>Ga0302319_10010764_pt1 | contig 17414 bp, 20 predicted proteins | sample Bog_T0_2_FD_203319 | JGI IMG/M metagenome (GOLD analysis project Ga0302319, IMG submission 203319) | Peat permafrost microbial communities from Stordalen Mire near Abisko, Sweden - Bog_T0_2 | ecosystem: Environmental > Terrestrial > Soil > Wetlands > Peat | place: Sweden: Abisko, Stordalen Mire...
GTATGTGGCTATAGTGAGCGTCCGCATCGGAAGCAAAGGGCAGTATAGACACCTTACTGAGCGCCTCTTCAAGGCGCTGCCGCAATCTATCCGAACCCTTCTTTTCAATACCAAATCGAAGCTCACAGACCACAATAATGCTGGTAAGGATCTCGTGACTCCCGGACTCTCCCACTGCATGAAGCCGCAGCGCGGCGGGCCCTGCCCTGTCCGTCATGATCGAGGAGGGAATGTTCGTATCAAGAAGGTAGTTCATTCCGTTCAGAAATCTACCGGTTCAAGAGGCAGTTCAGGGATATCCGGCATGGCATCCTCCTCCCCAAGAGGTTCCCAGGAGGAAATTAGATCGTACAGTGCCTTCGCCGAATTCGTGCGTATTGGAGCAATACTGAGGGTGCCATCCTTTTCCCGCGTGATGCGCGCCTCCCTCCCCGGCAAGGCAAAGTCCTGAGGGATGGAAATGGTCTGACCAGCGCTATCGTTTTCCAGCGGTACACAAAATGTCTGGTTCGAATTGGCCATGGCTCCTCCTTCCGCACCTGATTTAGGGCGTCTGCTAATGCCAAGTCTAAACCGTGGCGGCCATTGTCAACATGGCTTTAAACCGCTGTTGACCAGTTCGCAAACTCAACGAACCTGCACTTCAAACAACCCGCTTCGCCATCGCCTCATTCAAGCCTTTGAAGGTCGCGTCAAAGCGCTTCTCTTCGGCGGCGAAGCGCAGCCCATGCACGTTCTTCACGGAGATCTCCTGCGGCGTGGGCGAGCTCTTCAGCAGCGCCATGGTCTCCGCGATGAAGGCCTTCAGCGGCATGGCGCGGGGGTCCTCGGCGCCGTCCATCAGCTCGGTCTGAACGTAGGGCGGAATGATCTCGATCACCTCCGTCGTGGTGTCCTTGAGCTGGTAGCGCAGCGAGAGCGTGTAGGAGTGCAGCGCCGCCTTGGTCGCGCAGTACGTCGGCGTAAACGCCAGCGGCACAAAGGCCAGCCCCGACGACACATTCAGGATGGCCGAATGCGGCTGCTTGCGCAGCAGCGGCAACAGAGCGGCGGTCAGCCGGATGGGTCCCAGCAGATTGGTGGTCACCATGGACTCGGCGTCGTTCAGGTCGTCCTGCTGGTCCAGAAGGTCCTCGGCGCGCATGATGCCGGCGTTGTTGATCAGCACGTTAATCTCGGGGTGCTCGGCGGCGAACCTGCCGGCGAAGGCGCGGATGGCGGTGCGGTCCTCTATGTCCAGGGTCAAGAACTTCATGCCGGGATTGGCCTTGGCGGTCTCCTCCAGCGGGCCCTTGCGGCGACCGGCGAGGATGACCTGGTTGCCCAGCGCGTGCAGCGCCTCGGCCAATCCGCGGCCAATGCCCGATCCCCCACCGGTGATAAGAATGGTGTTGCCAGTCATTTGCATGATGATTTGGATGCTCTCTTTGATTGTACGGCTCGGTACCGGCCGCGGATGGTTTCGCTGGGCGAAGATCGTTCATGCTCAGTCCATAGGTTGATAGGGCACACGACCTTGGTAACCGCATCACTTATGTCGTGTCCCGCCTTAATGGACGCCGTTGGCTAGCGACACATCTTGTCCAGCTCAGCCTCCGGCTCGCTGGCCCCGGTGGGCAGCGCGACGTTGCGCCGGGCGGCCTCCAGCTCCATCAACAGGCCGCCGCCCGGATAGGCGATGGCCGGGTCGGCGCTGTAGGCTGGGTCGGCCTCCGCCTGCGGCAGCGTCACGAACTGGAAGCCGCGCTTGCGGTACAGCGCAACCAGCTCCGGCAGCATCTTCGCATCGAAGGCCCCCACGTGCAGCAGCAGCACGTAGGGGATATCGCGCCCATAGAGGCTGCGCGAGAGGCTGCGCGAGTAGGTGATGTACTCATCCGCCGTGGCCAGGTAGCTGTCGTGCAGTGAGGCGATGGCCGCGCTGTTGTGCTGGTCGGCGCAGCGGCCATAGGTGTCATTCCACATGTAATCCTCGAAGTCGATGGTGACCTCAGCGATGCGGTAGTGGTGGCGCAGCAGCCAGCCGCGCACCGCCTCGCGCTTGGCCAGGGTCTCGCCCTCCTCCAGATAGGGATAGCGAAACCAGTGCCAGTCTCCGTGCGGGTCGACCTGCCGCAGCGTCGGCTCATTCTCCGCGATGTCGGCTTCGTACGTCGCGGCCGCCGTCTTATCCAGCTCAGGATGCGAGAAGGTATGGTTGCCCAGCGGGTTGCCGGCTCGCATCCACCCCTGTAGGATGTGCCGCTGATAGGGATACTTCACCAGCCGGAAGCCATTGACGAAGCCGTAGGTGGGCGGCATCTTTTCTGCCTTGAGCGTGGCGAGAATCTCCCGCACCGGCTCCGGCCGCGCCTCGCCCGGCGGCAGCGGCCCGTGCGCGGGCAGGTCGTCAAAGGTGAAGGCCACCTGTGGTGCTGGCTGTGCGGGCTGCTGGGCGCTTGCGGATGCGGCGAGAGGGCTTGCCAGCGAGATTGCCGCCATCCAGGAGAGAACGTTCTTCATCGCTTTCAGTGTAGATGCTGGGCTGCGATTACCAGAGACGCCGCACACCGAAGGCATCCAGCTTGGGGTCAATGCTGATCACCGGAATGTCGAGCGCCAGCGCCTGGGCGGCGATCATGCGGTCCCAAGGGTCGCAATGGTCGCCTACCAGCCGTCCGGCGCGCAGTGCATCCTCGACTCCAAGCGGGAGCAACGTATAGCCGGCGTCTGCCATGTTTCTGGTAAAGTCCTTCTCCAGAAGCTCCGCCTCCGGCAGCTTGCCGATCCGCACCTTGTTGGCAATCTCCCAGGCGCTGATGGAGGACACCAGGAGCGTGTTCGCTGTATCCAAAATGATCTTGGTCGCAAGCGAACTGAGCATGGACGGATTGAGAGTCGCCCAGAGTACCGTATGCGTGTCAAGCAGCACCGTCACCGGACTAGGACTCCCACTCGTTCAACTCTGCCTCTGTGGGTGGATCGAAGAAGTCTTCCGGCAATACAAACTTCGGGTTATAGCAAACACCCAAACGCTTCGGCGTCACAGCCTCGATGCGCTGTAAAGTGGCAACCGGCGTCCTCGCTTTGCCGCTGGTGATGATGACCGTCTCCCCGGCCTGCGCCTTCTTGACTAACTCCGAGAGGTTTGTCTTGGCTTCGAACATCGTCGCTTTGGTCATAGCCGCCTCCACTTAACTGCTAATCTAGCTTAGCTAATCAAAAGCTCTGGCGCAAGCTCATCGCAAAAGACGAGCGACTGAAGACGCCAAAAAATACACTCCAAACACACCTCAAGCACGCTTAAAACGCACTCAGGGCGGAGCCGAAGCCCCGCCCTGTAGGGTCGCTAGTTCTTTGCGATTAAGCGGCTACGTGAGCCTTCTTCGCGGCGGCCAGCGCGTCCTTGGCCTGTGTGGCCAGAGCGGCAAAGCCCTTGGCGTCGTTGGCGGCGATGTCGGCGAGGATCTTGCGGTCCAGCCCGTTGCCCGCCTTCTTCAGGCCGTTGATGAAGGTCGAGTAGCTCATACCGTTCAGCTTGCAGGCGGCGTTGATGCGCACGATCCACAGCGAGCGGAACTGGCGCTTCTTCTGCTTGCGGCCGATATAGGCGAACTTCAGCCCGCGCTCGACGGCCTCCTGAGCGGCCTGATACAGCTTGGATTTGGTGAGGAAGTAACCGCTGGCGCGCTTGAGGATCTTCTTGCGGCGGTCGTTGCGTTTGGTACTCCGTTTGACACGGGGCATATCTATTCTCCTTTTGCGTACATCGTGTTTATCGCCCGGCTGGAGGTAAGGGTGGCCTCTTCACTCAGGCTTACAAATTCGAATCTCAGTGGGTTGGCACTCGCCGAACCCAGGGGCCTGAACGCTTTTGCGGCCCGTCGTATTGCTACTGCTCGATTCGAAAAACTCTAGACTGCCCTACGCGTAGGGCAGCATCCGTGCGACCTTCGGGGTGTCGGCCTTCGAGACGAGCACGATCCGGCCAAGCTTCGACTTGGTCTGGTTCGACTTCGACGTCAGAATGTGGCGCATCTTCGTCTGCCCGCGCTTGAACTTGCCGCTGGCGGTCTTCTTGAAGCGCTTGGCTGCGCCCGAGTGGGTCTTCAACTTTGGCATGGGAAATCCTGATTGCGTCCTAAAAATAACGCTGACGTGCGTCTTGGAACTGACACAGTACAACCTTCCAAGTATAACAGGGAAATCAGCCGGAGATTCGCCCATGAAGCGCCTGTTCTTCTGCCTGTTCGTCAGTTTCCTCGCCCTCTGTTCGCCTGCGTTCACTGCCCAGCAACCGCCTGTGCCGGCGGGGCTGCCGCAGTTCCCTCTGCCCAGGGAGTTCACCCCGACGCCGCAGGACCTTGCCGTCTCCGGCGGTCTGCTCAATGCGATCCGCGCAAAGTTCGAGTGCAAAAAGTGCAACGGGCAAGAGCCAGGTGGACGCGTCGGCGCCACCCTGCTCAAGCTCGGCACAATGGGCCAGGCGGCCATCGTCACCAGCTACAGCCCTGACCACTGCGACGACAACGGAAGCTGCGCCATCTGGCTCTTCCCGCCGCAGGGAGAGCCGCAGCCGCTGGACTGGGGAGCCTCCTATGTCGTCCTGACCACCTCCAGCAAGCCCGTTCCGGACATCGCCGTGCGCGGCATGACCGGCCAGCGCACCGAGTTCGTTCACCTCTTCAGCTACCTCAACGGACGGTACGTGGCCACCGGCTGCGATGCCCTACGGGACAAGAACGACATGGGCGATGTTGTGGTGAGCGCCTGCAGATAGCGCTCAGGCGGGGACGGCGTCCCGCGTTGCGCGCTCGTGCGGCTGTGCAATTCGCACCCACGCCATACCCGCAGCCGTGGCTGCCTGGATACCGATCTCGGCATCTTCAAATACCAGGCAGTCCTTCGCCGCCACTCCCAGCCTCTTGGCCGCCAGCAAAAACGGGTCGGGCGCCGGCTTGCCGCGCGCGTAGTCTCCAGCGCAGACCAGCGTGTCAAAGAGCCCAAGAATCCCCAGCGCCTCCAGCGACTTCACCACCGACTCGCGCGTGCTCCCCGAGGCGACAGCGAACGGAATGCTGCCATGCTCGGCGCGGATGACCTCCAGCACCTCCGGCACCGGCTGCAGCTCGTGGATGAGGTCGTAGTAGAGCTGCTCTTTGCGCTCGGCAATCTCTTCCACCGGCATGTGCAGGCCGTCGCGCCGGTTGAGCGTCGCCACCACATCCGTCACCGGCATCCCGCCCATGCTGTAGAAGAGCTCCTCTGAAAAATTGGCGCAGCCGTACTCCGCCAGCGCCTGCTTCCACGCTACATAGTGCAGCGGCATGGAGTCCACGATGGTACCGTCGCAGTCGAAGAGATAGGCCTTGAAGTCGCCTTCTGGGAGGGAAAGTTTCATCTCTCCATTGTCTCGCACGGCAGAATTTACCGCAGCACCGCCACCCCGTACTGCGGCAGCGTCACCGTGCTTACCTTGCCGCCTTGCAGGATGTCCTCCATCGCGCTGGGCAGCGTGATCTTCTGCGGCTCAGCGGAGTAGTTCGTCAGGATGAACACCCGGTTCCTTCCCGACGAGCGCAAGGCCAGGTCCACGCCGTCGGGCAGCCCCGGCCACAGCGGCTGCACACCGCTCATGGCCAGCATCCACTTGGCCGCGGCCGTTGCGGTGGCACCCTCCAGCGCCATGCCGATGTAGGTAATGTTGCCGCTGCCTACTGCGCGCGTCACCGCGGCGGGCTGGTTGTCCAGCCAGCCGTTGCTCTTGCCGTAGCGCATCATCACCTTCACCTGCGGCGAGTTCACGCCGATCTGCTCGGCCCAGATCGGGCTCTGGCCGTCGCCCCAGTCGCCTGACACCGGCACCGGCTTCTCCAGCGCGTAGAACTGCTCCACGCGCGCGCCCAGCAGCGCCGCCAGCGGCCCCGGCTGGCGCTCGGGAAACAGAGAATTGTCCTCGTCCTTCATCGCGCTGCGCTGGCCCAGCACCAGGTGGCCACCGCCGCGGACATACGCCACCAGGTTCCGCACTGCCGCGGGCGATAGCAGGTTCAGGGCCGGGGCAACCACCAGCTTGTAGCGGCCTAGCGGCACGGTGTCGGAGACAATGTCCACCGAGCCCGCCTGCGCGTGCAGCGGCGCGTAGTAGCTCATCAGCGAGTCAATCGGGTCGAACGCCTTGTTGTGCCGCTGCCAGTTCACCGCCCAGCGGCTGGGGTAGTCCTGCAGCACGGCCACCTGCGACTCCACCGTGGTCCCGGCCAGCACCAGCGAGGCCTTGTTGAACTCTTCGCCGATCTGCTGCACCTCAAAGTACAGCGGCACCGGGCCGCCGTCCGCGCCAATCAGCGTGCCGTGCATCTCCTCCTGCCCGTTCAGGTCGCTGCGCCACTGCCAGTACTCCACCGCCTCGGCGCCGTGGCCGATGGCGTTCCACGCCATGGCGCGCACCTCGCCCTTGTCCAGCGCATTGTTGTCCGCCGACCAGTTCACAAACCCCGGCTGTGTCTCCATCACCCAGAAGTTCTTGCGCAGAAAGCCGCGGGTCAGGTCGTGGGTCGCCCCGTTGCGCGCCGGGTTCAGATGTCCCGTGCCCACATAGTCGTCCCAGCTGGCGAAGTCCAGGTCCTGCGAGACCGTGTAGTGGTCATAAGCATCGAACCAGCCCATCATGTTGGTGGTGATGCGCTGGCGCGGCTCGGCGTGAGCGCGGATCGCATCCAGCTGGTTCTTCTGGTAGCTGCGCCACGTCTCGGAGACGAACTGCTTCCAGTTCAGCAGCAGCCCGGGATTGCCATAGCTGGTCTGGATGGGAATCTGCTTCCAGTCCTGGTAGGTCTCGCTCCAGTAGGCGGTGGTCCAGCGCGCGTTCAGGTTGTCCAGCGACTTGTACTTGGCCTTGAGCCAGTCCTGGAAAAGCGCGCGGTCGGCCTCGCCGTAGCTCTCATTGGCGTACTCGTTGTCGATCTGCCATCCGATCACGTCGGGGTCATGCCCGAAGCGGATCGCCATCTTCTCCGCCATGTCGCGGGCCAGCTCGCGGTACTTAGGGTCGGCCCAGTCGAATTGCTGGCGGTTGCCGTGGCCGTCCTTGCGGCCATCGGGCAGGGTGCGCAGCGTCTCCGGATACTTCGTGGTCAGCCACGCCGGCGGCGCGGCCGAGGGCGTGCCCAGCACGACCGCGATGTGGTGGTGCTCGGCGGCGCGGATCGCGTGCTCCAGCCAGTCCAGCTGGTAATTGCCCTCGCTGGGCTCCATCGTGCTCCAGGCAAACTCCCCCACGCGTACAAAGTGGATGTGCGCGGCCTCCATCAGCGCCAGGTCGGCGTCCCAGTGCGACTCCGGCCACTGCTCCGGATACCATGCCGCTCCCAGCAGCAGTGCAGGCGTGCGCGGCTCGGCGGGCAACGCCTCCTGCGCGCAGGCGGTGGCGCAAGAGAGGGCGACAAGGACGGCAGAGAAGAGCAGTTTCATGGCGTGTCTACTATAGCGGAATGCACAGGTCTTGCTTTGAAGGGGCGGGGCTTCAGCCCCGCCATCCCTGCACCCTCCCAATGTGGCTTCAGCCACGGAGGGAATGCCTGGGGACTTGTTCATACCTTCCGTGATTTCTTATACGCGCGGTGTCTACGCGTAGATTCCCGCCTCGAACCGCTGCAACGCGGCGTCGTCCCACGCGTGCGAGCTGCGCCGCCACGCTCCGCGCTGCGCCTGCCCGTCATCGTCCAGAAAGTTGGGAAAGTCGCTGCGACAGAAGCTCGCCTTGACCGCGAAGTCGATCAGCGCCTGCGCGCTGCCGTCCAGATACAACACCGCCTGCTGCCCGTCGCGCGACCACTGGATGCTGGCCAGCCGCTCGCGCTTCGAATCCTGTAGCGCCGAGGTGTTGTAGATCAGCATCGCGTCCAGGATGCTCTCCTCCTGCGTCTCGCGCGAGCGGTCGCAGGCGTAGAAGTATCCCGCCGGGCCCTCATCCTCAAAGACCGCCGTCCACGGCACCGCCGGAGAGTTCGACGAGAGAAAGGCGCGGCCGGGCGTGAAGGTGAGCGAGTCCATAGAGACTAGGGTATAGCGGATCAGCTTCTAGCCTCTAGCTTTTGGCCTCTAGCTAGGAGCTAGAAGCTAACAGCTAGCGGCTGTCGCTCCGATACACTCAAACCTGCATGAGATTGCGTGGCTTCTACATCGGCCGGCCGCAGCGGGTCGCCGCGGCGCTGCTGCTGGTTCTGCTGGCCGAATGCCTGTGGACCATCGCCCACCGGCCCCTGGACGCCGACGACTATCGCTACGCCCGCTGCGGCCGCGAGATGTGGGAGCACCCCTCGCCGCTGCAGGGCTACTTCACCACCTGCGGCAACCTCAACGGCGACGGCACCTTCGCCTACCGGCTGGCCGGCTTTCCGCTCACCGCGCAGCGGCTGGTAATGCTCTCCGTCGATCACTTCCGCAGGCCGGAGAACCGCCTCTACGCGGAGGGCTCGCTCAACGGCACCACCTGGGAGGCGCGCCACGAGCTGGGCCTGGTGAAGTACCTGCTGCGGCTGCCCTTCTGCCTCTTCGCGATCTGGCTCGGAGGTGGCCTGTGGTGGGTCGCCCGGCGGCTCTTCGGACCCGAGGGCGGGGCCTTCGCGCTGGCGCTGTACGTCTTCTGTCCGGCCATCGTGCGCTACGCCACGCACCCGAATAACGAAATCCTCGCCATGTGGGGCCTCTACGGTCTGGTCTACACCGCCATGGGCGTGGCCCACGCCTTGCAGGGCCCGCGCCACAAGTGGAAGTACCGCATCGGCCTGCTCACGGTGGCGCTGGGACTCACGGCCGCCGCGCACCTGCTGGCCGCGATGGTCGGCTTCCTCGCCGGGATGGTCTTCTTCTTCTACCTCGCCGAGCGCCGCCGCTCCTACGTGGCGCAGATCATGATCTTCGCCGCGATGGGCGCGATGGTCATCGTCTTCGCGTCCTTTGGCTTCCGCATCTCGGCGTTCCTGTACGTCTTTGCCGGCGGCAGCGCCCGCTTCTGGTTCTCCACCGCAGCCGCGCGCGCCTTCACTCATTCCCTGGGCGAGGCCGGAATCCTGGTGGCGCTGGGTGTGGCGCTGGTGCTCTACGCCGCCAACCGCCCCAGCCGCTACTTCGGCAATACCGCGCCGCTGCTGGTGACCCTGGCTCTAACGCCGCTGGTTACCACGCAGGTGGTAAGCGCGCCGTGGATCTGGGCGCTGCCCTTCCTGTTCACCTTTATCGGCGGGGTCTTCGCCGACGCGCTCGAGACCCGCCGGCGAAGGCTCTATCTGCTGCTGACCGCTGCCGTGATGGTCACCCAGGCCGCGCTCTGCTGGCTCAGCATGGCCGGAATCCTTGCCTGAGGCCGCCGCGCGCCCTCAGTAGTTTAAATTTCCTGCGAAGAGACTGTTGCAATCCGTGCGAGATGTCCTACACTTCGAGGCAAAGCTCTGCACCGCAAATTGAGGCTTCCTTGTTCACGACGTTCCGCACGACTCTTCGCCGCATCGGCGTTCTCCTCTTCCCGTTCGTGCTTTGGCTGCCCCTCTCCGGCTGCCACGGCAACCCCGGCTCCGGCGCTGTCACCCAGCGCGGCGACGCTGCGCCTGCCGTGCAGCAGCTCATCGCCTCACCCAAACTCGCCGGCCTGCGCTGGCCGGACTACACCGATCTGCAGCCGCAGGTGCAGAAGTTCTACGCCGGGCGCAACGACAACCCCGCGTGGCTGCGCGACGGAAAGCCGACGGCCTCCGCGACGGCACTGATACAGCTCTTCCACGACGCCGCGCTCAAGGGCCTGGATCCGGAGGACTACGATGCCTCGCGCTGGCCCGCACGGTTGCAGAAGCTGGAGCAGATCCGCAGCGGCCATGACAGCTCGGACGCCGCACAGTCCGCGATCGCCGAATTCGACGCCGCGCTCACCATCAGCGCCATGCGCTACCTCAACGACCTGCACGAGGGCCGCATCAATCCGCAGACCCTGAACTTTGACTTCGACCAGCCCGACAAGCGCGCCGCCTTCGACGTGGAGACGCTGCTGAACGATAAGCTGGTCGACGCCGCCGGCACGGACGCGGTGGCGAGTACCGTTGCGGGTATTGAGCCGCAGAACCCGCTCTACAAGTCGACCGAGGCCGCGCTGCCCGAGTACCTCGCGCTGGCCGCGCTGCCCGCGCCCGCGCCTCTGCCGGGCATCGGCGCAGCCAAGACCATCGATGTCGGCGGCAGCTATCCCGCGCTTGCGCCCCTGCTGGCGCGCCTGCAACTCGAGGGCGATGCCCCGGCTTCTCCCCCACAGACCGCGCCGCCCACCGCCTACACCGCTGACCTCGCCGCGGCGGTCAAGCGCTTCCAGCAGCGCCACGGCCTCAACGACGACGGCAAGCTCTCCCAGGGCACCATCGACGCGATGAACGTTCCCATGTCTCGCCACGTGCAGCAGATCAACGATGCGCTGGAGCGCTGGCGCTGGCTGACCGACGAGTACATGCAGCCGCGCGTGCTGGTCAACCTGCCCGAGTTCCTGTTGCGCGCCTACGAGCCCGACCACTCCCAGGCCTTCAAGATGCGCGTCGTCGACGGCGAGGCCCATGGCAACCACGACACCCCCATGTTCCAGCGCATGATGCGCTACGTCGTCTTCCGGCCCTACTGGAACCTGCCCGTCTCCATTGTGAAGAAGGAGATCGTGCCGCACCTTATCCATAGCGGTATGGGCTACCTGGACGCCCACGGCTACGAGCTCACCGGCCGCGACGGCACGGTGGTCTCCGGCGCCAGCGTGGAGGACATCGCCCACCTGCGCTACGCCATCCGCCAGCGCCCCGGCCCGCGCAACTCGCTCGGCCTGGTGAAGTTCCTCTTCCCCAACGAGTACGACGTCTATATGCACTCCACCCCGGAGCTCTCGCTCTTCAACCTCTCGCGCCGCGACCGCTCCCACGGCTGCGTGCGCCTGCAGCACGCTGACCAGATGGCCACCTGGGTGCTGCAGGGCGACCACCCCAACGACAAGGACGATTGGGACCTGAAGAACGTGACCCACCGCATGACCGACGACACCGGCAACAACCGCACCGTCGGTCTGAAGACGCCTCTGCCGGTGGTGATCTTCTATCTGACCGCGGTCGGCGACGAGGACGGCTCCATGCACTTCTTCAACGACATCTACGGCTACGACAAAGAACTCGAAGCAGCGCTGGCCAAAGGCCGCCCCTACGAAGAGGCGCCGGTGAAGGTCAACTCCAAGCTCCCCCCGGGCAGCACGGATTAGACTCTGCCCTTACTTCGTTCGAAACGGATTCTGGATCGTCAGAGATCCGATGATCTGGCCGTCTTGCATGTCTTCCGAATAGAGGACCTTACAACCGGCATAGAGGGCAGATGCAACAATCAGCGCATCATAGACATGAAATCCGTAGCGTTCTGCCAGGCTTAACCCGGCTTCGTGAATCTCAGTCGTAAGGCCAACGGGAGCTTCGCACAGAATTCGAATGTCCGCCAAGGCTTGTTCGATCTGCTCCCACGACATTTGCGTCTTGCGTCGCGCTACCGCGGCAAACTCGTTCAACAATTGCACGCTGATAACGCCACCGCCGGCCAAGAGACTTTGGGCGATGCCGGTGCGCGAATCGTTTGCAGCCAGCAAATAGATCAGCACCGAAGTATCAAAGAAAGCCTCAGCGGCCATTCGCCTCTTCCCTGTCGAAGGTGAATCCCGCCGGCAGCTGACCCGTAAACTTTCGGAGCCTCTCCAGAGCTTTTTCCCGGCTGCGGTCGAGCCCCACCTCAAACTCCTTGGCTCCAGCGATACGGATCACAATCTCGCTGCCTTCCTTGAGCCTGAGCGTCTCCACCACGGTAGCCGGTAGCCGGACCGCAAGACTGTTACCCCACTTCGAAACACGCATTCCTTGATCCTCCGACAGGGATATACATTACTCTTAGTATATCTTCGCTGTGCCCCGCAACGCAATCTCGGCCGTAATCTGCTCCTCCGGCATCTCCTTGATGCTCTTCAGAAAATCCCCCAGCCGTTGTCCGCGCCGCTGCTCAAACCCGCGCTCCAGCACCTCGCACTGCGCGATGTGGTCCAGGCGGAAGACGCGGAAGTCGTTGCGCAGCTCGCACCAGCCCACCAGCGTCCATGTTCCGCTCCAGCAGTACAGCGCCAGCGGCCGCACGGTGCGCTCGGAGCGCTCGCCATCCAGGCGCGTGTACGCGAAGTGCAGTGCCCGCCGCGCAACGCACGCCGCATGGACGCGGTCCAGCAGCTTGCGCAGCGGAGGCTGCATCTGGAAGCCCGGCGCGTACAGCAGAATGGCGTCCAGGCTGTCCGCGAGCGCCGCCGGCAGTACCGCCTCAATGCGCGCCAGCGCGGTGCCCGCGGCCGTGGCGTTCTCCGCTCCGCCCCACGCCCGCACCAAGCGCGCACCCAGCACAATCGCCGTCAGCTCCTCCGGCGAAAACATCAGCGGCGGCAGATCGAACTCGCGGCGCAGCGTGTAGCCCACGCCTGCCTCGCCTTCGATCGGCTGCCCGGCGAGCTGCAGATCGCGCACGTCGCGGTAGATGGTGCGCTCCGAGACCTGGAGCCGCTCGGCCAGCGCGCCAGCGGTCTTCAGGCGTCCGGAGCGCAGCATCTGCACGATGCGAAACAGACGGTCGGCGCGCCTCATACGCGCCGTCCGTGGCTAGAACTGCGTGCTGTGCAGACCAACGTGGTTGCCCTCCGAGTCCTGCAGGCAGGCGAAGTAGCCAAAGCCGCCGGGGATCGCCGTGCGCGGCACCAGCACCTTCGCGCCCATCTTCTCCGCGCGCTTCAGCGTCGCGTCCAGCTTGCCTTCGGCGTTCAGGTATACCAGCGAGCCGTCGGCCACCGGCTTCTGGTGCGCGCGGTAGACGATGCAGCCGCCCACACCGCCGTCCTCCGACGGGAACATGTTGCACGGCTCGTCGCCGGGGAACGCGCGCAGCTTGGTGTCCAGCACGCTCTCATAGAACTTCGTGGCCCGCTCGAAGTCTGTGGTGGGAATCTCAAACCAGGTCACTGCATTGCCGTCAAACTTGCTCATGGTGTTGTCTCCTCGGTGTTGCGGATTGAACTACAGCCGCAGAGTAGGAGAGTGCTCCTGACAGCATACTGTCAGGAGGTTGTCAGGAGAAGAGATTTTTCGCCCCACCTCGGCCTCAATACGATCCCGCATAGGTGAAGTTGAACCCGATCAGGTTGTCCGCGTACGTGTTCCACACCGGCGACGCGGTGTTCGCGTTCTGAAAGGCCCGGGTGTCCGGCCCGAACTCCGTAAAGTACACCGGCTTCGCACTCCCGAACGCGCTCTGCACCGCTGTAATGGCTGAACGCATCGCTGTGTCGGCCAGGCCATACGGATGCACGCCGTAGCCATCCACGTAGGGCGCCAGCACTGCGACCGACGCATCCCAGCTCAGGTCCAGTCCTGAGGTCCCGCCGGTGAGGATGGTCGCGCTCGGACAGGCCTTGCGGATGGCCGGCGCGGCCGCCTCCACCAGAGCGATGTACGTCGCCGCACTGAGCGTCGCCTGGCTGTTGGGCACGTCCGGCTCGTTGTACAGCTCAAAGATGAGGGTCGGCACCTTGCCGCAGCGCAACGCCGCCTCCGCCGCCATATAGGCCGCATACGCCGCCGGCGTGTACGGCAGTTGCTGAGCAAAGGTGTTGTTGGTGTGGATGTAGGGCGTGATCTCGATCACGCTCAGTCCGTCCGCGGCAGCGGCGGTGAACAGCGCGTCATAGTAGCTTTCACCATACTCCTGCGTGTAGTCCACGCGCACCGCGTTGGCCTGCGCCGCCACGGCCACCGCAAGCTGCGCGGCCGGGTTCCCATACTGCGGATGCACCTCCACCGACCGCAGCGTCGTGTACAGGTTGCCGGGAGCGGGAGGGTACACGGGCGCCACAACGCCGGTGCCGCAGCCCGCCAGAGCAACGACCAACAACAGCGCGCACAGAACGCGATCTCTCATCGCTCTTTAGTATGCGTCGCCGCCGGCGTCGTGCGAGGTTTCCAGGTTGGCAAACGTCGTGGTATCGGCCACGAACGCCAGCCGGATGCTGCCGGTCGGCCCGTTGCGCTGCTTGGCGATGATGATCTCCGCCTTGCCCTTCAGGTCGTCGTTCTCGCGGTCGTAGTACTCCTCGCGGTGGATGAACGCCACCACGTCGGCGTCCTGCTCAATCGAGCCCGACTCGCGCAGGTCGCTCAGCAGCGGCTTCTTGTCGCCGGTGCGCTGCTCACTGCCGCGCGACAGTTGCGAGAGCGCCACCACCGGCACCTGCAACTCCTTGGCCAGCGCCTTCAGTCCGCGCGAGATGCTGCTGACCTCCTGTGTGCGGTTCTCGAACTTGCGCTGCGATCCCGTCGCGCCGGTCATCAGCTGCAGGTAGTCGATGACGATCAGGTCGAGCTGGCCCTCCTGCTGGCGCAGCCGCCGCGCCTTCGCGCGCATCTCCGCCAGCGTGATGCCCGGCGTGTCGTCCACGTAGAGCTTCGACCGCATCAGCCGGTCCAGCGCGGCGATCAGCCGGCTCTTGTCCTCGCGCGGGATGAACCCGGTCTGCAGCTTGCGCGCGCCCACCATCGCCTCGCTGGCCAGCATGCGCCGCAGCAGCGACTCCTTGCTCATCTCCAGCGAAAACACCGCAACCACCTTGTTGTCCTTCACCGCGCAGTTCTGCGCGATATTGATGGCCCACGCTGTCTTGCCCATGCTGGGCCGCGCCGCGATGATCACCAACTCCGAGTTCTGCAAGCCGCTGGTCATCTTGTCGAACTCAATGTAGTGCGTGGCCAGCCCGGTAATCTCGCGCCCCTGCTCGTAGAGCGCGTCGATCGACCCAAACGAGTTCGCCACGATCTCCGGAATATTCGACAGCCCGCGCTGGATCGCCGAGTCTGCAATCTCGGCCAGCCGCGCCTCCACCGAGTTCAGCACATCGGTCGCGGCCTCGCTCTGGTCGCTGGCCAGCGCCATCCCCTCGCTGAACACGCTCAACATCTGCCGCAGCAGGCTCTTGTCCTTGATGATGCGAACGTAGCTCTCAATGTTCGGATTGCGCGGTATGCCCTCGGTGAGGAACGCGAGGTACGACGCGCCGCCGATGGCGTCCAGCTCGCGCCGCTTGCTCAGCGCGTCCATCACGGTGATGAGGTCGACCGCGTGCCCCACGGTCAGCAGGTCGGTCATCACGCGGTAGATGCGCCGGTGCGAGTCCAGCGAGAAGTCGTCGGCGGTGAGCTTGGCCGTGGCGTCGGTGATGGCCACCGCATCCAGCAGCATCGCCCCCAGCACCGTCACCTCAGTCTGCACCGAGGACGGGAGGCCGTTGTCCGGGTTGGGCATCACAAGAGCTGCCATAGTTTGATTAGTTTAGGCAATCGGAGGCGGTGGAGAACTTGACTCGGATGTGGAGTTCGCGATTGAACCAATTAGTTCCGTGGCAGTCGATAGCGGCGGGCCCCTGAGTTACCATGGGTTCCCTATGCCTACCCGTGCAGAACAGCTATTTGCGCAGCTACAAGACGCTACTGGCATCCTGGATCTCATTGGCAAGCCAGAAGACGCGCACTTTGACTGCAAGGAGTGGGCAACTAAGGAGGAAGATGCCCAAAAAGTCCTTGCAAAAGCCGCCTGCGGATTAAGTAATGCCGACGGGGGCGTAATCGTGTTTGGAATGAGGGCAGAGTCAAAGCCGAAGGACGAACCCGATGTCGTTGAATCCGCTGCACCTGTCTCAGACACCAGCGTCGTAGCCTCGCGGGTTCTGACCTTACTCAGCAGCTTGGTTGAGCCCGGAATTACCGGTGTTCAGATAGCTGAAGTTCCCTATGGTGCTGGGAAGAAATCCGGTTTTGTATCGGTATACATACCAAAAGGTGACGGTGCGCCGAAGCGTTCTCGGAAAGACTGGAAGTTCTATCTACGTATTGGCTCGGCAACTTTACCGATGGAGTATTGGCAGATCGAAGAGAGGTTTGGAAGGCGACCCCATCCCAAACTAACGCTGCATTTCGAAGAGCTTGGTATTTCGGGTGCCACTTGGGCCCCTCAATTTCCAATTCGCAAATTCTTGTTAGGGTTGCGTAATGACGGAGCAGGTGGTGCAAAGTTTCCGAGTGTTCAATTCAGGACATTCGCAGGTCTCGCGCCGGCAATGAGCGAAGGCTTAGATGGCGTTGGCGGATTCGGAATTCCGATGAAGCCAACCCGGGACGGCTGGCAAGCCTTTCGGGGTGGAATGGACGACATCATTTACCCAGGAGAAATGCGGCCCATAACCAAGCTAATTCAAAGCGGAGAGCGAGTTGGACCCGCGCCGACTGCGCCATCTGGAATGTACGCATCTGCACCGGCTCCATACCGATTCAAAGGGGCGACATTTTCCTACGAGATCTCATGCGATGGGACAGCGACTATTCAAAGCAATTTAGAAATTTCCGAATTTGAAATACCAAAGTGGCCCATCCCGTAGCGGCGCGGGCCTGGTCCCTGCCGGCGGCGCGAAGTTGGGCGACGAGGGTCTCCGGAATGTCTAGAGTCACCTGCATGGAGTGATGTTAGCTACTTCGGGTTTGGCGGGCGGCCAATCGATGCTGTCTTTCCAACTGTTGGGGTGGCATCCATAACGACCGCTTTATCGTCGGCATTGGCGGGGCGGCAACGGTCTAAGTAGTGTCCCAATTGATCTCTGATTGTGGCAATTGAGCTAAGTTGCCTTATTCCGTCCAGGAATATAGTGACCGTGAACCTTGAAGGTACCGGGATTGTTTGGATCAGGAACGAAAAAGATTCTGTGACAAAACTCCGTCCAGTGGGTATCTCCAAAAGCGTCATCGTAGATGACCTTGCCCCAATAATAAAGAGCCCTGCCCTTGGTTCCGTCCATTATGTCCTTGACGTCATTCTGGTCGCAATAGTCATCCATGACGATATGCATGACCTTGTCCTCATTCATGCCGAGAACATATTCTCCAATCTCACTTTGCCCCGGTGCAAAGACATAATTCTTGTCCAAGGGCTCTCTGAGTATTGCGACGTTGTTCCTATATCGAACATTGTGGGCTGGTGTCTTTCCAGTATTTGTGATGGTTGGGGTCCCCTCAAACTTTATATCTTTAGGCCGATCTTGATAGCAGGCTGTGTTGATGCTCACTATCACATAAGCCCGCAGTTCAACCTTGGACGCCTTGTCCGAGGAAGCTATGGCTTGACGGGTGAGAAGCGCTTGCCAAGCGATGAAAAAGAGCGTGAGGAATATGGCCAGAGCAGTATCGCCGTCGGGCCATGTGAGTATTCTTCGCCACACTGGCGAGCGTTCGTACTGCTGTGCGCCCTGGCTGGTCTGACTTGGATGGGGCTGGGAGATGCCAGAAGGCTGCGCATTGTTACTG
>Ga0302319_10010765_pt1 | contig 17414 bp, 10 predicted proteins | sample Bog_T0_2_FD_203319 | JGI IMG/M metagenome (GOLD analysis project Ga0302319, IMG submission 203319) | Peat permafrost microbial communities from Stordalen Mire near Abisko, Sweden - Bog_T0_2 | ecosystem: Environmental > Terrestrial > Soil > Wetlands > Peat | place: Sweden: Abisko, Stordalen Mire...
GCCGCCTTCATTTCGATGCGGTGCCCGTGTCCGGCGGCAAGAGCTGCAGAACACGAGTTTGGCCGTTCAAGGAATCTGCGAGTGGCTTCAGCCCGAGCCGTTTGCGGCGGGGGGGAGCCATGAACCGCTTCGTCCTCTCCGCCCACCTCCATTCCCGCCTACTACATTGCTGCGACCATGCGTCGCGCCTACATCCTCCTCGCCCCGATCGGCCTCCTTGCGGGCATTTCGAACGGAGCGGGCCCTGCGCCCATGGCGGCACCGTACGGTGGCGGGCGGCCGTCCACCGGGATGCATGTCAGCGAGGCCGACACCTCGGTGCACGGCGGCCAGGAGATGGAACCCACCGAGTTCGTCGACCAGGACATCCGCGACGTCCTGCGCGCCATCGCCAAGGCCTACGACCTGAACATCTTCCCCTACCCCGAGGTGAAGGGGAAGGTCACGGTGTCGCTGAACCGCATGCCGGTGCTGGACGCGTTGCGGAACATCGTCGAACCGCTGGGCTACGAATTGGCCTGGGACGGAGAGGCGTACCAGGTACGCCCCCCGCAGCCGCGGATCCAGGGCACCATCGAAATGGGTCGCGACGCCATCACCATGACGGTGAAGAACCAGGACATCCACCAGTTCGCTGACGAGTACGGGCGCCGCACCGGCCTGAACATCCTCGTGGACCACAACGCCAAGGGTCAAGTCTCCGGGACCCTGCGGAACGTGGACCCCGTCGACGGCCTCAAGGCCATCCTCCTGGCATCGGGATTCGATCTGCGATCCGAAGGGGAGGCGTGGATCGTGTCGTCCACCGACAACCAGCCGTCGCAGGGACCTATGGGCTTCCAACCCCGGTCGGGGCGCGTGGACCTTTCCGTGCGCAAGGGCCTGGTGACGGCCAATCTCCGGCAGGCGGCCCTGGCCGACGTGATCCAGCAGCTTTCCGACCAAGGGGGGTACAACACCATCACCTGGGGGCAGTTGGGCGGGACCGTGGACGCGAACCTGAAAGACGTTCCGCTGCGCCAGGCGCTGGAACTGGTCCTGCAGGGAACCCCGTTCACCTTCGCCATCCAGGATTCCGTCCTGGTGATCGGAGACCGCAATCCCGCTTCGGCCTCGGGAGAGGCGTTGGCCAACACCGAGATCTACTACCTGCGGCATCTGCGGGCCGACAAGGTCCTGCCGCTCCTGCCCAAGAACCAGTCCGCGGTGCAGGCGGTGCCCGAACTGAACGCCCTGGTGCTGACCGGCACCAGCGAGGCCAACGACAAGGTCAAGGCCTTCATCCGGACCCTGGACCAGGAGGTTCCGCAGGTGGTGGTGGAGGCCATCATCGTGGAGTACACCCGCAACAAGAACAGCGAATTCGGCATCCGGACCTATTCGGGAACCTCCACGCCGGGGACGGCGATCGGGGGCCCTGCACTGGTGGCCAACATGGTGGTTCCGGGATCGGCTTCGCGCCTGGCCAGGCTGGGTCCGTTCGACCTGGCCACCGTGACCGTGCTTCCCCAGGACTTCGGGCTGCAGCTCAACGCGCTGGAAAGCGCCGACCTCGCCCGCGTCCTGGCGCGTCCGCGGCTCACGACCCTCAACGGTCAGCCCGCCACCATCAACATCGGGAACTCCGACTACTTCCAGGTGAGCACCACCAGTTCCCTCGGGGTCGTCTCGACGGACTACCGGGCTTTCAATTCCGGAATCACCCTGACCATCACCCCCTATCTGACAAAATCCGGCTACATCACCGCCGAGATCAAACCCGAAGTGCGCACGCCGTCCTCCACCGCCAGCGGCGACCCGAACAAGCCGCCCTCCACTTCCACCAGGAGCCTCTCCACAAACGTCCGGCTCCGCGACGGGCAGACCCTGGTGCTGGGCGGTCTCATCCAGACGGTGGACCTGGTCTCCGACCAGGGCCTGCCCATACTGTCCGCCATTCCGCTGATCGGGAAGCTCTTTTCCTACCGCACCCGCAACAAGCAGACGACGGAACTCGCCATCTACATCACGCCCCACGTGATGGGAGATGCCGACACCGGGTCGGATGTCCGCAAGGCGATGGAGATCATGGAAAACCGGATCGACGGCCCGACCGTGGACCTGCCCTTCCACAAGGACGATCCCCTGGCCCCCGTGCCGGAGGGAATCCCCCATTCCCTCTCCGCCCCCCAGAACGACGCCGATACGTCGCCGGTTCCGAAAACGTCCGGATCGAAGGTGATCCAACTCCGTCCGGAAACCCCTTCGGTCCGGTCGGTTTCCGATCCCGAGGAGCCTGTCGCGGCCCTGCCGGTCCAGATCCCCCAGGCGCAGGTCCCGGTCCAGCTTCCGGCCCCACCCGTGCTGGATTCCGCCTTGGTGATCCCGGGGGGGACTCCGATTCGGACGGCTCGACCTCCGGACTTGGCGACACCTTCCGACGCCGGTCCGGGCAGGCCCGCCCGGTAGCGGGGGCGCAACGGATTGCGCAACTCGACATCCCGCTGTAAGTTGACCTGCTAGCGCCCTTTCAGCCCAAACAGGTTCTACTTCATGTATCAAGAACCCGAGACAAAGACCTGCATCGCATTCGTAGACGCCCAAAGTCTGTTCCACGCCGCCCGCCAGGCGTTCGGATCCTACTACCCCGACTACGATCCGGTCCTGTTGGCGCAGAAGGTGTCGACCCAGATGGGTTGGGCGCTCCAACAGGTGCGGGTGTACACGTCCGTGCCTTCGATCGAGGAAAACGAATACTGGCACCGGTTCTGGATGAACAAGCTGCGCGCCCTGGAACACCAGGGCGCCATGACCTGGTGGCGCACCTGGCGAACCCGCAAGCGACCCGTCCGGCAACCCGATGGGCACACCTTGATGATGCCCGTGAGCATCGAGAAGGGCGTCGACATGCGCATCGCCCTCGACATCGTGCAGAGGGCGCACGCCAAGTCCTTCGACGTGGCCATGGTCTTCTCCCAGGACCAGGACTTCGCCGAGGTGGCCGACGAGATCCGCGCGGTGGCCCGCGAACAGGAGAGGTGGATCAAGATCGCCTCGGCCTACCCCTACTCCACCGCCAGCCGCACCTTCCGCGGAATCGACCGCACCGACTGGATCCAGGTGGACCGCGAGATGTACGACACCTGCCTGGATCCCCGCGACTTCCGACCACGCAGGAGGATCGGCCTGGAAGACGGACACGAGAGCGACGAACCGATGTCCGTGCCCCCGGAACCCGGCAACGCCGAGGAAAGTTCCATTTCCCAGATCTCCGCGCACGCCTCGGCGGAGTAGCCCCCCCGGACTCCGCTGGCAAGCCTCGCTCCGCGCGGGTCCGGGATCTAGGTTTCCGACCCTCCCATGTCCTTCGTCCACCTCCACGTCCGCTCCGAGTACTCCATGCTCGAGGGTGCTTGCCGCCTGGTGGACGCGCGCAAGCTGGACAAGGAGACGAAGACCAGGATCGGCCCGGCCAAGTCCCTTTCCGCCAAGGCGGCGGAGCTGGGCATGCCCGCCGTCGCGCTCACGGACTGCGGGCACATGTTCGGGGCCATCGAGTTCCAGGCCGCCTGCGCCGAGGCCCGCGTCCAGCCCGTCCACGGAGCCGAGCTCTGGATGGCGCAGGGCGATCGCTCGAGCACGAGCCCCGGCCAAAGGCACTTCGTGCTCGTCGCCCTGGTGGAAAGCGTCGATCCCGGCTACCGGAATCTGTCCAAGCTGATCTCCAGGGCGCACATCGAAGGCTACCACGGAAGGCCGCGCGTCGACCGGGAACTGCTCCTCGCCCACCACGAGGGCCTGATCCTGCTCTCGGGGGGACCCGAGGGGGAGATCGACCATCTCCTGCGGGAGGGCAAGGACCGCCGCGCCGGGGAGGTGGGCGCCTGGTACCGCGACCTGGTGGGCGCGGACCGCTTCTTCCTGGAGCTGCAGGACCACGGCTTGCCGGAAGAGGCGGAGGCGAGGCGCAAGTTGTCCGCCCTGGCCGCCGAGCTGGGACTTCGCACCGTGGCGACGAATTCCGTCCTGTGCCTGGAGCGCGAGCAGCACGAGGCCCTGGAGGTGCTGGGTTGCATCCGCACGGCCACCCGCCTGGCCGACGCCGACCACCCGAAGCTCGCCGCCCGCGAGTTCCACTTCAAGACCCCCGAAGAGATGCGGGAGATCTTCCGCGACGACCCGGGCTCGTGCGACGCGACCCTGGAGATCGCCCGGCGCTGCACGGCCGTGATCCCGACGGGCGCCTACTTCTACCCGAGCTTCCCCCTTCCCCCGGGGTTCTCCGACGACGACGGATACCTGGCCCACATCAGCCGGGAGGGTCTGCGCCGCCGCTGGGCGGAGCCCTCCCCGGAGGCGCTGGACCGGCTCGAGTACGAGCTCGCGATGATGAAGGACATGAAGGTGGCTGGCTACATGCTCATCGTGGCCGACTTCATGCAAAGGGCCCGCGAGATGGGCATCCCCGTGGGACCCGGTCGCGGATCCGCGGTCGGGTCGCTCGTGGCCTACAGCACCGGCATCACCGACGTGGACCCTCTCAAGTACTCGTTGCTCTTCGAGCGGTTCCTGAATCCCGAACGCATCTCGATGCCCGACATCGATTCGGACTTTTCGGACCTGGATCGCGAACGGATCATCGAGTACGTGAAGGAGAAGTACGGCCGGGAGTGCGTCGCCCAGATCATCACCTACGGGAGGCTCAAGTCCAAGGCCGCCCTCAAGGACACCGCGCGCACCCTGGGCATCGACCACAACGAGGTGAACCGCCTCACCAAGCTCTTCCCGCCTCCGGTGGCCGGCAAGGAACCCACCCTGGACGAGGCCATCGATCTGAGCCCCCCGCTTCGCGACGCGGTGGAGGCGGACCCCAGGTTCCAGCAGGCCTGGGAACTCGCCAAGCAGATCGAGGGGTACGTGCGCAACGCGGGAATGCACGCCGCGGCCGTGATCATCGCTCCGCGCGAAGTGGACCATTTCGCGCCGCTCTACTGCCCCGAAGGCCAGCCCGACCAGGTGGTGGTGCAGTTCGCCAAGGACTACGCGGAGAGCATCGGCCTCCTGAAGATGGACTTCCTGGGTCTGCGCAACCTTTCGGTGATCCAGGAAGCCTGCCGCACCATCCGGCGAAACCACGGGGTCGTGGTCGACCCGGAGAAGCTGGAGGACGGCGACCCCAGGACCTACGAGATGCTGGGCCGCGGCGACACCATCGGGGTCTTCCAGTTCGAGTCGGGCGGCATGCAGAACTACCTGCGCCAGCTCCAGCCGGAACGGCTCGAGGACCTGATCGCCATGAACGCCCTCTACCGGCCGGGGCCCATGGAGCAGATCCCGCTGTACATCCGGCGCAAGCAGGGACGGGAGGCGGTGGACTGCTACCACCCCGACCTGGAAGCCACCCTGGGCACCACCTACGGCGTGATGGTCTACCAGGAGCAGGTGATGGCCATCGCGCAGATCCTGGCCGGATACAGCCTGGGAGGAGCGGACCTCCTGCGGCGCATCATGGCCAAGAAGGACCTGGAGAAGCTGAAGAAGGAGGAGGGGAAGTGGATCCAGGGATCCCTCGCCCGCGGCTACACGCAGGAGCTCGCCGTGAAGCTCTGGGAGCTGCTCATCCCCTTCGCCGCCTACGCCTTCAACAAGAGCCATGCCGCCGCCTACGCCGTGGTCGCCTACCAGACGGCCTGGCTGAAGGCCAACTACGCCGCGGAATTCCTTGCCGCCAACTGCAACTCCGAGCTGGACAACACCGACCGGCTGGTGGTGCTGGTGCACGAGTGCAAACGGCTGGGCATCCCGGTGCAGCCACCGTCCGTCCAGCGTTCCGAACCCAAGTTCGACGTGCAGGACGGTCGGGTGGTCTGCGGCCTCGCGGGCGTGAAGAACGTGGGGAAGTCGGTGGCCGAGGCCATCGTGGCCGATCGCCGGACGAACGGTCCCTACAAGGACCTGTTCGACCTCTGCAAGCGCCTGGGACCGCAGAACATCAACCGTCGCAGCCTGGAATCGCTGGCCATGGCGGGGGCCTTCGACGAGCTTCCCGGCACGCGCGCCCAGCAGTTCCACGGCATCTCCGAGGCCCTGGCCTGGGCGAACAGCTCCGGCGACCGCGACCAGGTGAGCCTTTTCGACCTGGGCGAGGCGGGCCTGGTGACGGCTCCGCCCGAGCTTCCCGACGTGGACCCTTGGCCCTTCGACGAGGTCCTGGACAAGGAGCGCGAGGTCCTGGGGATGTACCTGTCCAGCCACCCCCTGGACCCGTTCCGCGACGACCTCGACGGTTTCTGCACGCCCCTGAACCAGGTGGCCGAGATGCCGGTCGACAGGGTCGTGCGGGTGGGCGGCCTGGTGCGTTCGCGCCGGACCCGGCTCAACAAGGACGGCCGCGAATTCGCGTTCCTGGAACTGGAGGACTTTTCGGGCGTGGTGGAGGTCGCATTCTGGCCCAACGCCTGGAACGCAGACGACCCGGACGAAGGCGAGAAGGTCCGCGACCTGGCGCAGGAGGGCTCGCGCATCGTGCTCCTGGCCCGCGTCCGCGAAGCCCGGGACCGCTCCGACGATTCCTCCGACGAATCGACCTCGGTCAAGGCCCTGGAGGGGGTCAAGGTGATCCCCCTGTCCAAGGCGCGCGCCAGGCTCGCCGACACGCTGCATCTGCATCTGGACACCAGGACCATTCCGGATTCCGTCCTGGAGCGGGTCCAGGGGGCGTTCTCCGCCCATCCCGGCCCCTGCCGCGTCCTGTTCCACGTCCGCACCGCCCAGGGAGCCTGGGTCCTGGAGTCCCGTTCGGCAAGGACCATGCCGGATCCGGATCTGATGCGGGAACTGCGCGACCTGCTGGGCGGGAAGAACGTCTCCTTCGGCACCCGACAGGAACTGCCCAAGATGGAACCCGACCGGCGCTACCCGCCGCGGAGGACGTGAAGGGGAATCGCATGCCGTCCGCGGGAAAGTGGAAAGCCTCGATGTTCGCCTTGGCGGCCGTCGCCCGCGTCGCCGGCGCGGCGGATTCGACGTTCGCGGGCACCTACTCCATGGACCGCGCCAGGAGTTCGAACCTGGAGTCGGCCATCGACTCGTGCGTCTCCCATCTCGGGTTCTTCCGGAGGACGATCGCGCGCCCTCTGCTGGAGAGGGCCAACATCCCCTCGGAAATGCTCCGGATCCGCGCGAAGGAAGACGGTCTGGAAATATCCCAAGGCGACGATCCTCCCGCGACTTGTCGGGCGGACGGAAAGGAGTCGGATTGGGCGGATCGCGGCGGCACGGTCTATCGGCTCTCCTGCCAGCGGGACGCGAGCCGGGTGACTCTCGTCATCCGGGGGAAGGAAGGGCAGAGCAGGACGGAGTACCGTTGGAGCGACGACGGGAACGAACTCCGGCTGGGGATCAGGGTCAGTTCACCCCACCTGCCGGTCCCCTTGACCTACATGCTGGACTATCGACGCGGATCCATGCCCTTGGAGTAGCGACGTGGATCCGTGATGGACGGATCCGATCAGAACGTCGGCACCAGTTCCCGTTGGACATGGCCATCGGACTCGATGTTCACCACGTACATGCCCTTGGCGTTCACCGGAATTTCCAGGACTCCCCTGCTTCCGTTCCTGGTCACCGCCTGCCGGCCGTCGAGCGCGTACACCGTCGCGTCGTAGGTCCTGCTGTCGTCCATCGGGGTGATGACGAGCTTGCCGCCGGCGATCCTGGCCTTGAATTCCTGCGCCGCCGTCGCGCCCGCCGATCGCGATTCGACGGAAGTCGAGGTGTTCTTGCCAACGAAGGTGGTGATGCTCTGGGCGGGCAGGCTTGCGGTGAACGAGCTCCCGGAGACGGCCGCCGCCGATCCCGCGGCCATGTTGGTGTTCGCGGTGGTGTTCCACGAGGAGAACTGGGAGACGGAGGCGTTCTGGAGGGTGAACGTCTGGCTCGCGGCGCTGGTGCCGGTGTTGATGGCCACGATCACCACCGAGTCGGCGCCGGCGTAGGCGCTCACGTAGACGTTGGTCGCCGGGTTCGCGGTGGCATCCACGCGGTGGTAGCCCGGGCGGATGTACTTCGCGAACTGGCTGATCACGTAGGCCCGCTTGTAGATGGTGCCGGAAGAGGTGGCCAGGCCGTTTCCGTAGGTGATCCACCAGTAGATGTAGGCGTCACCGTTCCCCGTGACCAGCCAGTCGTGGATCTCCTTGGCGACCGGCATGATGGTGGTGGTGATGTTGTCGTCGCTGTTGAGGTAGTGTTCGGTCATCCAGAGCTTCTTGCCGGCGGGCACGCCGATCTGCTGGAAGAGGGGGTAGGCGTAGTTCGCCACCGAGGTCCCGTAGATGTGGGTGCCGAAGATGGCGACGTTGGCGAGGGCCTTGGTGTCGTTGAGGATCGGGTCGTAGTACGGCTTGTTGAAGGTGAACGATTCGCCGGAGATCAATTTGGTGGTGACCGAGGCGCCGTACTCGAGCGCGAAGTTGTGGATTTGGGCGGGGCTCCAGTAGGTCCAGCTCGAGGAGTAGTCCGGCTCGTTCTGCATGGATATCGCGTAGAGATTCACACCGTTGGTCTTGAAGTACTTCACATAGGCGTTCAGGTAATCCCGGTAGCTGGCCCACTTGGTGGTGTCGATCGAATATTCGCCGCCACCCCCCGTGAGACGCAGGCCTGGCGGGGGATTCCACGGCGTCGCGAACACGATGGCGCCGTGGGAGTTGGCGCTTTGGGCGTTGGCGAGTTCCGGTGCCCAGCTCGTGTAGGGTCCGTTCGCCCAGTTGGCGTCCCCGATTCCCTCCTCGATGCGCACGCGCAGGATGCTGAATCCCAGATCCCCGTAGAGCGAGTTCATCACCACGCTGGGAATGGTCCCGCACCAGGCGCTGGAGGCTCCGAAGCCGTCGATGACCTGGTGCAGGGAGCTCACGTTGACCGTGACGTCGGTGGCATCCGCCACCATCGACCGACCGATCAACGGCATCAGGGCGAGACCGACCACAGCCGCGATCACGGACCGCCCGACCCTCCCGGAAGCGCCTTCCGCTCCCTTCCCGATCATTCCCCTACCCATGGCAAGCGATGCAGTTTTCATCTTATCCGCCTTCATCCTGGTCGCACCTCGAAGAAACGTGGCCAAACGTGGTCAAAGGGACGGCATCCACGGCATCGCCTAGGGTGCAGGCCCAGTTTCCAGTTTATGCCGACGCACGAAGGAAAAGGGGTTCGCTTTCGCTCCCGGTTGTGGTTGAAACGCCAAAAAACCATCCGCACCCTTGTGGGGGATCGCGGTGGCCCTCGTCCAGTTCGCGGGTCGGAAACCGGGGGGGCGTTCCACCCGGATGAGCCTCGTCCCTCCGCGCCGACGCGGAGGGACGGCGATGTCGGGTCAGGGCAGCGTGTACTTCTTGAGGATGGGCCAGGCCACGGTGGCATTGCCGTAGTCGTGGCCTCCGCCCTGCTTGGTGCAGAGGGTCACCTGGACGCCCCCCGCGCAGGTGGAGTAGGTGGAGCAACCGTTGGCGTCGGCGGCCGAGGGCGATCCGGTGCACTGGTCGAGCGCCGCCCACTTCTGGAACGTGCCCACCGCTCCCAGGAAGTCGATGGCCATGCCCGTGACCAGAGCGGAGTGTCCGCCCGCGTAGGGAACGACCGGATCTCCCGTGCTCCGGAAGTCGACCATGGTGATGGGCCTCGAGGGCTGGCAGTCGGTCTCGTTCTGTTGGGTGAGGTCGAATGCCGCCGGCGACGCCGCCGCGAAGATGTCGGTCAGGTGGCAGGCGGAGAAGTGGGTCATCCCCCCGCCCATGGAAAAGCCCACCGCGTACACGCGCTTGGTGTTGATGCAGGCGACCTTCTCCACATCGGCCACCACGGCCCTCGCGAAATCGGTGTCGTCGGCGGTGGTGCAACACCCCTGCACGTTCCAGGCCTGGCCCAGGTTGGGGCTGGCGAGGCCGTTGGGATAGGCGGTGATCACGCCTTCCGCGTCGGTCAGGGCCTTGAACGGGGAACCGCTCTCTTCGCCGGACGCCGACCCGCCGATGGGATGGTAGTCCACCACCAGCGGAACGCTGCTGCCGCCGGTGTAGGCGGAGGGGACGTGGAGGATGTAGGTCCGCGAGACGCCCTTCACGGAGAGCGTCTTGGTCTGGTCGCCCGAGGCGAGCTTGGTGGAGGGACAAGTCATGGCGACGGCGCCCGTGTCCCCCATGACGATGGAGAGGCCCGTGGCCGTCGCCATGGTCATGGCGTAGGAGGTGTCCCGATATCCGGACTTCGAGAAGAGCAGCACCGGATAGGCGGCCAAGGTCCTGGCGGCGGCGATGTGCGAGGCGACCTTCACACCTTCCGGTCCAGTGGTCACGGCCGCATCGAACTCGCCCCCGGGGTGGCTGACCCGCAGGAAGGCCGCTCCGCCGCCCAGCCCGGCGGGCAGGGATGCGAGCGCCAAGCCGTCGTGGGCCTGGGTTTGGGCCTTCCAAAGCACCCTGCCCGATCCGTCGACCAGCGTGAGCCGCAAAGCTCCGTCCATGGGAGACCGGATCTCCAAGCCGTTCCCGGATGCGCGGACGCTCCAAGCCGAACTCGAGGTGGGATCCTCGACCAGCCCGGTGGTGGATCCGATGGAAAAGACGCCCGCGGAGGAGGTCGTGGTGCCGATTCCGCTGGAATCCTGCACGGTGACGACCACCCCGGACAGGACGGTGCCGGAGGTATTCTTCACCGTGCCGGACGCGCTCCATCCCCAGGATTGGCCGATCATGCAGCCCACCAGGACGGCGGAGGCGGCGACCGCCCGCCGCATCGAAATCTCGGGTGCGATTGGATTTCTCATCGTGCTTCGCCTTTGGAACAGGATATTGTTGGGGTGGATGACCGAAGGATTCCGTCCGGAAGGGACCGCGTGGCCGATGCCGGAAATCCCGTCGTGCTCCGAAGGTATGCCGCGCCCGTTCGACTTTCCGCGGATCCCAAGCCGTCGGCGTTGGCGAAACTGTAACGCCGCGATCCGTGGGAAAGCGGGTGGCGGAGGGAAGAGGTTGCGAAATTTGCTGGGGAGGCGGCAGGGACGAACTCCGTCCGCGGAAGCGGTACGATCACCGCCGGGACAGATGAAACCAGTATTCGAATACCTGGACTACAGAACCTACCTGAAGGACGCGTACGAGGAGCGCAAGTCCGAGTCCGCCTTCTATTCCTACCGGATGATGGCGGAATCGTTCGGGCTCTTCCCGAGCAACGTGTTCCGGATCCTGCACGGCGAGGCGCATCTTCCCTCGCGATGCCAGAGCCGCGCTCTGGAGGTGCTGGGCCTGTCGGGCCGCTCCGCGGAATATTTCCAGCTCCTCATCGCCTACGCCCGGGAGAGGTCGGCGAAGTCCCGGGGCGAGATCCTGGAGAAGGCGCTGGCCCTGCGCGACGTCTCCCGCAAACCCCTGGAGAACAGGGAACTGGAATACTTCGCGAATTGGCGGGTGGCCGTGGTGCGAGCCCTGCTCGACGTCAACCGGGGGAAAGCCGTGCCCAAGGAACTGGCTTCCCAGCTCTTCCCGCCGGGGGAGGAGGAGGAAGTCCGCGCCGCCCTGGATCTCCTGGAGGAACTCCGACTTGTCAAGAAGGCGAGTTCCGGCAGGCTGCTGCCCGCCGAGGCTCATCTCACCGCGGGAGGCCCGGCCAAGGCGAGGGCCGTCCACGGCTTCCAACGGCAGATCCTGTCCTTGGCCTCCGAGTCCTTGGAAAGGTTCCCGCCGGAGGTCCGCGACGTGTCCACCCTCACCCTTTCCATGGACGAAAGGGCCTTCGCGGAGATCCGGGAGCTGATCCGGGAATGCCGACGCCAGATCCAGAAGAGGGTGGAGGACTCGAAGACCCCCGACAGGGTGATGCAGTTGGCCATGGCCTTCTTCCCCGCCGCGGCGATCCCCGGGAGGCTCGGATGAACGGGGCCGCGAAGGCGTCGGCGTTCCTGCCGTTCCTGGTCCTGCTGGGCTGCTTCGAGGACCAGTCCGCCGGGACGTCCACCGAGACCGAAAACGCCGTGTCGGCGAGGTCCATACTGGTCGACTCCGTCCTGGACTCCGGCGACCGCGCCTTCCCGGGTCCGACCGTGGCCGTCCTGCGCCTGGACGCCGGCAACTTCGACTTCTCCCGGACCGACGACTCGGGTCGGGACCTCGCCGTGCAGACCTACCAGGGCGTCCCGATCCCCTTCGAAATCGCGGACTGGGACCGCGTGGCGGCCCGGGGAAGGCTGGACGTCAGGATCTCCGGACAGCTTCTGGTGCCGGGAGCCCGGTTCCTCCTCCTGTGGAACCAGCGGCTCGCCCATCGATCCGATCCGGTCTCGGTCTGGGCCGGCATCACGGACAGCCAGAAGCTGTCCTTGAATTCCGCGCTGGTGGACGACTTCGAAGGGGGCAGCCTGCTCCACAACCGGTTGCCGGACACCTCCTTCTGGTACATCGGCGGGTCCCTCCCTTCGTCCGGGCTCGCACCCGCGGGTTCCGGACGCTCGGGAACCGCGTTGCAGCTGGTCTGCGGTGCGGGCCAGTGCGACACCGGGCGCGTGCTCCTGGCCGCCACCCTCCTCGCGACCACGCCCCGATCGCTGCGCTCCATGGACTCCCTGGAGTTCTGGGCGCGGGGGACCGGCAGCGTCTGGATCTCCCTGGAGCACATGGACAGCCTCCAACTGCAACTGATCCAGGAAGGCAAGCTGGACAGCCTGCAACCCAAGCGCGCCTGGACGTCCCGGATCCTCGACACGACCTGGCAGCGGATCCGCCTCGCGCCCGCCGATTTCGATCCCGGGGACGGCCTGTCCGGAAACATCGGATGGACCGGCGTCCGGGACTCCGTCAACTACATCACGTTCCTGATCCAGGGCGGATCCCAGTTGTGGCTCGACGACATCCGCATCCACGGCATCGACGGGGACGACCTGCGCTGACTGGGCTTCAGCCGCGGATCCCCTTCCACCTGGACACGATCTGGTAGAAGCGTTCCATCTTCTGTCCCTGGACGCGCATGGTCCACTTGGAGGCGTGGGCCTTGGCTTCCACCCGCTTCTGTTCGCGCAGGTCGGGATCCTCCAGGAGCGACGCGACGGCCGCGGTGAATTCGTCCAGGTCGTCGTCGACCATGAATCCGCCGTTGCTTCCTCCCATCACTTCCCGGGTACCCATCTTGCCGATCGCCACCACCGGAAGTCCGCATTGCATGGCCTCCAGGACGACCAGGCCCTGGCTCTCCACCTTGGACGAGAACACGAAGGCCTCCGCGAGGCCGTAGTAGGCCTTCAGCCGGTCGTGGGGGATGAAACCGACCATCACGACGTTCCGCTCCAATCCCATCGAAACCACCCTGTCCTCGATCTCGCGGCGGGCGGGTCCCTCGCCAACGACGACGAGCTTCAGGTCCGGGTGCCGGGGGAGCAGGCGCGCGAGGACTTCGAACAGGAAAGGGATGTCCTTCTCGGTTCCCAGGCGTCCGACGTAGAGCACGAACCGGCACCCGCGAAGCTGGGGATGCGCCTCCAGGATCGACTTCTGCATCGGTTCCAGTTCCTCGGACCGGAAGATGAAGTGGTCGTCGCGGATGCCTGTGGGAATGATCCGCACCGGTTTGCGGATCCAGTAGGAGCTGATCAGCGTGTCCATCAAGGCGGTGGGGACCACGATGGCATCCGCCCGCCGGAAGGCCAGGAACATCTTCCAGTGGCAGAGCTGCTGGGCGATGCCGTAGGGGATCATCGGCAGGTAGATGTGGATCAGGTCGGCCCAGTTCGTGTGGGCGCTGATGACCAGCGGGACGTTGTTCCCGCGCGCCCACGAGACGGCCATGGAGGCGAGGGTGAATTCGGTCTGGACGTGGACGATGTCCGGAGCGAGGGCGTCCAGCAGCCGGTGCACGGACTTCCGTTCGGACCGCCGAACCAGGCGGTTCTCGTCGTTGAAGAGGACCTTCCTGGACCGGAACCGGTGCACGCCGTCCAGGACGGCGTCGGCGTCCATGCCTCCATCCTCGTATCCGGGAGCGAGGATGTGGACCTCGTGCCCCATCGTCTCCATCTCGGACCGGAACGAATCGATGGAGACGCTCACTCCGCTGACGCAGGGCCAGTACTGGTCGGTGACGATGGCGATCTTCATTCCGGGCCTTCGAGGTGGGTTCGGGAATTCGGCGGGAGCAGGGCGGAACACAGCCACGGCACCACGGCCAGGCTCGCGGCCAGGCAGCAGACCAGCCCGACCACGGCGAAGGATCCGATGCTGCGGATGCCGGGGTGCGTGGTGAAGAGCATCCCGGCGAAGCCGGAGATGGTGGTGCCGATCGCGACGGTCATCAGGGTTCCGATCCCCGTGTAGAGGTTCCCGATCCCGGTCCGTCCCTGCCGCTCCCAGGCGAGGACCATGTAGATCACGACGTCCGTCAGGGCCGCCTGCAGTGTGGTGATGACGATGAGGTTGAAGATGTTCAACCGGATGTCGAACATGCCCATGATGCCCAGCATCCAGGCCAGGACGACGGCCATTCCCGAGAAGCAGACCAGGACGGGTCGCCACCGGCGGAACACGACGACGATCATCAGGCAGAGGACCAGGGCCATGGTCCTGGTCATGCGCAGGCTGTCGTCCCGCACCAGGCGCACCAGGTCCGCGTACACGAAGCTGGAGGAGAAGCACGAGACGGAATCTCCCGCTCCGCCGAAATGTCCGTACCGGCGCTGGAACCTTTCGGCGTCGCGCGAGTCGGAGTTCGTGATCCTGTCGTAGATGAATCCGATCCGGCCCGTGCTTCCGTCGCGTTCGCGCAGGAGATTCCGGGACCAGGCGGGGAGGTCGGGCCACGCGAAGGTGTCGGCGCGGCTCATGTCGCGCAGGTTGGCGATGGCCTGGGAATCGGCGCCGGACGCACGGTCGAAGACCGGATCCTCCAAGATCCCGGCGATGCGGCGCAGGTGGGGCAGTCGGGCATCCTGCATACCCCGCGGGGGGAGGAAGGAACGCGGAGTCAGGAATCCCGCGAGGAGGGTGTCGTGATCCACCGTGAGACGGCGCAGCAGCGTGTCGTGGAGCCTGTCCAGGGTCCGGGGATCGCGGACGAGCACCACGACCGGTTGGCTGGAGGTCAGTTTGGTTCCCAAAGCCTCCTGGACGGGAAGTGTCTTCCGCGATCCGTCCGGAGGCTCCTGCAGGCGGGCGAAGTCGTACTCGAACCCGATGCGCGAGGCGAAAGGCAGCGCGCAGGCGGCCCCGACCACGGCGACGATGGCCAGATCGCGGGGCAATCCCGGCATCCAGGGCCGCATCGCGAATCCGCGCCAGGACGGCGCCGGATCCGGGGAGAGCCAGCGCGCGGAGGAACGCCCGGAGATCCGCACGGCGGCGAACACGGCGGCGGGAAGGAAAACAAAGGTGAGGACCAGGCTGGTCGTGATCCCCACCGAAGCGATCACGCCGAATTCGTGGAAGCCGGGGAACTTGGAAAGGAGAAGCACGAGAAGCCCCGCCACGGTGGTGAGCCAAGCCAACCCCAGCGAGGAAGACAAGTCGTGGAAGGTCGCCGCCAAGGCGTCCTCCCAGGACTCGCCCCCGCGCACCTTCCGCTGGGCGAGGCCGACCACGTAGAACGAATAGTCGGTCCCCATCCCGAAGAGGATGGCGATCACGAACACAGTGTAGAGGTTGAGTTGTCCGTAGACCACGGTGGCGAATCCCAGGGTGAACGCGCAGGAGATCGTCGCCTGTCCCAACACCAGGAGGATGGGTCCCGCCCTCCGGAAGACCACCACCATGATGAGCAGGGTGAGCAGCACCGAAACCACGGTGGCGATGGTTCCGTTCTTCGCGAGGGAATCCACCTCCCGGAGGTCCTTGTACGGACCTTCCACGCCGATCTCGATTCCATTCCCGTAGGGCTTGGACACCTCGGCGAGCAGGGAGCCGGAGCGCGCCAGGACATCCTTCGTGAATTCGATGTCGGAACTGGGGCGCGAGAGGACCGCCTGGACCACTCCCACGAAACGGCCGTCGGGGAGTCCGCCCACCAATCGCGATTTCAGGGAATCGGGAACCCTCGCCTTGGGGTCGGGCGTGGTGTCGGATCCGGCACCCAGGAATTTCCGGAATTCGCCGGAGGCCTCCTCCGGCAAGCCCAGTTTGTCCACCGCCCCGGCATCGAACCACGTGGTGTCTTCGGGAGCGGAGTCGGACAGGATGTCCATTCCCAAGGGACCCCGCCGCAGATCGTCCCGCAGGTTGCCCAGGTGGCGTTCGATGTGCTCCAACTGGTCCACGGACAAGTAGAGGAGGGCGTGATGGCGGAAGAATTCCTGGTCCCGGGCGATTTGCACGGACTGGACGAAGGGCCAATCGCGCACCATCCTGGACCGCAAGGTGTCCTGGATCCGGGCGATGGCCGCCGGGTCGGGTCCCACGATCGAAACGGTGAAGAGGTCGGCGCTTCCGAAGCGGTCCTGGGTCTCCTTCAGGGCATGGACGGTTTCGGAGCCGCTGGGGAGCAGGGATTCCAGGTTTCCGTCGACCCTGATCCGGGCGGAAACAACGGCGCTGGCGACCGCCGCGAGGACCACGAGCAACGCGATCTTTCCGGAATTCCGCGAAACCGCCTGGATCCAGGTCGACCAACGGAATCGATATGGGGGCAGTTCCAAGCAGGAGCCTTGCGGACGGAGGGTGCCAGGAACGGCTGGCGGCGAATCGGAGGCTCTCCTGCTCTGGGAGGGTCGGATCGGGAGGCAATTCTAATCAAAGCGAGGTCGGGTATCAATCGCCGCATCCCTCGTTTCCTGGCTAGGTTTCCCGGGGCGATGTCAAAATCGGAGATCACAGGTCGCGGAAAGCGGCGCTTCTCGCTGGCCATCCACGACCTCCGGGTTTCCGAGGACGATTCCGTCGAGCGCCTTCGCGGACTCCTGGCGAGCTTTGGACTGCCTTTGACAGTGCACTTGGTCTTCGACGCGCCTTTGTCTTCGCGGCCCGTCCTGCAGGACTTTTTGCGGGAAGGCGTGGTGCAAGGCCGCATTGAACTGGTCTTCCACGGCCTTTCCCACGCCTGCCCTCCGGATGTGGGGCGTTCCACCGCGTTCTACCACAAGCACCAGGCCGAATACCTGCTGGACTGCGACAATCTCCGGACCACGACTCGCGAGGTTTGGGAAAATCTGCGAACGGAATTTCGAATGCCATTGGCGATCTGTCCGCCTTGTTGGCTGGCCACATCCTCCAATTGGAACTTCCTGGCCTCGTTGGAACCCGCCTATCTGGAATCCATGTGGCGGATCTGGACGCCGACCCGCACGATTCCTTCTCCCGTGGTTTCGCTTGGAAGCCCGAAGCCCGGTGAGCTGCGCCTGCTGCGTCCTTTCGGCTCGGCGCTTCTCCAGCTCTCCCGGTTTCCCGGGCTCGAACGGGTGCGCA
>Ga0302319_10010767_pt1 | contig 17412 bp, 11 predicted proteins | sample Bog_T0_2_FD_203319 | JGI IMG/M metagenome (GOLD analysis project Ga0302319, IMG submission 203319) | Peat permafrost microbial communities from Stordalen Mire near Abisko, Sweden - Bog_T0_2 | ecosystem: Environmental > Terrestrial > Soil > Wetlands > Peat | place: Sweden: Abisko, Stordalen Mire...
AATACCTTGCTCTTTCTAGCACTGTCGAAAGTGACTTTTACTTCCACCCCAGCGACGAAGGCCTATCGCTGGGGCCCCGGTTGAGGAAAAAGCCACTTGGCGCTGTGCTTTCGGAGTATAGCAATTGGAGAACCGCTGTAGCAGGCCAAAGCCTCAGCTTCAGGCCGACGACGCAAGTATACCTCCCCGGCCACGGCTGCCGGCAAAAAACGAAGGCTGCGAAAGCACTTTGCGATAGAAATACTTCAGGCGCAGCGCTGGAGAGGACTCAGTGAGCCATTTCATTTTCTTTCCAGCGTCAGGGCATAAATGTCGTCGCTGCCGATGTCACGCAGCATCATGGGTGTGTCGGCTGGATCAAGGCCCATCCATAACGAATAGACGCCGGTGTAGCGCGCACCTTTGAGATCGGCGACCGTCTCTCGTATTCCGTCCGCGGCGCGTATGCGAACAACGGTGGCATTGCCCGACCACTTCACGTAGTAGAGGAAGCGGCTGTCATGCGACCATTCAGGGAAGGCGACGGAGCCGGTCTCCAGCTTTGTCCATCGTTTGCTGGCGAGGTCGAAGACTTTCATCGCCATATTGTCCAGGGTCATGGCGGCAATCGAGAGGCCGTCCGGCGACCAGTGGGGCACCAGCAAGCCATCCGATGCGGGAAGGATAGCGATATTTCCGTTGGCGATGTCGAAGATGCGCAAGTCGGACTTTGAACTTGCGCCCACATTCGGGGAGGTGGAAAAAGCGATCTTTCGCCCATCCGGCGACCAGCTTGGATCGGTCTCCGCTTCGCGGTCATCCGGGAGCAAGCGGCGGGGCTTTGCGCTGCCATCCGCGGGGACGATATAGATGGCATCGAATCCCTGCGGAGAGCGGTCCACGAAGAGGATTGCACTTCCGTCCGGCGACCAGCGCGGCGACTTGGGATAGACCGGCGGCTCGGTCAGTTGCGAGGGATTGCTTCCATCCGGGTTGGCTCGCCAGAGAACTCCTTCGGGATAGGAGACATAGGCCAGGGATTTGCCGTCACTGGAAAAGGTGACGAACTCGGCTGAGATGCCGGCGAGGAAGGGTAGAAAATTGCCGGATTTCGTGTCAAAGCGAACGAGTTCACCCCGGTTCGTGCGGCCCGATGCGTAGATTTTCTTCCCATCCGGGCTGGGAACCGGCCGATCCCAGACCATGGGGCCAAAGGTCAGTTGCAGCGGCGCAGCGGGGTGGCTCTTGGCGAATCCTGGACGCTCATCGAGAACCCATATCTGGCCCTCGGCGACGAAGTAGAATCTTCCATCCAAAGCCCATTGCCCGTTCCACTGTGAGGGCGATTTTCCCCATCCGGGCAGGAGTTGGTGAAGATTGGATCCATTCGAGCTGATCTCCCATAAAATGTCCTCTTTGGAAAATCGAATTGCACCCCCGTCTGGCGACCAGGCCAAAAACTTTACATAGACTCCGGGTGAGGCAATTCGATGCGCTTCGGTTCCATCGCTGCGCATCACGCAAATGTCGCCGCTCACAGTGGAGTAAGCGATCCTTTCCCCGTCGGGCGACCACGCCGCGGCGACGGCATTTGTCAGACGGCGAAGAGATCCTCCCAGCAGCCCCAAGCTCCACAGCGAAGTGGCGGAGCCTTGGCCGCCGGCCTGGGAGATGATCAGCAGGGTCGAACCATCCGGCGAAACCTCCCCCGCCCATGAATCCGATGGCGAAGCAGGAATGGGCGCAACCACTCCACCGGAGACCGAAACTTCTGCTATTCCTTCAGTCAGTTCCTCAGTGAAATAAATCCTGCTTCCGTCTGTTCCGCCGATGAACTTTGTATGGCCGTCATGGGTGATCTGCGTGTAATTCGAGATGCGTAACTGCGCTGCGTTCTTTAGCCGCAGCCCAAAATAGACCGCCAGAGCAGCCACGACCAGCAGCGCGGCGGCCAGCGCCGGGATTGCCACCGAGTTCCTGAATCTCTGCCAGCGTGAAGCTGGCCCGGCAAGCTGCAAGACGGGATCGGGCTGTGCAAGCTGGGCTGGCACGTCCTCATAGACCACACGGGTGCGCTCCCGCACACGTTGTACCAGAATGTCGCCCGGACGCTGCTCAGCAAGAAGATCGGCGGCAATTCCGCTCTCGACCTCGTTGCAGAAGACCTGGGCCGCGAACTGATAGCCACGGCCGGGAACGGTTGCGATCAGGCTGGGTTTGTCTCCTAGCGCCTTGCGCAGCGTGGAGATGTACTGCGCCAGGTTGCCCTCTTCAACAAAGGAGTCCGGCCAGATTGCCTTGAGCAGTTCTTCTTTGCTCACCACCCGGCCGGGATTCAACACGAGGTAGGAAAGAACGTCAAAGGCCTTCGGCGTGAGCAAAACCGGGCTGCCATCCCGCGACAATACACGCCGGGAGGGGTCCAGCTCAAACGCATCGAATCGGTACAATGTCCTCGATTTCAAGCCCATAAATGACTTTCATAATTCTTCAGAAAAATTCATTCCAAAATTCAAGACATTGAACCGTCCCTGGAGTTCAAGTGTAACCTTAGCGGGTTGCCGAATGCCGGCTGATAAGGAATGAATGCTATGAACATTCTACGACGCAACCGTTCGGCAATGAAAGCGGATAGCAATGTTGCCGTGAGCCGGCGCGTCGAGGTGACGGTGGATCGGGAGACGGTGACGATGCTGGTGCGGGGCCAGCAAGGCGTCGCCGCGGATGGAAGTCAAGCGGATGTAGCCTGCGCAGAGTTTGCGCCGAAGTCGCCCCCCCCCCCCGCTCTAGCGGATATTGTTGCTGCCAACGCGTCCTCGGCAGCCAGCGCTGTGGCTTCCCCCACGGCCTCAACCGGCTTGGATGCCAATGCGGCATCCAAGCCGGTTGCGGAAGCAGGAAGCGCCACGCCCCAGCCATAGAGTCTGTTGCTACACCTTCACTGCACTCCGGCCAGTCCAGAGTGAGATAGATAGGGCAAGCGGCGGGAATTCCCGGTTTGGCAATGGAGCAGAGCAGTCCAAATGCGGCGGATGTGCGTTCATGCGGCGATGAAATCGTGTCCCCGGCTACAGCGGTTCTCCAATTGCTATACCCCGAAAGCACATCGCCAAGTGGCTTTTTCTCAAGAACAAGCCACCTTTGAGAAAGCTTGTAAGGTTACACGTATTGGAGAACCGCTCTAGAGTAATCTTGAATCATCAGGAGATTGTTGCCCAAGATGCACAAGCCTTTCCGCTTTTCTTTCGCCGTTCTGGGCGTCTTTGCCCTTGCTTTCACCGCAGCCCGCGCCCAGCAGGCGGCGCCGGATACTGGGCGGGAAGATTATGTGCGCGCCCACTACACCAAGTACGAGTACCGCATCCCGATGCGCGACGGCAAGCGGCTCTTCACGTCGGTCTATGTGCCCAAGGAGCAGGCCGGCGGCCCTTATCCATTTCTTATTAACCGCACACCCTACAGCGTGGCGCCCTACGGCGAGGACCAGTATCCGCGCCGCCTGGGGCCTAGCGAGGAGTTTGAGAAGAGCGGCTACATCTTTGTCTTTCAGGATGTGCGCGGGCGGTGGATGAGCGAGGGCGAGTTTTTGGAGATGCGTCCGCACATCGACGAGAAGAAGTCGCCGCGCGATGTGGACGACTCGTCGGACACCTACGACACCATCGATTTTCTGCTCAAGCACGTGGCGAACAACAACGGCAAGGCGGGCATCCTGGGCATCTCCTATCCGGGCTTCTACACCTCGGCGTCGATTATCGACTCGCATCCGGCGCTGGTGGCGGCCAGTCCGCAGGCTCCGATGACCGACCTCTTCCAGGGCGACGACGGCTATCACGGCGGGGCCTTCATGCTGAGCGCGAACTTCGGCTTCTACGCGCCCTTCTTTCATCCCCAGGAGGGGCCGCAGACGCCCAAGCCCACCATTCCCTTTGACTACGGCACCCCAGACAGCTACAAATTCTTTTTGCAAGCGGGCAACGTGGCCAATCTCGACAAGCTCTATCTGAAGGGATCGAACTGGCTCTTCAACGACCAGATGAAGCACGACACCTACGACGAGTACTGGAAGGCGCGCGATCTTTCGCAGCACATGAAGAACGTGCATTGCGCGGTGCTGGTGGTGGGCGGCTGGTATGACGCGGAGGATTTGAGCGGCCCATACAAGACGTTCTATGCGATCAGCAAATTTAATCCGCAGACGCCCACGACGCTGGTGGAAGGGCCCTGGGTGCATGGCGGCTGGGCGGGCGGCGACGGCAGCCGGCTGGGAGATGTCGAGTTCAACGCCAAGACCAGCGAGTACTTTCGCACGAATGTGCAGTTTCCTTTCTTCGAGCACTATCTAAAGGGAAAGGGCGCGGCGCAGCCCAAGGCAGTCGTCTTCGAGACAGGAACGAATGTGTGGCGCAACTTTGAGGCGTGGCCGCCCAAGGCCGCCGTGGCGCGGACGCTCTACTTCCATGCCAACGGCAAGCTGAGCTTTGACCAGCCCATGGAAGAGAGTGGCGTGGATGAGTATGTGAGCGATCCCAATCATCCGGCGCCGTTTGTGGGCTACACCACGGACACGGTGCCGCAGCGTTACATGGTGGACGATCAGCGATTCGCCAGCTACCGGCCCGACGTGCTGGTCTACGAGAGCGAACCGCTGGAAGAAGACGTGACCATCGCCGGGCCGATCTCGCCGCGGCTGAAGATCGCAAGCTCCGGGACGGACTCTGACTTCGACGTGAAGCTGATCGACGTTTACCCGGAGGATTATCCCGACGTGGAGCCGGCAACCCGCCCCAACAAGCGCATTCTGGATGCGCCGCCGCTGCACATGGGCGGTTATGAGCAACTGCTGCGCGGCGAGCCCTTCCGCGCCAAATTCCGCAATAGCTGGGAGAAGCCCGAGCCGCTTACTCCAGGCAAAGAGGCCGACCTCAACTTCACCATGCCCGATCTCTTCCACACCTTCCGCCGCGGCCACCGTATCATGGTTCAAGTGCAGAGTTCCTGGTTCCCGTTGACAGACCGCAATCCGCAGACCTTCACCGACATTCCCACCGCGGCTCCGGAGCAGTTTCAAAAGGCCACCGAGCAGGTTTTCCGCCAGAAGGATGCGGCCAGCGGCGTGGAAGTGCTGGTGCTGCCCCAGCCGTAAAGCGGTTCTCCAATGGGTCTACTCCGAAAACAACCCGTTAAGTGGCTTTTTTTTAAGAAAAAGCCACCTTTGACAAATCTAGCAAGGGTATGGAATTGGAGAACCGCTCTAGTTTGAGCGCGAAGGGCGCGGCGGGCGTCCATTCATTGTGCGGCTTTGCTTTTGCGCTCGCGCGTATTCATATTTTGGCCTAAGGATCGAGAGGATTCGATGAAGAATCAATGCAGAGGCACTGCAAAGGCGCTGATGCTACTGGCGTATTTCGTGGCGCCGTTTGTGGCCGGTTGCGGCGACTTTTGGCAGGCGCCCAGCGGCACGGGCACCACGACGAGCACGGTCACGTTGACGGCCTCGCCCACCTCGGCAACTGTGGGCGCAAGCGTCACGCTGACGGCTACAGTCTCGCCCACGGCCGCCACCGGCACGATTACCTTTTATAGCGGCACGACCTCGCTGGGCACGGGAACACTGAGTTCGGGAACGGCAACGCTGACGACCACGAAGATCACAACCTCCGCCGGTACGCTTTCTCTCACCGCCGATTACGGCGGCGACACGACCTATGAAGCCAGCACATCCACGGCTGTCTCATTTGTGGTGAGCGCGGCGGGCACCACAGCCAGCAGTACCACGGTCGCGTCTTCGAGCGCGACGCCCGTCGAGGGCGCGAGCGTTACGCTGACGGCGACGGTAACGCCCACGGCTGCCACTGGGACAATCACCTTCTATGACGGCACAACTTCGCTGGGCACGGGAACGTTGAGTTCAGGCACGGCGACGCTGAAGACATCGTTTACCACCACCGGCGCGCAATCGATTACTGCCAGCTACGGCGGCGACTCAACCTATGCCGCCAGTACATCCACGGCAATCACGGTTACGGTTGGCTCGTCGAGTGCGTCGGAGTGCGGTTATCAAGACAGTACGAATGACATATTCGCCACCGCATCCAATACATTCACCAGCGGCTCGGACAACACGCTGACCAGCCCGGCGATTACTGTATCGACCGGCGACGAGAGCGCCATCTGCGCAGAGAGTTCCGGCACGGCTGCCGCCGTGACTAATCCCACCATCACCTCGACGAGCGTGGGAAGCAACCTGACCGACAGCAGCCTCTACGGCACCAACGCCGCGGTGCTGGCCTACGGGTCGAGCGCCACCACTGCCTCCGGCGCAGTTATCACGATCACCGGCGGCGGCAGCATCCTCACCACCGGCCAATACGGCAACGGCGTTTTTGCCTCGGGCGACGGCGCAACGATCAGCCTGAGCGGCAGCTCGATTACGACCCGCGGCGCAAATGCCCACGCCGTGGATGCTGCCGAAGGCGGATCGGTGACTTTGACCAATGTGACAGCCTCCACTGCCGGGCTGGGCGGTGCAGTGGTGGCCACGGATCAGGGCGGCGGCACGGTGACAGCGACCAATGGCAGCTTGACCGCCACTGACGCCGAGGCGGTTGTGGTGGAGGGCGCCGGGTCGGTGAAGTTGAACGGGACAGCGCTGAGCAGCAACGCGGGAAGCTATCGCGGCATTCTCCTTTACCAGGATGCGGCAACAACCGACACCACGCTGACAACTACTTTCACCATGACCAGCGGCTCCATCGCTTACACCTGCCCGGTGACGGCCACCAGCACAAGCTGCTCCAGCGGCGTGAATACCAGCGGGCAGAGCAATCCGGCGACGGTCTTTGCCGTGGCCAACACCACGGCCACAATCACGCTGACCGATGTGACGGTGAACAACGAGACCACGACCACGACCGACAGCCAGGGAACCCTGCTGACGGCCGCGGCGCTGAACAATGGCGCGTGGGGCGCGCAAGGTTCCAACGGCGGACAGGTCACCTTTGCCGCCTATGGAACCGCGCTGACGGGCGATGTGATTGTGGACGACAGCAGCACACTCGATATGAAGCTGCTATCGGACACGGCAACCGCGCCCGTCCCATCCTCGCTGACCGGCGCAATCAATGCCGTGCAATCCACCAGCACGAAGGTGAGCCTGACGCTGGACGCGGCCAGCACATGGGTGGTGACGGCCGATTCTCACTTGACCGCGCTGACCGAAAGCGATGGCGATACAAAATACTCCAACATCACCTGTGAAACCGCGGGCTGTGTAGTCACTGTTGGGAGCAAGACGATTAACCCGGCAACCAAATGAAGCAGCGGAGGCACAGAGGCGCTACAATGGTGCCATGAATGTGCTGATGTATGGCGTTTCCTGGTGCGGAGACTGCCGCGCCGCGCGCAAGTTTCTCGCTGCGCACAGCATCGAGTACACGGAGATTGACGTGGACCGCGACGCCGAGGCCGCCTCCGAGCTGGTGCGCTGCGTGGGCAAGCGCGCCGTGCCGCAACTGGTGATCGACGGCGAATGGTTCCAGCCCTACAAGCCGGGGCGCGGGCTGCTGATCGATGAGCTGCACGAGCGGCTGAGGATTGCGCGCGACTGAGATGATCGAGGTTCGTGCTCTCCCACCCATTTCGCAAAGAGCGCGAAATGGATGGGGCACGGAAAATATCTCATACAATGGAGAGTAGGAGCAGCGCCAGACGGCTCCGGCGAGGAGAATCCCGTGATCGACCGCTATACACGCTCCGCGATGGGCCGCATCTGGACCGAAGAGAACAAGTACCGCTGCTGGCTCCGAGTGGAGTCTGCGGCCAGTACCGTGCTCGCAGAAGATGGCGTGATTCCCGCCGCCGCCGCCGAGGCAATCGCGACCAAGGCCGGCTTCACCGTCGCCCGCATTCAGGAGATCGAAGCCGAGGTGAAGCATGACGTGATCGCCTTCACCACGGCTGTCGCAGAATTTCTCAAAGATCAAGGGCTCGGAGAGCAGTCGCGATGGCTGCACTACGGGTTGACCTCGAACGACATAGTGGATACGGCGCAGGCGTTGCAGATTGCCGAGGCTTCGGCGTTGCTGCGCGCCGGCCTGATGGGCCTGCTGGTTGTGCTCAAGCGGCGCGCGGTCGAGTTCAAGCACACGCCGACCATTGGCCGCACCCACGGCATCCACGCCGAGCCGACCACCTTCGGTCTCAAGCTGCTCAACTGGTTCGCCGAGATGGAGCGCAATTTAGTCAGATTTGATGCGGTCGCCGAGGAGATGCGCGTGGGCAAGCTCTCGGGCGCGGTGGGAACTTTTGGCCACTTGAAGCCGGAGCATGAGGAGCGCATCTGCGCGCGGCTCGGCCTCAAGCCCGCGCCGGTGGCCACGCAGGTGATCCAGCGCGACCGCCACGCCGCGTATATCTCCACGCTGGCCATTCTCGCCAGCACGCTGGACAAGATCGCCGTCGAGGTGCGCCACCTGCAACGCACTGAGGTGCGCGAGGCGCAGGAGTTTTTCAGCGAAAAGCAGAAAGGCTCCTCGGCGATGCCGCACAAGAAGAATCCCATCAACAGCGAGCAGATCAGCGGCCTTGCGCGCGTGCTGCGCGGCAATGCGCAGGCGGCCTTCGAGAACATTCCGCTGTGGCACGAGCGCGACATCTCGCACTCTTCCGTGGAACGCATAATCTTTCCGGATTCGACGATTCTGGTGGACTATCTGCTGGCCAGGACGACCGATTTGATCGACCGCCTGCTGGTCTATCCCGAGCGCATGAAGAAGAATCTCGAATCGACCGGCGGGCTGATCTTCAGCGGGCAACTGCTGCTCGATCTGGCCGAGGCCGGCATGATGCGCGAGGACGCTTACCGGCTCGTGCAAACCCACGCGATGCGATCGTGGAAAGAAGATCTTATCTTTCGCGATGAGGTCGCGCGCGATCCAGCAATCAGCGCGCTGCTCAGCCCGGAGAAATTGGCTCGCACCTTCGACTACACACGGCAGTTGGGCAACGTGGACGCGATCTTCAGGCGAGTTCTGGGCGAATAACGGCGATGAGCGAAAACTCAGCAGACAATCATCCGAGGATCATTGAGGTTATCGGCCAGGCGGTTGACGCAGAGGCGAACAACGACGCGGCCTTTGCGGAAACGATCTTGACGGCGCTGGTTGAGGAGTTTCCCCGCTCGGCGCTGGCGCACGGCTACCTGGCGTGGATATTCTCGCGCAGAGACCGGCATCGCGCGGCGATTGAAGAGGGCCGCGTGGCGATTCAATTGGAGCCGGCCTCGGAGCGGATTTCGATGCTCTTCTTTCGCGTACTGTGGGCCGCGGGCGAGCGCAACGATGCGCTCAATGAGGTGAAGCGCTTCACCGCTGTTGGCCACTCGGACGAATACTCCATGATGCTGGAGGAGTGGGCGCGGATTGACGATGAAGGGAGCTTTTGAGCCGGCGTCAGCTTGAAGTGTACGGCTTCATCCTGTACATTGAAGAACAAAGCTCACGCGTTGTCCTTAGCCACTGAGGAAATGTGAATAGCTGCAGGAGGATTCCCTCGGGGGCTAAAGCTCTATCTTCTTCTGCTTTTGATGTACGGGATTCAGCCCGCACCCTTCATATCGGAGACCCATTTAGAGGTCTCCTTGAGGATCGGCAATGAGCATGAAACTAAAGACAGCCTGCTTGATGATTTGCGTTCTCGCTGCTGCTGGGGCCGCGATGGCGCAATCGACTGGCGCGAACCCGGCGGCGGAGCGCACCGAATCCATCAACAGCACTGTGCCACTGCCGAGAGTTGTGCTCGACTTGTTGATTGAGCCTTTCAAAGACGACGAACACTATCGCGATTCTGTTATCGGCAAGTCTGACGAAGAACTGAATAAGTATTTTGCGGCAGTGGTGGTTCACCTATCAAGACCCGATCAGGTTGATTATGTTATTGAAGGAAGAGGTCCATTTGCCGGCGCGGATAGCGCAAGGCTTTGGATTGTACGCAGCTCCGGATCGCAATTCAAAGTTGTTCTCAATGAAACCGCGAGCTTTTTCGAATTGCTCAATAGCCGGACCAGCGGTTACAAGGATATTCGCAGTGTTTGGATCGTGTCGGGCCAGAGAAGAACACGCTTATTCCATTTCACTGGCACGGAATACAAGCGCGCTGAAGAAAAATGGTCTGGGGATCTTCAATAAAGAGGCTGGCAGTGGAAGTCATGAGCCATACTGCAGCAATCACCGGCGCTTCAGCGGGGGTACGGATAAATCCTTCGACTCGCCTTCGACAAGCGCAGCTTCGCGCCGGATGACGAGCAATCCGGACGTCGCGCCTGCGGCGTCAGATTGCGGGGCGCTGCTTTAGCCCGCCGGACGGAGCTGGATTCGCAGCGCCAGAAATTTTTCGTTATAATGGAGACTTCAGCAAAGTCCCAGATGAGGCCGGGCCTGCTTCGATAGGCCTAATGATGAAGGACAGGGCGATTTCCATCAACGGGAACGCGCGGCGTTTGTGTCTTTTGACCAGATTTGCGCTTCGCAGCGGCCTAAAAATCGCACTTCGCACGGAAATTTACCAAGCGAGAAGGTTGCCATGCACAGACCGGATTGTTGTACCCGCACACCAAAACCGCAAGGGCTTTACCATCCGCGCAATGAGCACGATGCATGCGGAATGGGCCTGGTCGCCAACATTCGCGGCGTCCGCAGCCACGAAATTATCCGCAAGGGCCTCGAGGTGCTCATCAACCTCACCCATCGCGGCGCGGCGGGCTGCGATCCGGAGACGGGCGACGGCGCGGGCATCCTGATTCAGATTCCGCACGTCTTTTTTGCGCGCGAGTGCGGCGAGCTGGGAATCCAGTTGCCCGAGCCGGGCGCTTATGGCGTGGCCATGTGTTTTCTGCCGGTGGACAAGCAGGACCGCCTGCTCTGCGAGGGCGTGCTGGAGCGCATTGCGCAGGAAGAGGGGCTGACGGTGCTGGGCTGGCGCGATACGCCGGTCAACGGCGCCGTGATTGGCCGCGAGGCGCGCGCCTCGCAACCTTATATCGAGCAGTTGTTCCTGGGCAAGCCCGCGGAGATGAACCTGGACGAAGACGCCTTCGAGCGCCTGCTCTATAGGGTCCGCCGCCGCACGGAAAACGAGATGGTCCTCTCGGAGATTGAAGGCCGGGACGACTTTTACATTCCCTCGCTCTCCTGCCGCACCATCGTCTACAAGGGCCTGATGCTGGCTCCGCAGATTGAAAATTTCTATTTCGAGCTGGCCAATCCGCTGGTTACCAGCGCGCTCTGCCTGATTCATCAGCGCTTTTCCACAAATACATTTCCCAGTTGGAAGCTGGCGCACCCCTACCGCTATCTGGCGCACAATGGCGAGATCAACACCATCCGCGGTAACATCAGTTGGATGAACGCGCGCCAGTCGGTGCTGGAGAGCAAGCTGCACGGCGAGCAGATTGACGCGCTCTTCCCGGTGATTATGCCCGGCGGCAGCGACTCGGCTTCGCTCGATAACGCCGTCGAGTTCCTCTTCCAGTCGGGCCGCTCGCTGCCGCACGTGATGGCCATGCTGGTTCCCGAAGCCTGGTCGGGCAACCCCGACATGGACGAGGACAAGCGCGCATTTTATGAGTACCACGCCTCGCTGATGGAGCCTTGGGACGGCCCCGCGGCGCTCTGCTTCACTGATGGCCGCGTGATCGGCGCAACGCTGGACCGCAACGGATTGCGCCCCGGCCGTTACATTGTAACTAAGGATGACATTGTAGTTCTGGCCTCCGAAGCCGGAGTACTCGACGTGCCGGCCCAGGATATTCGCAAAAAGGGCCGCCTGCAGCCGGGTCGAATGTTTCTGGTCGATACCGTCGAGCAGCGCATCATCTCCGACGCCGAGATCAAGAAACAGTTGGCCGGCCGCCAGCCCTATGCAGCCTGGCTCAAGGAGCAGCAGGTTACGCTCGATCATTTGCCGGAGCCGGCACGCATCATTGCCTCGAATCCTGAGACGCTGCTGCGCCGTCAGCGCGCCTACGGATACAGTGAAGAGGATTTGAAGATTCTGCTGACGCCGATGGGCGCAACAGGCATGGAGCCGCTTGGCGCGATGGGCACCGATGTGCCGCTGGCCTGCCTGAGTGACCGTCCGCAGCCGTTATTCAATTATTTCAAGCAGCTCTTCGCGCAGGTCACCAATCCGCCCATCGATCCCATCCGCGAAGAGATGGTGATGTCGCTCATCAGTTACATCGGCACCGAGCGCAACATCCTGGATGAAGCGCCCGACAACTGCCACACGCTCAAGCTGCCTCATCCGATTCTGACCAATCGCGATCTGGAAAAACTGCGCCGCGTCTCCTCGGGCGATCTGCTGGCCACGACGCTGCCGGCGCTCTTCCGCGCCTCCGATGGCGAGCACGCCCTCAAGCACGCGCTCGACGATCTGAGCAGCCGCGCCGCGCACGCGGTCGATTCCGGCTACACGCTGCTGATTCTCTCCGATCGCGGCGTCGATGCCACTTACGCGCCGATTCCCAGCCTGCTGGCCATGGCCGCCGTGCACAATCGCCTGGTGAAGGACAAGACCCGCACCCAGGTGGCGCTGATTATCGAGAGCGGCGAGCCGCGCGAGGTGATGCATTTTGCCCTGCTCATCGGCTACGGCGCCAGCGCCATCAATCCTTATCTGGCGATTGAGACCATCCACGATCTCAAGCAGCGCGGCCTGCTGCCGGAAAACATCAGCGCCGAATACGCTGAGAAGAATTACATCAAGGCCATCAACAAGGGCCTGTTGAAGACCTTTTCGAAGATGGGCATCAGCACGCTGCAAAGCTACCGCGGCGCGCAGGTCTTCGAGGCCGTGGGACTGAATACTTCGTTGATCGGCGCCTATTTCCCCGGCACCGCATCGCGCATCGAGGGCGTGGGGCTTGAGGTGCTGGCGCGCGAGGCGATCCTCAAGCACACGTATGCCTTCGCGCCGCTCACCGAATCCGAGACCGAGCTTGTCGTCGGCGGCCAATACCAGTTCCGGCTCGATGGCGAATATCATTTGCAGAATCCGCTCTCGATCAGCAAACTCCAGCAGTCGGTGCGCGAAAACAATGCCGCCACATTCCAGGAGTACAGCGATCTGCTCGACGATCAGAATCGCCACCTCTGCACACTGCGCGGCCTGCTGCAACTCAAGTACGCCGAGCATCCATTGCCAATCGAGGAAGTGGAGCCGGCCAAGGAGATCGTCAAGCGATTCACTACCGGCGCGATGAGCTTCGGGTCAATTAGCAAGGAGGCGCACGAGACGCTGGCCATCGCCATGAACCGGCTAGGCGGAATGTCGAATACCGGCGAGGGCGGCGAAGACGAAGAGCGTTTCATCCGCGACGCCAATGGCGACTCGCGCCGCTCGGCCGTCAAGCAGGTGGCCAGCGGGCGCTTTGGTGTAACTACTAATTACCTTGTAAACGCAGACGAGATCCAGATCAAGATGGCGCAGGGCGCAAAGCCCGGCGAGGGCGGCCAGTTGCCCGGCCACAAGGTGGATGCGATTATCGCGAAGACGCGCCACTCGATTGCCGGCGTGGGATTGATCTCGCCGCCACCGCACCACGACATCTACTCCATCGAAGACCTGGCGCAGTTGATCTACGACCTGAAGAACGTCAATCCGCAGGCGCGCATTGCCGTCAAGCTGGTCTCCGAGGTTGGCGTGGGCACGGTCGCGGCGGGCGTCAGCAAGGCGCACGCCGATGTGGTGCTCATCAGCGGCGACAACGGCGGCACCGGCGCTTCGCCCTTGAGCTCGATCAAGCACGCGGGGCTGCCCTGGGAGCTTGGCCTGGCCGAAACGCAGCAGGTTCTGCTGCTGAACGATCTGCGCGGACGCATCAAGGTGCAGACCGACGGCAAGCTGCAGACGGGACGCGACGTCGTCATTGCCGCGCTGCTCGGCGCCGAGGAGTTCGGCTTTGCCACCGCGCCGCTCATCACCATGGGCTGCATCATGATGCGCAAATGCCACCTGAACACCTGCTCGGTGGGCATCGCCACGCAGGACCCGATTCTGCGCGCGCGCTTCAAAGGCCAGCCAGAGCACGTAGTTAACTTCTTCTTCTTCATCGCCGAGCAGGTGCGCCAGCAGATGGCCCGGCTGGGCTTCCGCACCGTCGATGAGATGGTGGGCCGCGTGGACAAGATCGACGCCGCCATCGCCCACGATCACTGGAAGGCCAAGGGCATCGATCTCTCTTCGATTCTCTATGCGCCCACGGTGCCCTCGCGCGTGGCGCGGCGCAAGGTGCATGCCCAGGATCACGGCCTCGAAGCCGCGCTCGATCACAAGCTTATTGAAGCCGCCGCGCCGGCTCTCGAATCGCAGACGCCGGTTACCGCCAGCTTCCCCATTCGCAATGTGCATCGCACAGTGGGCGCGATGCTGGGCGGCCAGATTGCGCGCCGCTACGGCTCGGCCGGCCTGCCGGACGAGACCATTCACTTCAAGTTCACCGGCTCGGCGGGGCAGAGCTTCGGCGCCTTCGTGCCCAACGGCGTCACGCTCGAACTGGAAGGCGATTCCAATGACTACTTGGGCAAGGGGCTTTCGGGCGGGCGCATCATCGCCTATCCGCCCAAGACCTCCAGCTTTTTGCCGGAAGAGAGCATTCTTGTCGGCAACGTCGTTCTTTACGGCGCCACCACCGGCGAAGTCTTCCTCAACGGCATCGCCGGCGAGCGCTTTGCGGTGCGCAACTCAGGCGCAACGGCGGTGGTCGAGGGTGTGGGCGACCACGGTTGCGAGTACATGACCAACGGCATGGTCGTCGTGATCGGCAAGACCGGGCGCAACTTTGCCGCCGGCATGAGCGGCGGCCGCGCCTTCGTCTTCGACGAACAGGGCGACTTCACGGCGCGCCGCTGCAATCTGACCAGCGTCGATCTGGAGCCGCTCATTCTCGACGCGGACTTGAACGAAGTGCGCGGCCTGCTGGAGCGTCACCGCGATCTGACCGGCAGCCCGCGCGCCGCCTGGATTCTTGAACACTGGGCCGAGGCGCAGCCGCGCTTCATCAAAATCTTCCCGCACGAGTACAAGCGCGTCCTGGGCATTGCACGCGCCGAATCGGTTTACACCCCCCCGACAATTGAGTCGCCAGCAGCGGCGGCAGCAGAGGTGCAGCATGGGTAAGGTCACAGGTTTTCTTGAAATTGAACGCGAGCAGCCCGCCCGCCGCGCGGTGGACGAGCGGCTTCACGACTGGCTGGAGATTTATCAGCCCTTCCCGGAAGAGAAGCAGCGTGAGCAGGGCGCTCGCTGCATGGATTGCGGCGTCCCCTTCTGCCACACCGGCTGTCCGGTCAGCAATCTGATTCCCGATTGGAATGACCTGGTATACAACGGCCGCTGGGAGGCAGCGATTCGCCGCCTGCACGCCACCAACAACTTCCCGGAGTTTACCGGCCGCATCTGCCCGGCCCCTTGCGAGGCGGCCTGCGTGCTGGGCATCGACCAGCCTGCCGTCTCCATCAAGCTTATCGAGCGCTCTGTCGTCGAGCGCGCCTGGGACGAGGGCTGGATTCATCCCGAGCCGCCTGAGCAGAACACCGGCAAGCGCGTCGCCATCGTCGGCAGCGGGCCGGCGGGCCTGGCCGCCGCCCAGCAATTGCGCCGCGCCGGTCACTCCGTCTCGGTCTTTGAAAAGAACGACCGCCTAGGCGGCCTGCTGCGCTACGGCATTCCCAACTTCAAGCTGGAAAAGCACGTCATCGACCGCCGCATCGAGCAGATGCGCGCCGAGGGCGTTACCTTCATCCCCAACGCCCACATCGGCGTCGATGTGCCCGTTGAAGCGCTCACCGAGCACTACGACGCGATTCTGCTGGCCGGCGGCTCCGAGCAGCCGCGCGACTTGAAGATTCCCGGCCGCGAACTCAAGGGCATTCACTTCGCCATGGAGTTTTTGCCGCAGCAGAATCGCCGCTGCGAGGGCGATACCGTCGATCCCACCCTGGCGATTCTCGCCGACGGCAAGCGCGTGCTTATCATCGGCGGCGGAGACACCGGCGCCGACTGCCTGGGCACAAGCCTGCGCCAGCGCGCCCTGAGCGTCCATCAATTCGAGATCATGCCCAAGCCGCCTGCCCATCGCGCCGACTCCACGCCCTGGCCGATGTGGCCTCTGCAGTTGCGCACCGAAACCTCCCATGAAGAGGGCGGCATCCGCGACTGGAGCATCAACAGCATAAAATTCACCGGCGATGAGAACGGCAACGTCCAGCGGTTGCACGCTGTGCGCGTCGGCCCGCCGCCGAGTTTCACGCCGGTTGAAGGCTCCGAGTTCACCCTTGATGTAGATCTGGTTCTGCTGGCTATGGGCTTTCTGGGGCCGGTGCACAAGGGCATGATCGAGCAATTTGGCGTAGAGCTGGACCAGCGAGGCAACGTCGCCGCCAACGCCGAATACCAGACCTCGGTCGCCAATATCTTCGCCGCCGGCGATATGCGCCGCGGTCAATCGCTGGTCGTCTGGGCCATCAGTGAAGGCCGCAAGGCTGCCGCCGCCGTTGACCGCTACCTGGCCACCATCGACGAACCCTCCCTCCAGCGCCATCACGCGCTGGCGTAATCACAAAAAAACGGCCCGCCTGCCGAAGCAAGCGAGCCGTTACGGGGAGGGTTGAATTTTTACCGGTGACCGCCGCCACCCATGTGTCCGCCACCGCTGAAGCCGCCGCTACGGCCGCCTCCGCTGAATCCGCCGCTACGACCGCCGCCGCTGTAGCCACCGCGCCCGACCGTCGTGGCCCTGCCTACGGAACCCCCGCGCACTGCGCCGCCATAAGAGCGGCCCGCGCCCACTGCTCCGCCGCGAGACGCGCCGGCATAAGCCGAGCGACCGGCGACTCCGCCGTAAGCTCCACGGCCCGCATAGCCGCCGCGTCCGCCATAAGCATAGCCGCCGCGATTGCCATAGCCGCTGCGGCCCCAGCCACCCCGGCCCCAGCCATGGCCCCAACCGCGGCCCCAGCCGTACCACGGTCCTGCGCCGATGAAGACGCCGCCAGAAAACCAATCCGCGCCGTAGTAGCCATAAGGGGCGCACGCGTAAGGATAGTAGCTGTAATAGCCCCACTCGCAGACCGGGGCGTCGTAGACCATGGGTGCGGGTACCACTGCGGGACCGACGCCCACTCCCACTGCGACCTGAGCCGCGGCCACGCCAGCCAGTCCCAGAGCCAGCAACATTACAAATATTGTCAAGCGCATGATCTTCATAAGAACCTCCTCTGACGGCTGCGGGGCTTCTGCTCCCAACCGGCATCTACTATCTCAGACAATGCGCGCGCAAATTAGTTGCGGTCGAACCGAAAAAAACCGGCACAGCCCTTAATTCGCCAGCACCGCCCGATAGCGCACCTTGCTCTTCTTTACTTTATCGATGGC
>Ga0302319_10010770_pt1 | contig 17409 bp, 14 predicted proteins | sample Bog_T0_2_FD_203319 | JGI IMG/M metagenome (GOLD analysis project Ga0302319, IMG submission 203319) | Peat permafrost microbial communities from Stordalen Mire near Abisko, Sweden - Bog_T0_2 | ecosystem: Environmental > Terrestrial > Soil > Wetlands > Peat | place: Sweden: Abisko, Stordalen Mire...
GGCAGGAATACGATTCCGGGCAAAATCAATACCGCAATTTCCAGTATTCGGTTTATGACAAGGCGGAAACGGCATGCGTGCAAACTTACGGCCGCAATTACGGCAATGGCCGGCAGGGCAATGAAATTGTGGCCGTGCAGATTGACGCCTTCCCGCGGCGGCAGGGCAAATTTGTCGTGCGCGTTCAGGAAAATGGCAACGGCGGCCAGGAAATGTCGGATCAAAAATTTGTCATTGCCAATCCGGCGCGCGGCTCGTTTGCGAATTGGACGGCGGAGCCGCTGCCCGCCACGAAGTCGGACGACGATTTGTCGGTGACGTTGACCAAGCTGGTGGCCGGCGCGGATGCGCCCATCAACCGCAATCAGGACAATCCGGACGACGCGATGAACAAGGGCGTGCAGGCCGTGCTTCACATTGAGCGCGGCGGCAAGCCGGTCGCGAACTGGGAGCCGGTGTCGGTGGTGACTTCCGATGCGACCGGCAATGAGTCCAGGACCATCCAGATCGGCCAGAACGGCTGGCAAAACGGCTGGGCGAACAACTCCTGGCAGGACGGCGATGACACGTTCATTTACCAGTGGGGCTTGTGGGCGGACGAGCCGGCGTGGAAAATAAAATTTGAATTTTCGCAGCAGTCCGATTTCAGTTCCGACGAGCAATGGACGGTGCAAAACATTCCGTTGCAACCGGGACGGCAGCAGGATTTTTACAATTACGGCGGGCGCAACAACACCACCAACGCGGCTTTTGCCGAAACCGACCTCAACGGCGTCCATCTCAAAGTCTTCCCGGCGAAACAATTCAACGATCTAAATTTTGGAAACGGGCAATTGAACGGCGGCTTTCAAATTCAGGCCACTCCACAGCTGCCGCCGGACATGCGCCTGACGCTCGCGAAATTAACCGACGACCAGGGACAAGACATTCAGTATTATAGTTCAGGCACGATGTTGGGCAATGGCAAGTCCGCGACCTACGGCTACCAGTTGCAAAACATCGCCGGAGCCACCAATCTCAACCTCACCCTCGCGCTCCACAAAAGCCGGTTTGTGGAATTCACCGCCAAGCCGGAAAAAGCGGCGGCGAAATAAAAAATAACATTATGAAAAAAATCATCATCTGGAGCATTGTTTCACTATTGATTGCCGCCATTGCCGTTGATGCCTACCTGTGGTTGAACAAGCCGCAAATCATCAAGCTGGCCGATGGCACGAAATTGACGCTGCTCGGCGTCACCTACGGCAAACATCACGTCGCGCCGAAAATCAAGGCCGCCAACGGACGCGCCCGCAGCGCCGGCGGCGCGCGGATTGACAGCACGAACAACACGATCGTCGTCTGGATTGACGCGGAGACCAAGCCGAACCAGTATCCGAATTATCAGTTGCTGGTTTACGACAAGGCGAACACGGCCTGCGTCAGCGCCTGGGCGAGAGCCCAGTCGCAAAATGTGAACGGCTCGATGATCATGGGCTTCATGCTCGATGCCTATCCGCGCTGGGACGGCAAAATGATTCTTCGCGTCCTGTCGCAGGGCAATGGCGGACAGCGCCTCGCCAAGGAAAATTTCGTCATTTCCAATCCCGCGCGCGTCTCGGTCGCGAAATGGGCGGCGGAGCCGCTGCCGGACACGCAATCCGACGGCGATCTGAATGTGACGCTGACGCGCTTTAATTACGGCGCGCCCGGATTTAATTTCGGCGGTGGTTCAACAAAAAATAATGATCCGATGAACAAGGCCGTGCTGGCGGCGTTTCAAGCGGAGCAAAAGGGCGTCACCGCGACCAACTGGGAGCCGATTCGGATTGAAACTTCGGACGCGGCGGGCAACCAGGCCCAGCTCCGCAGTTGGAGCAACACGCGCCAAAACGGCGAGTTGGTGATGACGTATCAATGGGGCTTGTGGCCGGACGAATCGCCCTGGAAATTGCGCGTGGAATTTTCCAAACAATCCGGTTTCACCGACGATGAGTCGTGGACGGTTCAAAATCTTCCGGTGAGTCCCGGCAGCCAGCAGGAAATGTGGAACTACAACAATGGCACCCGCAGAACTCCTCCCGCGTTTGCCGAAACGACATTGAACGGGATTCATTTGGAAATTTTTCCCGCGATCCAGTTCACAAATCAATTTGGGGGAAATGGCGACAAGCCCGGCGGCTTCCGGGTTCATGCCGATCAACCGCTGGACGGGATGCAATTGAGAATCGTCAAGGCGGCCAGCGACCAGGGGCGTGACCTTCAAAGCTATAACGGATCCAGTTGGGGCGGCAATGACCGCCAGTTTCAAATGCAGAACATGCGCAACACCCAGACGATGACTGTCACGCTCGCGCTCGTAAAAAGCCGTTTCGTCGAATTCACCGTCAAGCCTGAAAAAGGAACGGCGGCGCAATAAACCGGGACCGCATGAAGGCAAAACCGGTAATTGGCATTGTCGCCGCGATTCTGATGGCCGCCATCGCGGTTGAGGTTTTCCTGTGGTTCTGGCTGCCGCAAAAAATCAGTTTGCCCGACGGCACGAAGCTGACGCTGGCGGCTGTGACTTACGGAAAACACCATGTGTTTTCGAGCCCGAAAATCGCGGTCAAACGCATCAACACCGCTACGGACACCTTGTGCGTCTGGATCCGCGAGGAATTTGCCGGCCAATCGCCCGGTGATTTCAGCGTTTTCCTTTGGGACAAGGCCGGCGCTTTTTGTTCCGGAACCGCAACCGTCCAGCGCTATCCCGCCGGTCCGGGCGCGGACATCGCCTGCATCCGGCTGGCAAATTTCCCGCGACGCGACGGAAAGCTTCGCCTGCAAATTTTAGCGGACGATTCGCCGGACAAATCGCAGGTTGCGAAAAATGAATTTGTCGTCAAATTTCCGGCGCAAAATCCATCCGCCAAGTGGCTGCCGCAATCGCTGCCCGTCACGCAGGAGGGCGATGGTTTTACGGTCACGCTGACGAAGCTGGCCTATGGCGTTTCTTTTACCCAGCTGAAAAATTCCGCCCCGGCCGATCCGACGAACAAGGCGGTGCTGGCGGCTTTTCGCATCGAGCAAAACGGCGTCATAGCCACCAACTGGCAGCCGGCGCGCATTGAATCGTGGGACGCCACCGGCAATCACAGCATCAGCGGCGCCCACAAAATCCAACGCGACGGCGATGAGGAGGTGATGATTTACAAATGGGGCTTGTCGCCGGACGAGCCGGCCTGGAAAGTGCGCGCCGAATTCCTGCGCACTTCCGGTTTCGGCCCGGACGAACTGTGGACGGTTGCCGGCATTCCGGTTGTGACGAATGCGAATCCGCAGTCAGCGGACGATCCGGCCAGTGCCTTCTCGCAGACGAAGCTGGGCAATTCGACGCTCATGGTGTTTCCCGCCCGGCGGCTGGCGAGCGGTCAGATTTTGGTGCATGTCTCGGTGGATCCGGCGCCGCCGGCTCCGGAGAATCTTTATTTCCGGCTGGCGGAAGCAGCCGACGAGAACGGCAAAAAAATGAAATCGCCGTCGCGCTCGTGGGGCGGAACCAATTTCCGTTTTACCTTAAATGCGAGCGATGCAAAGACCATAACCGCCACGTTCGCGTTGCAAGGCAATCATTTCGTCGAGTTCACCGTCAAGCCGGAGAAACAGTGAACACACTCGTCGAGGATTTTCTGCAATACCTGCGCCACGAGCGCGGATGCGGGGAAATCTTTTGATGCGGGGACGGTGGTTGTCTGTTATGTTTGAGCCATGAATGCAATAGACCGCATTACGATGAATGCCCGGGTCATGTCCGGCCAGCCGTGCATCCGGGGAATGCGCGTTACCGCAGCCAATGTTCTGCGTCTGCTGGCCGCGGGAAATTCCCGCGAACGCATTCTTCAGGCGTATCCTTATCTGGAGTCCGCCGACATTGACGCCTGTCTGCAATACGCCGCCTTGCGCGTCAGCGAAGAGGAAGTGGAATTGACCGCCGTGTGAAAATCATGGTGGACATGAACTTAAGCCCGGAGTGGCTTGAGGTGTTCGCCCAGGCAGGCTGGCAGGCGCGTCACTGGAGCCAGATTGGCCGGCCAAACGCGGACGATGACGAGATTTTTTCCTGGGCGGCGGAGAACGGCCAACTGGTCTTCACCCAGGATTTGGATTTTCCGCAAATTCTTTTTGCCAGCCAGGGCGGCCGTCCCAGCGTCGTGCTGTTGAGAATCAAAAACGAACTGGATGCGGTCCAGCGCGCCCGCGTCTGCGCCGCCATTCGGCAGGCGTCCGTGAGTCTGCAAACCGGCGCAATCATGGTCATAGACGACCAGCGGATCCGTCTGCGCACTCTGCCGGTCAAAATTTGACGCCGGACCCTTTGATGCAAACGCTCGTCGAGGATTTTCTGCAATACCTGCGCCACGAGCGCGGGCAGTCGGACAATACGGCGAAAACCTACGCCGCGCTGCTCGGCAAATTCACCGCTTGGGCGGCGACGCAAAATCTCACGGACTGGAAATCGGTCGGGCTGACGCAGCTCATGGCGTTCCTGCAACATGAGCGCGCCCGGCCGCTCGCCGGCGAGCCGAAGGAATCCGTCAAGCGGTTGAGCAGCGAAAGCGTTTATCTCGAAATTGCCGCGCTCCGGGCGTTTTACAAATTTGCCGAGAATGAAAAATTGCTGCCGGTGAATGTCGCCGAAAATCTTTCGCTGCCCCGCCGCTGGCAACGGCTGCCCAAAGCGTTGAGCAATGAGGAAATCAAAAAACTGCTCGAACCGGAAAATCCCGAAACGCCGGAAAGCCTCTGCGATCAGGCAATTTTGGAACTGGCTTACGCTTCCGGTTTGCGGCTGTCCGAATTGAAAAACCTGCGGCTGGAGCAGCTTCATCTCGACGCTGGATTCATCAACGTCATCGGCAAGGGCAACAAGGAGCGCGTCGTGCCGGTCGGCCGCAAAGCCGTTGAATCGTTGAATCGTTATATCGAGATTGGCCGGCCAAAGCTCGTCACGCCCAAATCGCCGGCGGCGGTTTTTTTGACGAAGCGTGGCACGCCATTTGCCGCCGTGACGCTTTGGCTGCACATAAAAAATCGCATCCGCCGGGCGTGCGTTTCGCGCAACATCACGCCGCACATGCTGCGGCACAGCTTCGCGACGCACCTGCTGGAGCACGGCGCGGATTTGCGCGTCATCCAGGAACTCCTTGGCCACGCGAACATCAGCACCACGGAGATTTACACGCACGTCACCGGCATCCGCTTGCGGGACATCCACCGGAAATTCCATCCGCGCGCCTGATTCCGGAGGGGAAATTGAGCGCACCGCCAAATTTTCGTGTCTGTTTCGCTGGAACGTGGTAGAAACGAGGCATGAGCGCGCAAATTAAAATGTTTTTCACCGCATTGCTGCTGGCCGGACTGGCCACCGCCGGCTGCTCGCAGGAACCCAAATCCGCCACCGGCCACGTTGTAAAAATTCAACTGACCAGCGCCGCCTTTGCCGACGGCCAGCCGATTCCCGTGAAATACACCGGCGACGCCCTCGACATCTCGCCGCCGCTGGCGTGGACAAACGCGCCCGCCGGCACGAAAAGTTTCGCGCTCATCACCGACGATCCTGATGCGCCGGCCGGCACCTGGACGCATTGGGTGATTTACGATTTGCCGCCGACCGCGACCGCGCTGCCCGAGGACACGCTCAAGGTCGCGCAATTGCGCAACGGCGCGAAGCAGGGCTTGAACAGTTCCAAAAAAACCGGCTACAGCGGGCCGATGCCGCCGCCCGGCAAGGCGCACCGCTACTATTTCAAACTTTACGCGCTGGACAAGCTGACCGGCCTCGCATCCGGAGCGACCAAGGCGGATTTGCTCAAGGCGATGGATGGCCACGTTCTCGGCGAAGGCCAGTTGATGGGCACCTACCAGCGCCAGCAGTGAAATCTTCACTTTTGATACGGCTCAAATTCGTGTTTAGTATGCGCTTTCCATGAGCAAAACCGCATTATTGTTTGCCGGACAGGGCGCGCAGGCCGTCGGCATGGGCAAAGACCTTGCCGAAAAATTTCCATCCGCGAAGGCGTGGTTCGACCGTGCCAATGCCGCGCTCGGCTATGACCTCGCCGCGATTTGTTTCAACGGCCCGGAAGCCGAACTGACCAAAACCGAAAACGCGCAGCCGGGAATTTTTCTCGCGAGCTGGGTCTGTTTTGAATTGCTAAAGGAACACATGCCGAAACTGAAATTTGACGCGACCGCCGGCTTGTCGCTTGGCGAATTCACGGCGCTGACGGCGGCGGGGGCGATGAGTTTTGAGGACGGCCTGCGCGTCGTCCGGCAGCGCGGAAAATTCATGCAGGAAGCCTGCGACGCGACGCGCGGCGGCATGGCGGCGATCATCGGCCTGGACGAAGCGCCGACGAGCGAGCTGTGCGCCGAAACCGGTGTTGTGTTGGCCAATTTGAATTGCCCCGGCCAGATCGTCATTTCCGGCGCGGCGGAAAAAATCGCCAGAGCCGTCGAACTCGCCAAAGCCAAAGGCGCGAAGCGCGCGATTCCGCTGCCGGTCGCCGGCGCGTATCATTCGCCGCTGATGGCGGGCGCGCAGCCGAAGCTGCAAAGCGAACTGGCAAAAATCAAAATTTCCTCCCCGGTGGTGTCGGTGATTTCAAATGTCACGGCGCAAGCGCATGCCGGCGCAACGGAAATTTCCGCGCGGCTGGTCGAGCAGGTCACATCGTCGGTGCTGTGGGAAAAATCCATGCGCGGTCTGCTGGCGCTGGGATTTACGCGATTCATTGAACTCGGGCCGGGCGCGGCCTTGAGCGGTTTCATGAAGCGCATTGATAAAACCGCGCAGATTGTGAATGTCGCGGACACGGCCAGTTTGGAAGCCGCTGTCAAAGCCATTTCGAATTAAACCGGTTTCCGGTTTATAAAAAGACCGGCTTGCGGGAAGGGTTGTGGCCATGGGGATTGATGCTTAACATGCCATTTATGGAGTGTTTGCATTCGGCCACGGCGTTTCGCCGCGAGGCGCTTTTTTTTGTTGATTTTTCTGAAAAGGAGGTTATTGTGGGTGCGATAATGTAAAGGCGGTGTAACCACATTAGATTTTAAACATATGAAAATTATTTTAACTGCCGTGGCCATGGCTATGGCCCTCAACTTTGCGGCCCGTGCCGCCGACGTAACGGTCACCATCTCCGGTGTTCACCTGTGCTGCCAGTCCTGCGTCAAAGGGGTCGCCACAGCGGTTGCCGGTGTTACTGGCTTGACTGCCAAGGCGGATCAAGACGCGGGAACCGTGACTCTGACCGCTGCGGACACAGCCACCGTTCAAAAAGGCGCGGACGCGCTCGTGGCCGCCGGCTTCTTTGGCAAAAGCAGCGATGCCGCGGTCAAGCTCAACGCCGAAACCGGCGCGAAAAATCAAATGGTGCAGTCCATCAAAATTGAAAGTCTGCACCTTTGTTGTGGCAAATGTGTCACGGCGGTAAACCAGGTCCTTGCGACCGTGCCTGGTGTCACTGGCAACACGGCCGCCAAGGATGCCAAGACCTTTGAAGTGACGGGCAATTTCAATGACAAGGATGTGTTCGACGCCCTGCAAAAAGCCGGCCTTACCGGCCAGGAAAAATAATTCAGCTTTTCGTTTCAAACGCTCCGGTGCCAACTAAACGCCGGGGCGTTTTGATTTATAAACAGAAGCTTGGCAGCCGCGCTTGGATTCGCGAAAGATTCAGAAACCGGCGCGCTGCGGTTACGCCGGGCCAACCGTCCGCCATCAGGTGACGGCTTGTCGCATCGCGGCGAAAAGCATTTTTCCTGATTCCGGCGCGACGGGCGTTTTGGTTTTCGAGTCGGAATGTTCGACGAGTTCCTCCGGCAGTTCCTTCAGAAATGGCGACGGGTGGCATGGCATCACCTGGCCGTATTTCTTCCGCCCGCCGCAATGGCTGATGGTGAGCGTCTGCATCGCGCGCGTCACCGCCACGTAAAACAACCGCCGCTCCTCGTCCAGCGTGCCCTCGGCCTTGGACCGCGAATGCGGCAGCAGCCCGTCCTCCAGCCCGACGATGAAGACATGCGGAAACTCCAGTCCCTTGCACGAATGCATCGTGATGAGCGTCACTGCGTCGCCGGCATTTTCCTCCTCCTCCTCGCGTTCGGTGTCGAGCGTGATTTCCTCAAGAAAATTCCCCAGCCGCTCCGCCGGCGATTGACCGCCACCCGCCGGGCGATCCATCGTGGACATGAATTCCTTCAGATTGCGGACGCGGCTCTCGCTGTTCTCCGGGTTCTTTTCCTGGCGGCGGAGTTCGGCGAAATAGCCGGTCTCGTTCAGGAAATTGCCGGCCCACACGGCAAGCGGAGCGCCGATCTCCGGATCGGCCTGTTGGAATCCACGATTCTGTGTGTTTTCCGACAAAGCTGAACCAACTTGCCGAACCGGAGTTCGGCGTTCCAAAGCTGCGCGCGTCCGCTCGACGAATTCCACGAACGCCTCGATGCTCTTGCGCGTGTTCGTCTGGAACGTCGTCGTCACCAAGGGATTTTTCATCGCGATGAAAACGGAACATTTCCGGTCGTGGCTCGCGCCGAGCAGCCGTTCCATCGTCACGTCGCTCAAGCCGCGCGCGGGCACGTTCGCGATGCGCAACAGGCTGATGTCGTCGTGCGGGTTCAGGAACATTTTCAGGTAGGCGAGAAAGTCCTTCACCTCGCGCCGGTCGAAAAAGCTCTGGCCACCGATGAGATGATAGCGCACGTCGGCGGTGCGCAGCGCGGTCTCGAGCGGACGCGACTGCTGGTTCGTGCGGAAGAGGATCGCGCAATCCCGCCACGGTGTCCGGTGCGCGAGCCGCTTGAATTCAATCTGCGCCACGATCTCGCGCGCCTCGGTCTCATCGTTTTCAAACGTGTGCAACTGGATTTTTCCGCCGGTGCCCTTACTTGACCACAGCGATTTGCCGCGGCGCCGGACGTTGTGCTTGATGATGGCGTTGGCGGCGTTGAGAATCGTCGTGGTGCTGCGGTAATTCTGTTCCAGCTTGATAATTTTGACCTCGGGATAATGCTTTTCCATGTCGAGCAGGTTGGCGATCTCCGCGCCGCGCCAGCCGTAGATGCTCTGGTCGTCGTCGCCGACCACGCACAGGTTCCGGTGCTCCTTCGTGAGCGCGTGCACCAGCTCGAATTGCGCGGCGTTCGTGTCCTGATACTCGTCCACCATCACGTATTTGTATCTGGCGCGGCAGGCTTCGAGCGCGTCGGGCTGCGCGCGAAACAGCCGCAGCGTGAGCAGGATCAAATCGTCGAAATCCACCGCGTTGCAGGCGTGCAACGCGGATTCGTAGCGTTTGGCGATGTGCTGCGCCAGCGCGCGGATGCTTTCGTCGGCAAAGACTTTCGCGTTCTCTCCGCCATTCTTGAATTTGCTCAATACCGCCAGCACGGCGCCGGGATCAACCTTCTCGCCTTTCGCGGAAATGCTGCTCAAAATCTTTTTGACCGCGCCGAGCTGTTCCGATTCGTCGTAGATGACGAAGTTACGCTTGTAGCCGAGTTTTTCGATGTGCAGCCGCAAAATGCGGACGCAGAGCGAGTGGAAAGTGCAGATGGTTGGACTTGCGTCCGAGGGTTTGGCGTCTGGCGTCTTGGTTCTGGGGAGAAGTTTGCGCACGCGCTCCTGCATTTCACGCGCGGCCTTGTTCGTGAACGTGACGCCGAGGATGTTCGCCGGCGAAATCCCGCGCGCGACCATGTGCGCAATGCGGAACGTGATGACGCGCGTCTTGCCCGTGCCGGCGCCCGCCAAAATGAGCACCGGACCTTTGACGGTTTCGGCAGCGTGGCGTTGCTGCGGGTTGAGCGCGTTCAAATTCAACATGCGCGCGGAGTTTAGTTGGCCGCAAAGTGAAGGCAAGCACGCAGCGGAAGATGTTTGCCGCGTCGGCAAAATAAAGGCCGCCGGAACATGAGTTCCAGGGGGCGCAAAATCCATCTTGCTCTAAAAACCCGGCTCTGCTCCAATTCATTGCCGCATGAAAGGGACAGCCGATGAAAATTGAATCCAACGAATTCTGTGTTCGCGAAGGCGCAAAGGTCCGGCTCAAAAAATGGCCGACCAAGGTGAAGCCGTTCTACAAATCGAAGGCGCATTATCAGAAACTGCTCGAAGCCCGCACCAAAGAGATGAGCGGGCGGCAGGGATTGTTTTATGCCCATGATCGCTACGCGCTGCTGCTGATTTTTCAGGCGATGGACGCGGCGGGCAAGGACGGCGCCATCAAGCACGTCCTGTCGGGCATCAATCCGCAGGGCTGCGAAGTCTTCAGTTTCAAAAAACCCAGCGACGAGGACATGGCGCACGATTTTCTCTGGCGCACGACGCGCTGCCTGCCGGAACGCGGACGCATCGGCATTTTCAACCGCTCCTATTACGAGGAGGTGCTGGTCGTGCGCGTGCATCCAGAATTGTTGCAGGTTCAGAAATTGCCGGAGGAATTGATAGACGAAGAAAAAATTTGGAACGAGCGCTTTCGTTCCATTTTGGATCTGGAAAGGCACCTGTATCGCAATGGCACGCGCGTCTTGAAATTTTTCCTGCATCTTTCCAAGGAGGAACAGCGCCGACGGTTTCTCGAACGCATTGACGATTCTGACAAAAACTGGAAGTTCAGCCAGTCGGACATCGCGGAGCGCGCGCGATGGAAGGATTATCAAAAAGCCTACGAGGCGTGCTTGAGCGCGACGAGCACCGAACGCGCGCCGTGGTTCGTCGTGCCCGCCGACGACAAGGAAAACGCGCGGCTCATCATTTCGCACATCGTCCTCGACGCGCTGGAGCAGCTCAAAATGAGTTATCCCGAACCCAGCAAGGGCCGCCGGAAAGAATTGCAGTCCATCCGCAAACAACTGTTGAAATAAATCTCCGTCATGACCGGCCTGATTGCCACGGCGTCCGCGGGCTTCCACGAGAAGCCGGTCATTCTGGCGATTTTCGTCGCTACTTACCTGGGGATTGCGGCGGGGCGCGTGCCGGGGTTGAAGCTCAACCGCGTCGGCATCGCGCTGCTCGGCGCCATCGCCCTGATGATTTTCGGCAAGGTCACCACTGCCGATGTCATTTCCTACGTCAACTGGCCGACGGTTTTCCTGCTGTTCGGTTTTTTCGTCATCTCCGCCCAACTCCGGCTGTCGGGATTTTATGACAAGGTGGCGGGCGGCATTTCGGCGCGGCTCGGAAATCCCGCGCGCTTTCTGCTTGTCCTGATGGTGGTGACCGGCGGCCTTTCCGCATTTCTCAATCACGACATCGTTTGCTACGTTTTCACGCCGATTGCCGGGGCCGCGCTCCTGCGCCGGCAAATCAATCCCGTGCCGTTTCTGATCGCGCTGGCGATTTCGAGCAACATCGGCGCGGCGGCCACGCTCATCGGCAATCCGCAGGACATGATGATCGGCCAGATCGCGCATCTCAATTTTGGCCGTTACATTCTTTGGACATTCGTTCCGGTCATTGTTGCCATGGCCGCTGCTTATGGGATCATCTGGATGATGTCGCGCGGGAAACTTCAACCCGTCCTGCCCGCTCCCAATGAACCGAGCCAGGAGATTTATCCGTTCAACCGGGCGCACACGATCAAAGGACTGGTCATCCTCGTGGTGGTCGTTGGATTGTTCTTCTCCCCGCTGCCCAAGGAAATCGTCGCGCTTGCCGCCGCCGGCATTCACCTGGCCAGCACCAAATTCCGCACCGACGATTTGCTGCGGCTCGTGGACTGGCCGATTCTCGTCCTGTTCATGGGATTGTTCGTTGTGACCGGCGCGTTTCAATCTACCGGCTGCGGCGACCAGGCTGTCCAATGGCTGGCGCAAGGCGGATTCAACCTCAACGCGCCCGTCAACCTGGCGCTGGCAACGGCGGCGCTCTCGAATTTAATCAGCAATTCCCCGGCGGTGCTGCTGCTGCTGAACGTGGCCGATCTTTCGCATCCGGCCGCGGCTTACATTCTGGCGCTGGCCAACAGCTTCGGCGGCAGCCTCATCATCCTCGGCAGCGTCTCCAACATCATCGTCGTCCAGCAGGCGCGCGCCATGGGCATCAAAATTTCCTTCCGTGATTTTGCGCGACTGGGCATTCCGGTGACACTGGCCGCGCTCGCCGGGCTGCTCGCCTGGATAGCCCTCGTGACTTGAACTAAAATTTTTCGTGCGGATGATGCAACACAAGATACGATTGGGCGATGTCCGACGATTACAGCCAGCTTCTCGACGCAACGATTCAACATCTGGAAGGCTTGAAATCGCGCGGCGTGCGGCACGTTGCCGTTGCGCCGGAAACGCTGCGCTCGCTGGCGCAGCCGGCGAAATCTGAAATTGCCAGAACTGCCGCGCCCGTGCCAACCGCCAAGCCCACCATTCAATCCGCAATCCGCAATCCACAATCCGCAATTTCCACGCCTGTTGCCGAACAGGAATCGTTGCTCGCGCTGCCGGGCGAGGCTGCACCTGCCACCGCGCCGCTTGATCCAAAAGAAAAAGCCGCCGCATTTGCCGCCCTGCGTGAACGCGCGCTGGCCTGCGTGAAATGCCCGCATCTCGCGTCGTCGCGCGAAAACGTCGTGTTCGGCGTCGGCAGCATTGACGCGCAGCTCATGTTCGTCGGCGAGGCGCCGGGTGCGGACGAAGACGAACAAGGCGAGCCGTTCGTCGGCAAGGCCGGACAATTGCTCACGAAAATCATTCAGGCGACCAGCCTGCAACGCGCGGACGTTTATATCGCCAACATTTTGAAATGCCGGCCCGACACGCCCGGCCAGTCCGCCGGCAACCGCAAGCCGACGAGCGACGAAATGGCCACGTGCATTCCGTATTTGCACGAGCAGATTGATTTGATCCGGCCCAAGGTCATCGTCGCCCTCGGCGCGACGGCGGTGGAAGGTTTGCTCGGCAAAACGATTGGCATCACGAAACTGCGCGGCGCCTGGAAAACCTATCGCGGCACGCCGCTCATGCCGACATATCATCCGGCGTATCTGCTGCGCAACCAGGCGATGAGCGAGAAGCGCAAGGTCTGGGAGGACATGCTGGCCGTGATGGAAAAGCTGGGAATGCCGATCAGCCAGAAGCAGCGGAATTATTTCTTGAAAGCGTGAAATGAGCCGCCGCAGAAAATTTTTAATTGTCGCCGGCATTGTCCTCGGCGTGGCGATTTTCATTCCTGTCATCCGCCATTATCAACTGCGTTTGGCCGTCGTGAATTATGTTGCCGAACTCAAAGCCAAAGGCGAGCCGATGGAACTGGCGCAGGTGATTCCGCCGCCCGTGCCGCCGGAACAAAATGGAGCCGGTATTTTCTGCAGCGCGGTCGCGCTCATTGATGAGGACACTCACATTAACTACTCTAATTATGTCTATGGCATGACAATGGTCGCGCCGGGAAAGGCGATGATTCGTTGGCAGCAACCGGATGTCCGGGACAGCGAAGGCACCAATTCTTGGGAAGCCGTGGAGGCGGCGGTCCGCCAAAACGCCCAATCCTTCGCACTGCTCCAGCAAATCACGGACAAGCCGGATTTTGATTTTCAGATCAATTATGAACCGGGGATTGCCGACATGGTTTTCACCAATCTTTATTTGTCTGAATCAAAACGGGCGGCCCAGCGGCTCGAAACCGCCGCGCTTTGCGATTTGCGCGGCGGCGACACGGCTTCGGCGGTAAAAAACCTGCGCGCCATGCTTGCGATTGTGAAGGCCATGCGCGATGAGCGGTTGGCCATTTCCGAGCTTGTGCGAATTGCAATAGCTCAAATCACCGTGACCGCCAACTGGGAAATTCTACAGTCTCCAAATCCGACCGACGAACAACTGGCCGAATTGCAACGTGATTGGACGGGTTTGGAATTTATCAGGGCCGAAGAAGACGCACTGGCGATGGAACGCGCTGACGGAGAAATATCTCTCACGAAATGGCAAAACTCTAATTCGGAATTGCAGCGATATTTTGGGATTGGAGAAAAGGTGCGGGCGTCTCTGGGTTATCCCGACGACAATCAATATATCTGGCACAAGGCAAAGTTGGCCGCCCAAATATTCATGTGGCGGAATTGGTGGTCTTATCCTGACGAATTACGATGCCTGAAAGGTTATGAAGTGTTGGTCAATTCGGCGCGACTCGCAGAGACCAACGGCTCGTTCCAAATCGCATTGCAAGATCAAGCCGCGAAATTGGACAACTTGGGAATTTCCAAACTCAACGACGAAATGGACATATTTATTTCCGGCAAGACGGATTTTCATTCGATGTTGTCGCAGTCCATTGTTGGTCTGAGCGGAATAACCAGAAAGGTGATGACGGTCGAAGTTGCAAAACAAGCGACCGTGACTGCCGTTGCTTTGAAACGCTATCAACTCAACCACGGAAATTATCCGGTGGATTTGAATTCGCTCGTGCCGGAATTTCTTCCCGCAGTTCCCCTCGATCCGGTGGACGGCCAGCCGTTGCGCTACCGGCCAAGTGCGGACGGAACGTTCCTGCTTTATTCCGTCGGCGAAAACGGCAAGGACGATGGCGGCGATCCTTCGCTGGAAAAAGGCGTCACGGGTTCAAGTTTTTACTGGCAGAACGCGCACGCGCTGGATTGGGTCTGGCCGCAGCCCGCGACGGCGGAAGAAATCCAAAAGTATTACGAGGAACAGGGCAAAAAATCCGGCAGTTGAAAGCGCTTGATTACCATTTTGAAAGAACGAGGCTGTTCATGGAGCTGGCCGGAATTTCCAGCTTCGCGGCGCAGGCGCCCTCTTGCAAGGTGACTGGCAGGACTTGATTGCCTGTGTTGGCCAAAATCAGAATCAGCTCGCCGGATGGATTGCGGAAGGCGGCCATGTTCAGGTTTTTGAACGCCGGGTCGCTGCCGCCGTTCCCGGTCCCGGCGGACAAGCCGATGCGGACGGCTCCGGGCTGCGCAAAATGTCCGAAGTGTTTCATGGAATAGAATTCCGGGTTGTAAATGATTTGTTTCGTCTGGCTGTCAATTTTCAGCAGGCTGTTTTGCTTCCAACCCCAGGTGCTGGTGGATTTTTCGCTCAAGATCATGTTCCAGAACATATAGCTGCCGGCAAAATGATTCATGTCGTCAATCATTTTTCGGAACGTGGTCATGCCCTCGCGCCAGGAGTCGGCGCCGTTGTTGCATTCGGTCTCGGTCTGCATCAACTTTTTGCCGGGATACTTCTGGTGCGTGGCGAGCATGGCGTCCTGACCGCCCCATTGATAACCGACGCCGGTGATTTGCGGACCGGTCACGGCATCGCCCAGCGCCGGGTCCACGTAGTCGGCCAGGTTCTCGTTGACGATGGTGCCCAGCCAGACCTGCACGTCCACGTTGTCCTGCTTGAGCCGGGGCAGGAGATAATCGCGCAGGAAGACATTGATTTCCTGTCCGTTCCACGCGCATTGCGGATAGACGTTGTTGTTATACTTCGGTTCATTCTGCGGATGAACAGCATAGAGGTTGATCCCTTCCTGACGATACGCCTGGACATATTTCGAGAAATAAAGCGCGTAAGCCGCCAGCGTCTGCGGATCCTGCTTCATGTTGCCGCCCTTATACGCGCCGTTGGATTTCATCCACGCGGGCGGACACCACGGCACGCCCCAGACCGCCAGCCTGGGCTGATACTGCATCGCCGCCTTCATGTAAGGGATGAGCACCGTGCGATCGCGGGCGATGCTGAAGTTCGTCATGGCATAATCGCCCGGCGTCTCATCGAATGAATACCAGTCGCGCGCGAAGTCATTGGCGCCCATCGGCGCGCGGCAGATGTTGAAATTGCAACCGCTGGCATCGAACAACGCCTTCAACGCCGTCGCCTGCCCCGCTGGATCCAGCGCCTGCAAGGCGTCCCAGCCCAGCTCGTTGAAACAGCCGCCGAAGCCGTCAATCGTCTGATAGACCGTCGCCGGGTCGAGCCGCACCACGTTTGACTCCGCGCCTGGCGGCTGAAACAGGACGGTTGCGGGCAATTCCCGCCACGGCCCGGCTTGCGTGCTGCAAACCCACTGAATCGCCGGCGCAACCGCCGGCTGCGCTTGAGCGCCGGCATTTCGCGCAAACCCAAACACGACGATGCCGGCTAAAAGGATGAAAATGCCCGGACGGGACGGATGAATGTTGTTCATTTGTGAAATCATTGAGCAACGGTCAGGCCGCGGATGCAAGAATAATTCTGACAACTGATTTCAAACTTGACCTTGCCCGCAGATCGGCGAATGCTGACAGCATGAAATGGAAAGCAAACCTTCTGTTTCCTGAATTCGGCCAAGCCGCCGCTTGGCCGAAAAATTGTTAGGCCAAAACACATTTATGAAAACATTTCCATTGGTTCTACTATTCGCACTTGTCGGATGCAGCAATTCAGAGCCACCTGCCAAAAATCTGGCGGATGAGCTTATCCAGTGGATTCCAGCCGGCTCTTCTTTGGCGGCGGTGCGTCAGATTATGGAGCAGCATCAGTTTGTTTGTTCGATTGTCTCGTATGATGATTTGAATGCTATGTCCAACAACCCAACCGCATTTTGGTGGACGAAGAGTTTTATCCAAAATTCCGGCAGGAGTGAGCCAGTAATAAATATCACCACTTTGAATTGTGAGTTGGTGGAAAGCAAAAAAATATGGCGTCATGCCGAATGGGTGATGATAAACAATAAGACATACCTGCTTCTTGAGGAGACCGGTTCAAGTAAATGATTTGACCTAATCATACAACGGACTGCAAATCTTTGGCCGTTTTCAATCCTCATCTCCGGCCTTCACCGCCCATTCGGGATAGGGCGTTTGCGAGCCTTTCATCGCGCGCCAGAGGATGCGGTTGAACACGTCCTCCGGGCATTGATCTTCCTTGTCCAGCGGCAGTTTCGCGGAAACCATCGCGTCCTTCCGCAATTGCGCGTCCTGAATTTTTTTCGGCGGCGGATTCATTTCATCCAGCGGCACCTGGTTTGTCACGGCGTCGAACGCGGTGAAGTCCGGCTGGTTGGTGAAACAATCGAACATCGGTGTGGCGGTGGCGTCCATCTGGTTCATCGGCGGCAGGCCGAGCATCAGCTCCATCGTGCGGAGCAGGCTGGTCTGGTTGTATTGCGTGTGGACGACCGCGCCGCGCCGGGTGTAGGCGCTGGCCACGTAGGCCGTCGTGCGGTAGCCGCTGACGTGATCCCAGCCGTCCTGCGGGTCGTCCTCCACGGCGAAGACGCAGGTGTTCGTCCAGAATTTTGAGTGGCTCACGGCCTCGACAATTTGCCCCATCGCCAAATCATTGTCGGCCATCATCGCGGCGGGCGTGGGGTAATTGGTTTTCGTCGCGCTGGTGTGGTCGTTGGGCAGCCAGAGGATGACGAGGTTCGGCATGTTGTCCGCCGCTTCAAATTGTTTCAGCGATTTG
>Ga0302319_10010771_pt1 | contig 17409 bp, 21 predicted proteins | sample Bog_T0_2_FD_203319 | JGI IMG/M metagenome (GOLD analysis project Ga0302319, IMG submission 203319) | Peat permafrost microbial communities from Stordalen Mire near Abisko, Sweden - Bog_T0_2 | ecosystem: Environmental > Terrestrial > Soil > Wetlands > Peat | place: Sweden: Abisko, Stordalen Mire...
GCGCGCGGCGGCATCAAGACGGTGCTGATCCCCGAGGATAACGCCAAGGATCTCACGGAGATTTCCGATGCGATAAAGGGCGGGATGACCATCATACCGGTGGCCCGACTCGACGATGTCGTCTCCAAGGCGCTGGTGCGGCCACCGGTGCCGATCGTCTGGGAAGAGGACACCACCAAGGTGCGGGCGGTCGAGGCGGACCCCGGCGAAGAAGCTGCCGGTGGCCTGACGGCGCACTGATCGCCGAGGCCTGGGTCTTTAGCGACAAAGCGGCGCCCCCAAGGGGGCGCCGTCTTGCTATGAGCGCCTGCGCAGCTGTTATGGTTCGCTTGCGCAGTTGGGCCCGGCGGCGGTACACAGAGCGCGAGGGCGGTTAGCTCAGCTGGTTAGAGCATCTCGTTTACACCGAGAGGGTCGGGAGTTCGAATCTCTCACCGCCTACCACGCCGCCGAACGCCGCTGTCTGCGCCCACAATAATTCTCGAGGCTTGGCGCCTTCGCCGAGCCCGGTTGCGCGTTCGCCCTCAAGGTGCCACGGTCATGCCGGTGATATCATCCCGGTCAAGCTCGGAGATTGCGTATGAGAGTTTTATGGGCGGCCGCCCTGGCCACGGTGCTGGCGTCGCCAGCCTTGGCCCAGAGCCAGCCGGTACCACGTTATGGAGATATCAACAAGGAGAAAACGCCTCAGGAGATCGAGGCCGAGCGGCAGACTGAGAAGGCCTACCGCAGCTCGCTTGGCAACATTCCCGACAAGGGGCCGTCGGATCCCTGGGGCCAGGTGCGCACCGGCAACGCGCCCAAGGAATCTGCAACGGGTCCGGCCAAGGCCGCTCCAGTCCAGCGGGCCAGGACCGGCAACGTGAATTAGAGAAGCCATCATGGATCACCCCGCCGGCCACGAACCGAATGCCGACCAGATTGCCTACTGGAACGGCCCGAGCGGCCAGCGCTGGAGCGACCGTCAGCCATCGCAGGATATCCTGCTCAAGCCGGCGAGCGACCTCCTGGTCGACCGCGCCGCAGCCAAAGCCGGGGAGCGGGTGATCGACATCGGTTGCGGCTGCGGCGCCACCACCATCGCCTTCGCGCACCAGGTGAGGCCGGGCGGCCATGTACTGGGGGTCGACATCTCAGCGCCGATGCTGGCACGCGCCCGCAAGTTGGCGCCAGAAGGCGCGGGGATCGAATTCGCGCTGGCCGACGCCACGGTTTACCCGTTCGAGCCAGCGAGCTTTGACCTCCTGGTCTCGCGCTTCGGTGTGATGTTCTTTGCAGAGCCCGCGCTTTCCTTCGCCCATCTGCGACGGGCGCTGCGGCCGTCCGGCCGGCTTTGCTTCGCCTGCTGGCGTGAGCCGCGCTTCAACCCCTGGCTGATGCTGCCGCTGCAGGCGGTCTACCAGCATGTTCCGAAACTGCCGCCGAGCACCCCCGATGATCCCGGTCCGTTCGCCTTCGCCTCCGAAGCGCGGGTGACCGGGATCCTGAGCCAGGCCGGATTCGGCGCGATCAGCCTGGAGCCGTGTGATTTCTCGCTCGATATCGCGATCGGGGCTGGGCTGGACACCGCAGTCCAATCGGCGCTCGAGGTGGGTCCCGCCAGCCGGGCGCTGGAGGGACAACCGGCCGAGCTCCGTTCCGCCGCCACAAGGGCGATCAGGGAGGCCCTGGCGCCTTTTGCCGTGGCCAACACGGTGCCGCTGGCGGCATCGGTCTGGATCGTCAAGGCCCGGGCCGCGTAATCCAGGAAACCGGGCCGCCCCTTGTCGCTCAGGCATTCGCTTACGACCGGCGGCCAACCGGTTGGAAGATATCAGGACCGCTCTTCCCAGATCATCGCCAGATGGACGATGGTCTGCATCGCCTTTTCCATGTCCTGCCGGCTGACCCATTCCAGCCGGGAATGGAAGGCGTGCTCGCCGGCGAACAGATTGGGGCAGGGCAGCCCCATGAAGGACAGCCGCGAGCCATCGGTGCCGCCGCGGATCGATGTCTTCACCGGAGTCAGACCGGCGCGGCGGATCGCCTCCATCGCGTGATCGACGATATCAGGATAGCGGTCGATCACCTGCTTCATGTTGCGATATTGCGGCTTGATCTCGAGCCGGTAGCTGGAATGCGGAAAGTCCGGCATCACGGCTCGGACGATGTCTTCCAGCAGGGCTTCCTTCTCGCGCAATCCGGCGTCGGTGAAATCGCGCACGATGAACTGCAGCGTGACCTTTTCCAGCGCGCCCGAGATGCCGATCGGATGCAGGAAACCTTCCTTGCCCTCGGTGGTTTCCGGCGAGCAGGTGGTTTTCGGCAGCCGCTCGACAATGGCGGCGGCGATCTTGATCGCGTGCTCCATCTTGCCCTTGGCAAAGCCGGGATGGGTGCTGACCCCTTCGATGGTAAGCGTGGCGCTGTCCGCCGAGAAGGTCTCGTCCTCGATATTTCCGGCGGTTTCGCCGTCGATCGTGTAGGCGAAATCAGCCCCGAGCTTCTTCAGGTCGGCGCGGTCGACGCCGCGGCCGATCTCCTCGTCGGGGGTAAACAGGATCTTGATGGCGCCGTGCCTGATCTGCGGATGGCTGGTCAGAAAATACGCGGCGTCCATGATTTCAGCGATGCCGGCCTTGTTGTCGGCCCCCAACAGCGTGGTGCCATCCGAGGTGACGATGTCATGGCCGATCTGATCGGCCAGCGCCGGATGCTCCGCTGCCCGGATGATCTGACTGGGGTCGCCGGGCAGCACGATGTCACCGCCGCGGTAGTTTCGCACGATCTGCGGCTTGACGTTCTTACCGCTGCAGTCGGGCGAAGTATCCATATGCGAGCAGAAACAAATTACAGGAACCTGCTTGTCGGTCGTAGCCTTGATGGTGGCGTAGACATAGCCATGTTCGTCCAGATGGGCGTCGTCAATGCCCATGGCCCGCAGCTCGACCGCCAGCAGCCGGCCCAGATTTTTCTGCTTCTCCGTGGAAGGACAGGTGGGCGACGCCGGATCCGACTGGGTGTCGATCACGACATAGCGCAGAAAGCGCTCGGTGACGGTGTGCGTGAAGTGCAGGCCTTGGCTCACCATCGACTCCGCGGGCAACAACAGGACGGCCAAATGGCCAGTCGGCAGGGAAGGCGTCATTCCAACGCGCCGCACAGAGCCGGGCTGGAATGACGCAGGGTTCAAACGCGAAGCAGGCCGATCAGACCGCTTCCTTGAGTTCCTTGGCGGCGCGGAAGGCAACCTTCTTGCTCGCCTTGATCTGGATCTCTTCACCCGTGGCGGGGTTGCGGCCCTTGCGGGCGGCGCGTTTGCGCACCTGCAGGATGCCGAGACCGACGATCCTGATCCGCTCCCCCTTCTTCAGGTGCTTGGTGATCTTGGTCACCAGATCGCCCAGAATAGCCTCGGCCTGCTTCTTGGACAATTCCTGCTCTTCCGCGATCGCCGCCGCCAGATGCTTGAGCGTCACGGTCGTCGGGGTCGCTGCTTTCTTGACCATAAATGGCCCTCCTCAATGTTGATAGCCTAGAACTCAAGACGTAGCAGGCCTTAAACGATTCGGGGGGCGGCTGCCTATGCTGTTTTGCCCGTAAATAGCGCCTTATTTGCATCGGCGTCGCAAAAAGGCCCGACTGATATGGGGATCTGCAACAACCTTGACTCGGCTGGGTCCCGCCTTTAAGTCCCACCTCGCGCCTGATCTCGAGATCACGCGGGAGTAGCTCAGTTGGTTAGAGCGCCGGCCTGTCACGCCGGAGGTCGCGGGTTCGAGCCCCGTCTCTCGCGCCATCATTTCAGTGGGTTAGCTGATGGATGGGGTCGTCGTGTCGTGCCCCAAGCTATTTCATCAAGCCTCGCTCCGCGCCGCCCACAGATACAGCGCGTAGCATGCGATCAGCGCGACGATCGGGGCGATGTACCATGCGTAGGTCATGGCTTCAGCTTTCCTAAGAGGGCTCTCGCCAGCAAATGTATGCCCAAGGCTGCAAGAATCCAAATCAGACTAACCAGCGCTGCGGCAGGGCCTCTATTCGTCCCTGGCAGATCATAAGAGAGTGCCACCAGTGGTGCCACTACACCGGTAATAAATACTGCGGCCGCTACCGAATTCATCAAGGTCGCCGTCAGTTTTAACGGATCGTTGTGAATCAGGCTCATGTTCGGCCTTTTCGATCGTTTTCTTCCGGCATTGCAGCCTAGGCGACGCCGTTGGTGGCGGGAAAGCCTTATTGAGGTCGCCGCATTGCCATCTCCCGCTCATGTTTGAGCGGCAAGTATGGCGGGGTCGCTTGAACTCTTCTCCTTAGAATCGGCCGATCATGACGAATACCCTCACCCACGCATCCACGATCCTGGCTGCCTTTGAGCGGGCCGAGGCCGAACTGGTCGGCACGGTGGTGGTGCTGAGCGATGGCAAGGCCGGAACCGTGGAGCGGATCTGGCTGGACGAACTGCACGGCCTGCGCCTCTCGATCGGCGGGCATTTCGGCAAATGGCCGGTCTCCAGCCTGAAGCTGGTCGGCAGCCGGTCCGCGTCCGATCTCACAAAAACCGACGTCAGGTCTGTCGGACGCCAGCCGGACTTGGCTTAACGGAGCACCGAACTATCCGCTCGGGTGAAAGCCATCGGCGCGCCGGCCTTGATGACATGGGCGCTGTCGCTGTTCATGGAGTTGCCGCGGGCCGAAACCGCAAGGCTCGCGACCGCGATGGCCGCCGCCAGCGCCAAACCTACGATTTTGCGGTGGGTCGCGCGGTCTGCCGAGTGAATGGAGTGGTTCATGCGAGCCTCCCAGGCGAGCTCTGCCGCCTTGCTGGCTAGGAAATTACCCCGAAATCGTTTCCTGAATGTTTCGCGACTGCCTGAGAATGGTTTCCTGGCTTAACCGGAGGTTGCAAGGACGACATGGCCGAGCATCTTGCGGACTGCGGAACGGATTCCCTGCCGTTCAGGGCCGCTCTGGTGCGGGCCGGCTTCCATACGCAGTGGCAGAAAAGCTATGGTGCCGAGGCCTGGGCTCGTCTGGAGTGGTACACGGGCCCGTTGGCCTGATGGACATCGGCGGTCCCGATGGCTTCCGGATGGGCTCGGGCGCGCCACAGCGAGGACGGCGCCGCTTCGACTAAAGTCCATTCCGGAGCCTCATCGCTGCGCTCCCGGCGACGCTCGAGCGGTTCCGACGTAATTACGGGGATGTTTATTTCCAAACTCCCGCGCTATCCTGGCTGCTCGAGAATTGTCCCGTTGCGCGCAAAAAAGGCTTGCCACGGCGTCAAGATAGCTTGTCTTGCGCCCTTTGTTGCACTGCGCTAAGGCTCCTCCAGAATGGTTAACGAATCCGCGGCCAGCACCGCCCGCGGGAAAAGGTACCGCCGATGACCGGCATCCTGCAAAATTACCTTCCACTGGTTGTATTTATCGGGGTTGCCGGCTTCATCGGCGTGGTGTTGCTGATCGCGCCATTCGTGATCGCTTTCCAGCAGCCCGATCCGGAAAAGCTTTCCGCCTATGAATGCGGATTCAACGCGTTCGACGACGCGCGAATGAAATTCGATGTCAGGTTCTACCTGGTGGCGATCCTGTTCATTATCTTCGATCTCGAGGTGGCTTTCTTATTCCCCTGGGCTGTGGCGTTCGGCAAGCTCGGCGCCACCGGCTTCTGGTCGATGCTGGTGTTTCTCGCCGTGCTCACCGTGGGCTTTGCCTATGAATGGAAGAAAGGCGCGCTGGAATGGGATTGAGCCCCGCACCCAGGCCGGGAGCTGCTTCGATCGCTCCGGCGGCCACCGGCATTCTGGATCCCGCCACCGGTAAGCCGGTCGGGGCCAGCGATCCGTATTTTCTGGAAGTCAATCACGAACTGTCCGACAAGGGCTTCTTCGTCGCCGCTACCGACGACCTGATCAATTGGGCCCGCACCGGCTCGCTGATGTGGATGACGTTTGGCCTCGCCTGCTGCGCGGTCGAAATGATGCAGATGTCGATGCCGCGCTATGACGCCGAGCGGTTCGGTTTTGCGCCGCGCGCCTCGCCGCGGCAGTCCGACGTGATGATCGTTGCCGGCACGCTGACCAACAAGATGGCGCCGGCCCTGCGTAAGGTCTATGACCAGATGCCGGAGCCGCGATACGTCATCTCGATGGGATCCTGCGCCAATGGTGGCGGCTATTATCACTACTCCTATTCCGTGGTGCGCGGCTGCGACCGCATCGTGCCGATCGATATCTACGTGCCGGGCTGCCCGCCCACGGCCGAAGCGCTGCTCTATGGCGTGATGCTGCTGCAGAAGAAGATACGCCGCACCGGGACCATCGAACGCTGAAAGTCTGGCATGACCGTTCCCGAAGACATGATCGTGCCGCTGCTGCGCGAAATGCGCGCTGAGAACTTGCTGGAGCATGAGCGGACCCGTGCCCTTTTCAGCATGCTCGAAAAGCGTCCGGGCGGGGTTGATGATGCGCAGAAGAGTTTTCGGCAGGCAATGACTGCGGATACACTGCTTGGCAAGCGTGTGACCGGCGAATTCGAAGAACGGATCGAAGCGCTCGAAAACAGGTTGCGCGAGCTGGAGGGCCTCAAATGAGCAGGCTTGCCGACCTCGGCGCCACGATCAAGGCAGCGCTGCCAGGCGCGGTAACCGATAGCGCGATCGCGTTTGATCAGCTGACGCTGGCCGTCGAAGCCGAAGAGATCGTGCGTGTCGTGCGCTTCCTGCGCGATGATCCCGGTTGCCGATTCGTCAATATCACCGATATCACCGCGGTCGATTATCCCGGCCGCGAAAACCGCTTCGACGTCGTCTATCATCTGCTGTCGCCGACGCTGAACACGCGCATCCGGCTGCGCGCGGAAGCCGGCGAGACCACCCAGGTGCCCTCGATCATCGATGTGTTTCCCGGCGCCGACTGGTTCGAGCGCGAGACCTATGATCTTTATGGCGTGATCTTCACCGGCCATCCCGACATGCGCCGGTTGCTGACCGATTACGGCTTTGACGGCCATCCGCTGCGCAAGGATTTCCCGCTGACCGGCTTCGTCGAAGTGCGTTACGACGACCAGGAAAAGCGGGTGCTGTACGAGCCCGTCCGCCTCAACCAGGAATTCCGCAAATTCGATTTCCTCTCGCCCTGGGAAGGCGCCGATTATCCGCTGCCGGGCGACGAGAAGAAAAGTGGCGGATAGAAAGCGAATGGCGAATGGCGAGTGGCGAATAGGGATGAAGGTTGAACGACCAGTCGATCAATTGGTATCGGGACCTGAGGCTATGGCAGGATGCCATGACCTTGGCGGAAGCCTGCTATCGTTTGACGCGCCAATTTCCCCGCGACGAACGTCGCTATTCGCCATTCGCTATTCGCCATCGCCGCCCGCGGACGCCGCATCATGAACGAGCAAAACCTCCGCAACTTCACCATCAATTTCGGTCCGCAGCATCCGGCCGCGCATGGCGTGCTGCGGTTGGTGCTCGAACTGGATGGCGAAGTGGTGGCTCGGGTCGATCCGCATATCGGCCTGCTGCATCGCGGCACCGAAAAGCTGATCGAACACAAGACCTATCTGCAGGCGATACCGTATTTTGACCGGCTCGACTACGTCGCGCCGATGAACCAGGAGCATGCCTTTTGCCTCGCGGCCGAGAAGCTGCTCGGCATCGAGGTGCCGCGCCGTGGGCAGCTGATCCGGGTGCTGTATTGCGAGATCGGCCGCATCCTGTCGCATCTGCTGAACGTCACCACCCAGGCGATGGACGTCGGCGCGTTGACGCCGCCTTTGTGGGGCTTCGAAGAGCGCGAAAAGCTGATGGTGTTCTATGAGCGCGCGTCCGGTTCGCGCATGCACGCGGCCTATTTCCGCATCGGCGGCGTGCATCAGGACCTGCCGCCGAAACTGATCGATGATATCGAGGCGTGGTGCGATCCGTTCCTCGGCGTGGTGGCGGATCTGGAGCAGCTGCTGACCGGCAACCGGATCTTCAAGCAGCGTAACGTCGATATCGGCGTGGTGACGCTGAAGCAGGCCTGGGAATGGGGCTTCTCGGGCGTGATGGTGCGCGGCTCCGGTGCCGCCTGGGACCTGCGCAAGGCGCAGCCCTACGAATGCTACGAGGAGATGGAATTCGACATTCCGATCGGCAAGAACGGCGATTGCTACGACCGCTACTGCATCCGCATGGAGGAGATGCGGCAGTCGGTGCGGATCATGAAGCAATGCATCGGCAAGCTGCGCGAGCCCGCGGCGCAGGGGCTGGTCGCGGTTGCCGATAACAAGATCTTTCCGCCGCGCCGTGCCGAAATGAAGCGCTCGATGGAGGCCTTGATCCACCACTTCAAGCTCTATACCGAGGGGTTTCACGTGCCGGCCGGCGAGGTCTACGTGGCGGTCGAGGCGCCAAAGGGCGAATTCGGCGTCTATCTGGTCGCCGACGGCAGCAACAAGCCCTACAAATGCAAGATAAGGGCGCCGGGTTTCGCGCATCTGCAGGCGATGGATTTCATCTGTCGGGGCCATCTGCTGGCCGACGTCTCAGCGATTCTCGGGTCGCTCGACATTGTGTTCGGAGAGGTCGATCGGTAACCGCGCCGCCACTGAAACAGACCGCCTTTCAGCCATGAGAAACTAGATCCAGATGTCCGTCCGCCGTCTCGCCCCGAAGTCATTGCAGCCCGCGAGCTTCACGTTTTCAGAAGAAAACCTGGCTTGGGCCAGGCAGCAGATCGCCAAATACCCGGAAGGCCGTCAGGCCTCCGCGGTCATAGCGATCCTGTGGCGGGTCCAGGAACAGCATGAGGGCTGGGTTTCGGAAGCGGCGATCCGCGCGGTCGCCGATCTCCTGCAGATGCCCTACATCCGGGTGCTGGAGGTGGCCACCTTCTACACCATGTTTCAGCTGCAGCCGGTCGGCAAGAAGGCGCATGTCCAGGTCTGCGGCACGACCCCGTGTCGGCTGCGCGGCGCCGAGGATGTCATCGAGGTGTGCCAGAGCCGCATCCACCATGATCCTTTCCATATTTCCAAGGACGGCGATTTCAGCTGGGAAGAGGTCGAGTGCCTCGGTGCCTGTGTCAACGCGCCGATGGTGATGATCTGGAAGGATACGTATGAGGATCTGACCCGGGAAAGCTTCGGCCAGGTGCTGGACGGTTTTGCCTCCGGTCATCCGGTCAAGCCCGGACCGCAGAACGGCCGTCAGTACTCCGCGCCATCAGGCGGGCCGACGACCCTGAAGGAAACCACATGACGCGCGATTGCAACCGCTGATCCCCGGGAAAGCCCAGAAGTCATGCTCGACGACAAGGACCGCATCTTCCGTAACCTCTATGGCCTGCAGGATTGGGGGCTTGAGGGTGCCCGCCGCCGCGGCGCCTGGGATGGTACCAAGGCGATCATCGGTAAGGGCCGCGACTGGATCATCAGCGAGATGAAGTCGTCGGGCCTGCGCGGGCGGGGCGGCGCCGGCTTTCCGACCGGGCTGAAATGGTCATTCATGCCGAAGGAATCGACCGATGGCCGGCCGAGCTATCTGGTCGTCAACGCCGACGAATCGGAGCCCGGCACCTGCAAGGACCGCGAGATCATGCGGCACGATCCGCATCTTCTGGTCGAGGGTTGCCTGCTGGCGAGCTTCGCGATGAACGCGCATGTCTGCTACATCTATGTGCGCGGCGAATTCATCCGGGAGCGCGAGCACCTGCAGGCCGCGATCGACCAGGCCTATGAGGCCAAGCTGATCGGCAAGGACAATACCAACGATTGGCCGTTCGATCTCTATGTCGCGCATGGCGCCGGGGCCTATATCTGCGGCGAGGAGACCGCGCTGCTGGAAAGCCTCGAGGGCAAGAAGGGCCAGCCGCGCCTGAAGCCGCCATTCCCGGCCAATGTCGGGCTCTATGGCTGCCCGACCACCGTCAACAATGTTGAATCCATCGCGGTGGCGCCGGACATCCTGCGCCGCGGCGCGTCCTGGTTCGCCTCGATCGGCCGGCCCAACAATGTCGGCACCAAACTGTTCTGCATTTCAGGTCATGTCGAGCGCCCCTGCAATGTCGAAGAGGCGATGGGCATTCCGTTCCGCGAACTGATCGAGCGCCATTGCGGCGGCATCCGCGGCGGCTGGGACAATCTGAAGGCGGTAATCCCCGGCGGCTCCTCGGTGCGCATGGTGCCTGCCGAACTGATCATCGATACCCCGATGGATTTCGACAGCCTGGGCAAGCTGCGCTCCGGACTCGGCACCGCCGCCGTCATTGTCATGGACAAGTCGACCGATCTGATCCGTGCGATCGCGCGGATTTCCTATTTTTACAAGCACGAGAGCTGCGGCCAGTGCACGCCGTGCCGCGAGGGCACGGGCTGGATGTGGCGGGTGCTGACCCGGATGGCCGAGGGCCGCGCCCACAAACGCGAGATCGACATGCTGCTGGAAGTGACAAAACAGGTCGAGGGCCACACCATCTGCGCGCTCGGCGACGCCGCGGCCTGGCCGATCCAGGGCCTGATCGCGCATTTCCGTCACGAGATCGAGGCGCGTATCGACCAATATTCGAGCAAGGCCGATATTGACGATGCTGGCATTCTCGATCCCGATCACATGGTTGCGGCGGAGTAGGGGTGAGCCATGACAAAACTCATCATCGACGGCAAAGAGATCGATGTCCCGCCGGAATACACGCTGCTGCAGGCCTGCGAGGCCGCGGGCGCGGAAATCCCGCGCTTCTGCTACCATGAACGGCTGTCGATCGCCGGCAATTGCCGGATGTGCCTGGTCGAGGTGAAGGGTGGCCCAAAACCGGTCGCCAGCTGCGCCTGGGGCGTGCGCGATTGTCGTCCAGGTCCCAAGGGCGAGCCGCCGGAAGTCTCGACCCGATCGCCGATGGTCAAGAAGGCACGCGAAGGCGTGATGGAATTCCTGCTGATCAACCATCCGCTGGACTGCCCGATCTGCGACCAGGGCGGTGAATGCGATCTGCAGGACCAGGCGATGGGCTACGGCGTCGACACCAGCCGTTTCGCCGAGAACAAGCGCGCGGTCGAGGACAAATATCTCGGCGCGCTGGTCAAGACCTCGATGAATCGCTGCATCCAGTGCACGCGCTGCGTCCGCTTCGCCGCCGAGGTCTGCGGCGTGCCGGAGATGGGCGCCACCGGCCGCGGCGAGGACATGGAAATAACCACCTATCTGGAATCGGCCCTCACTTCCGAATTGCAGGGCAACCTGGTCGATATCTGCCCGGTCGGCGCCCTGACCTCGAAACCCTACGCCTTTGCGGCGCGGCCGTGGGAGCTGGGCAAGACCCAGTCGATCGACGTGATGGACGGCCTCGGCTCGGCGATCCGGGTCGACACAAGGGGTCGCGAGGTGATGCGGATCCTGCCGCGCGTCAACGAGGCGGTGAACGAGGAGTGGATTTCCGACAAGACCCGTCATGTCGTCGACGGTCTGCGCACGCAGCGGCTCGACCGGCCCTATCTGCGGGAGCATGGCCAGCTCCGCGCCGCCAGCTGGTCCGAGGCGTTCGCGGCGATTGCGGCCAAGCTCAGCCGGATCGACGGCAAGCGGATCGGCGCCATCGCCGGCGACCTCGCCGCGGTCGAGGAGATGTTTGCGCTGAAGGAGCTATTGGCCAAATGCGGCTCGTTCAATCTCGCGGTCCAGGGCGGCGACGCGTTCGATCCCGGCGCCGGCCGCGCCAGCTATATTTTCAATCCGGGCGTTGCCGGCATTGAACAGGCCGACGTGCTGTTGATCGTGGGCTCCAACCCGCGCCAGGAAGCCGCCGTGCTCAATGCGCGCATCCGCAAGCGTTGGCGCAGCGGTCAGCTCAGAGTAGGATTGATCGGCGCCAGGGCCGATCTCACCTATGGGTATGACTATCTCGGCGCCGGCGCCGATACGCTCGGCGGCATCGCCGCCGGCAAACATTCCTTTGGCGATGTCCTGAGGTCCGCCAAACACCCGCTGCTGCTGCTCGGAAGCGGCGCGACCGCGCGGCTTGACGGCGCGGAAGTCCTCGCCGCCGTGGCCAAGTTCGCGCTGGACTTCGGCGTGGTCAAGGACGGCTGGAATGGCTTTGCCGTGCTCCATGAAACCGCGGCGCGGGTCGGCGCCCTCGATATCGGCTTTGTGCCGGGCCCGAACGGCCTGAACGCGGCGCAGATGACGACCTTCGGAACGCTCGACGTGCTGTTCTCGCTCGGCGCCGACGAGATCAAGGTTCCGGAACAGACCTTCGTGGTCTATATCGGCACCCATGGCGACCGCGGCGCGCACCGCGCCGATATCATTCTGCCCGGCGCGGCCTATACCGAAAAATCCGGGATCTATGTCAACACCGAAGGCCGGGTGCAGATCGCCAACCGGGCATCGTTTCCGCCGGGGCAGGCGCGCGAGGATTGGGCGATCATCCGCGCGCTGTCGGAGGTCTTGGGCAAGAAGCTGTCTTACGACTCGCTCGCGGCGTTGCGGCAGGCGATATTCAAGGCGGCTCCGCGCCTGATTCGCCTCGACTACATCGAACCCGGCAGCGCCGCCGATCTGGCAACGCTGGCCGGTAAGACCGGAAGCCTGGAGAAGACCCCGTTCCGGTCCTCGGTCGCGGATTTCTACCTGACCAACCCGATCGCGCGCGCCTCGGCTGTAATGGCGGAGTGCTCGCGGCTAGCGTCCGGGAAAATGCTGACGGCAGCGGAGTGAGCGTGACCTGATGGCTGGATTCTTCGCGAGCCCGATCTGGACCGGCTTCCTGTGGCCGCTGATCGTCATGATCGCGGAGAGCCTGCTGCTGCTCGTGGTGCTGTTGATCGGGGTCGCCTACATCCTGCTGGCGGACCGCAAGATCTGGGCGGCGGTGCAGATCCGGCGCGGGCCGAACGTGGTCGGCCCCTTCGGCCTGTTCCAGTCGTTCGCCGACCTCTTGAAATTCGTGCTCAAGGAGCCGATCATTCCCTCCGGCGCCAACAAGGGCGTGTTCCTGTTGGCGCCGCTGATCAGCTGCGTGCTGGCGCTCGCGGCGTGGGCGGTTATCCCGACCAATCTCGGCTGGGTGATTTCCGACATCAATGTCGGGATTCTCTATATCTTCGCGATCTCATCTTTGTCGATCTACGGCATCATCATGGCCGGCTGGTCGTCGAATTCGAAATATCCCTTTCTGTCCGCGCTGCGCGCGGCGGCGCAGATGGTCAGCTATGAGGTATCGATCGGCTTTGTCATCATTACCGTGCTGCTATGCGCGGGCTCGCTCAATTTGTCGGCCGTGGTCGAGGCGCAGAATACGCGCGGGATCGGCAGCCTGATCGGCCTGCCGCAATTGACGATCCTGAACTGGTATGTCTGGCCGCTGTTTCCGATGTTCGTGGTATTCTACGTCTCGGCGCTGGCGGAAACCAACCGTCCGCCATTCGACCTGGTCGAAGCCGAGTCCGAACTGGTCGCGGGCTTCATGGTCGAATATGCCTCGACCCCGTACCTGTTGTTCATGCTCGGTGAATATGTCGCGATCACCACGATGTGCGCGATGGCCACGATCCTGTTCCTGGGCGGCTGGCTGCCGCCGATCGCGGTGGCGCCGTTCACCTTTGTGCCCGGGGTGATCTGGTTCGTGCTCAAGCTGTTCTTCATGTTCTTCATGTTCGCGATGGCCAAGGCGATCGTGCCGCGCTACCGCTACGATCAGTTGATGCGGCTCGGCTGGAAGGTGTTCCTTCCGTTATCGCTGGCGATGGTGGTGATCGTCGCCGGTGTGCTGCATTTTGCCGGCATCGCGCCAAAGTGAGGTTGCCATGGGTATCAATGTCAATGCTGCAGCGAGGTCGCTGCTTTTGTCCGAATTCGTATCGGCGTTCTTTCTGGCGATGCGCTATTTCTTCAAGCCGAAGCCAACCTTGAACTATCCGTTCGAGAAGGGGCCGATATCGCCGCGTTTCCGCGGTGAACATGCGTTGCGCCGCTATCCCAATGGCGAGGAACGCTGCATCGCCTGCAAGCTGTGCGAGGCGATCTGTCCGGCGCAGGCGATCACCATCGAGGCCGGTCCGCGTCGCAATGACGGCACGCGTCGCACCGTGCGCTACGACATCGATATGGTGAAATGCATCTATTGCGGCCTGTGCCAGGAAGCATGCCCGGTCGATGCCATCGTCGAGGGGCCGAATTTCGAATTCGCGACCGAAACCCGCGAGGAGCTCTATTATGACAAGGTCAAGCTTCTCGCCAATGGCGACCGCTGGGAGCGCGAGATTGCCAAATCGATCGAACTCGACGCGCCCTACCGGTGAGGGAGCGCTGACATGATCCTTCCCGCGTTGTTCTTCTACCTGTTCGCGGGCGTCTGCGTGGCCTCGGCGGTGATGGTCATCGTGTCGCGCAATCCGGTGCATTCCGTGCTGTTTCTGATCCTGGCGTTCGTCAATGCCTCGGGCCTGTTTCTGCTGTTGGGCGCCGAATTCCTGGCCATGATCCTGGTGGTGGTCTATGTCGGCGCGGTCGCGGTGCTGTTTCTGTTCGTGATCATGATGCTGGACGTCGACTTCACCGAACTGCGCGAGGGTTTTCTGGAATATATGCCGATCGGTCTTTTGATCGGGGCGATTTTCCTCGCCGAATTGCTGCTGGTCGGCGGTGGCTGGGTGATCAATCCGGCCATCACCAAGTCGATCACCGCTGCTATTCCCAGCAATGTCAGCAATACCGAGGCGCTGGGGCTCGTGCTCTATACCAAGTATATCCACTACTTCGAGCTCTCAAGCATGGTGCTGCTGGTGGCGATGATCGGCGCCATCGTGCTGACGCTGCAACACAAAGCCAGTGTCAAGCGGCAGGATATCAATGTGCAGAACGCGCGGACTCCCGAACTGGCCATGAGCGTGCGCCAGGTGGCCTCCGGCCAGGGCCTGCAGGACGCGGACGCTTCGGAGTGGGTGCAATGACGATTGGTCTTGGCCACTATCTGGCGGTCGGCGCCATGCTGTTCACGCTGGGCATCCTCGGTATTTTTCTCAACCGCAAGAGTATCATTGTCATCCTGATGTCGATTGAGCTGATCCTGCTCGCGGTCAACATCAACCTGGTGGCGTTCTCGAGCTTTCTCGGCGATATCGTCGGTCAGGTGTTCGCGCTGCTGGTGCTGACGGTCGCGGCTTCGGAGGCCGCCATCGGACTGGCGATCCTGGTGGTGTATTTCCGCAACCGTGGCTCGATCGCGGTCGAAGACGTCAATCTGATGAAGGGTTAGCGCGGCAATGATCCAGGCCATCGTGTTTTTGCCGTTGTTCGGCGCCGTCATCGCCGGGATCATCGCCTTGTTCGGGGCGCATTCGCGCCATCCCGGTGGCGACGAGGTCGAACATCATGACGCCGCCCACGCGGCAAGCGCTACGCCGCATGGCACCACGCCGATCAACCAGGACGCCGCGCTGGTTCATGTCAGCCATGACGAGCCGATGGACCACAGCCACGATGAACACGCGGTCGAACCGGCCGCGGTCGGCTCGCGCGCGGCCGAACTGATTACGACCGGCCTGTTGCTGGTGGCGGCGGGTTTGTCATGGGGCGCGCTGGTGGATGTCGGCTTCATGCATCACGATATCCGGGTGGCGCTGTTCCCGTGGATCAATTCGGGCGACCTGCAGGTCAACTGGGCGCTGCGGGTCGATACCTTGACCGCGATCATGCTGGTCGTGGTCAACACCGTATCCTCGCTCGTGCATGTTTATTCGATCGGATATATGGATGAAGACCCGCACCGGCCGCGGTTCTTCGCCTATCTGTCGCTGTTCACCTTCGCCATGCTGATGCTGGTGACTTCGGATAATCTGGTGCAGCTGTTTTTCGGCTGGGAGGGGGTCGGCCTCGCCAGCTACCTGCTGATCGGGTTCTGGTACCAGAAGCCGTCCGCATGCGCGGCGGCGATCAAGGCCTTCGTGGTCAACCGGGTCGGCGATTTCGGCTTTGCGCTCGGCATCTTCTCGGTCTTCATGCTGATCGGATCGACCGACTACGAGACCATCTTTGCCGGGGCGCCGGGGCTCGTCGGCAAGACCATCGATGTTTTCGGCTGGCATGCCGACGCGCTGACCCTGACCTGCCTGTTGTTGTTCATGGGCGCGATGGGTAAATCGGCCCAGTTCCTGCTGCACACCTGGTTGCCGGACGCGATGGAAGGCCCGACCCCGGTCTCGGCGCTGATCCATGCCGCCACCATGGTCACTGCCGGCGTATTCATGGTGGCGCGGTTGTCGCCGCTGTTTGAGCTGGCGCCGAACGCGCAGGCGGTGGTGATGTTCTTTGGCGCGACCACCGCGTTTTTTGCGGCCACCGTCGGCCTGGTGCAGAATGACATCAAGCGGATCATCGCCTATTCGACCTGTTCGCAACTCGGCTACATGTTCGTGGCGATGGGAGCGGGGGCCTATTCGGTCGGCATGTTCCATCTGTTCACCCACGCCTTCTTCAAGGCGCTGTTGTTCCTCGGCTCCGGCTCGGTGATCTATGCCATGCATCACGAGCAGGACATCCGGCACATGGGCGGGCTATGGCGGAAGATTCCATTCACGTTCACCGTGATGGTGATCGGCACGCTGGCGCTGACCGGGTTCCCGCTGACCGCCGGCTATTTTTCCAAGGACGCCATCATCGAAGCCGCCTATGCCTCGCACAATCCGATGGCGTTGTACGGCTTCCTGATGACGGTCGTGGCGGCCGGCCTGACGGCTTTCTATTCCTGGCGCCTGATCTTCAAGACCTTCTTCGGCGAGCCGCACGACCGCGCCCATTATGAGGCCGCGCACGAGGCGCCGCTCTGGATGCTGGTGCCGCTGTTCGTGCTCGCGGTCGGCTCGTTCCTCGCCGGCTTCCCGTTCAAGGAGTTGTTCGCCGGTCATGCCGTGGAGGAGTTCTTCCGCGAGTCGCTGAAGATGAACCCTGACATCATCGAGAACATGGAAGCCATTCCGGAATCGGTCAAATTGTTGCCCTTCGTGATGATGGCGGCAGGGGCCTTGGTCTCCTATGTATTCTATATCAGAAGGCCCTATCTGCCGGTTGAATTCGCCGGTCAGCAGCGGCTGCTCTACCAGTTCCTGCTCAACAAATGGTATTTTGACGAGCTGTATGACCTGATCTTCGTGCGCCCCACGAAGTGGGTCGGGCGCGTTCTCTGGAAGGTCGGCGACGGCTATATCATCGACGGTTTTGGTCCCGACGGGGTTTCGGCGTGGGTGCTCGACGTGACCCGCAACGTCGTCCGGCTGCAGACCGGCTACCTCTACCACTACGCCTTCGCGATGATGGTCGGCGTTGCCGGCGCGATCACCTGGTTCATGTTTGGCGTCGGAGGCTAGCGATGACAACCTGGCCGGTGCTGTCGGTCGTTACCTTCCTGCCGCTGTTTGGCACGGCGCTGATCTACCTCCTGGCGCGCGG
>Ga0302319_10010772_pt1 | contig 17408 bp, 20 predicted proteins | sample Bog_T0_2_FD_203319 | JGI IMG/M metagenome (GOLD analysis project Ga0302319, IMG submission 203319) | Peat permafrost microbial communities from Stordalen Mire near Abisko, Sweden - Bog_T0_2 | ecosystem: Environmental > Terrestrial > Soil > Wetlands > Peat | place: Sweden: Abisko, Stordalen Mire...
GTCACGTCCGGTCCACCTCGGCCCTGGCCGCCCCCCGATTCGTGGGGGCCGCCCTCGGTCTCGAGATGTTGGGCTCGTTCACCGTGGGCCGCCAGCCCTTCATCGTGGGCCGGCTGTCGGTGGCCCCCGGGCGGGGGCTGGACGGACTGGCCATGCAGGACCTGTCGGCTCGAACCCGGGTGGTGGCCATCGAGCGGGCGGCTACCGAGGGGCGGCTCGAACACCCGCCCCGACGCGACACCCGCTTCGCCCCCGGCGACCGGGCCTACCTGGTGGGCCCCTACGAGGAGCTGCTCCGGGTGCTCCGCCGCGAGCACGAAGGGGAGGCCGCCCCCCAGTCCTGAAACGCCCAGTTCATCGGGTGTGCATCCTACGTTGGGTCGACGTTCACCTCATGTTCGCCCTGCGTTCACCTGCCATCGGTAGGGTCGGCACGTCGCACAGGGCGTGTCCGGTCGTTGCGGGGCCCCCTGGTCACATCCACCCACACGGAGGTCCTTCCACCAGTGCACGATTCACCCACCCCCCCGACGTCGCGGCGCCCCCGTCGCACGGGCCGCACCCTGATCATCGGTGTGCTGGCCGCCGGCACCCTGCTGGCCGCCTGCAGCTCCTCGTCATCGAGCTCCACCACCACGTCGACCGCCCCCGGCTCGGCCACCACCGCCGCCGGCGGGTCGTCCTATCTGGCCAGTGACCTGAAGGCCCCGGCCGGCACCATCAACGGTTCGGGCTCGACCTTCGTGCAGCCCTTCTTCACCAAGGCCTTCTACACCTACAGCTCGAAGAACCAGGGCGTCCAGATCAACTACCAGGGCGTGGGCAGCGGGGCGGGCGTCAGCGCCTTCGAGGCCGGCACCGTCAATTTCGCCGCCTCCGACGTACCCATGCAGGCCGCCGACCTGGCCAAGGTGCCGGCAAGCTCGGGTCCGGTGGTCCAGGTTCCGGACATCTTGGGCGGGGTCACCCTCTCCTACGACCTGCCGGGTGTCACCAAGCGGCTGAAGCTCGACGGCCCGACCATCGCCGGCATCTTCTCGGGCACCATCAAGGACTGGAACGCCTCGCAGATCGCCGCCCTCAACCCCGGCGTCACCCTGCCGTCCAACGCCATCGTCCCCGAGGTGCGGGCCGACAGCAGCGGCACCACCTACATCTTCACCAACTACCTGACGTCGGCAGCCCCGGCCACCTGGACGTTGGGCGTCTCCAAGACCATCAACTGGCCGGCCTCGGCAGTGGCCACCCCGAAGAACTCGGGGGTGGCGGCCAGCATCAAGTCCACGCCGTACAGCATCGGGTACGTGGAGCTGAACTACGCAGTCGAGAACGGCTTCACCTACGCGGCCGTCAAGAACGCCGCCGGGGTGTTCGTGGTGCCGACCCCCGCATCGGTGGCCGCCGACGCCGCCCAAAAGGCCGTGGTGACCCCGACCAGCTTCTCGATCGTCAACGGTCCCGGCGTCCTCAGCTACCCGATCGCCGGCTACAGCTGGGCCATCCTGCTGCAGAAGCAGACCTCCTCCACCACCGGCTCCACCCTGGTGAAGGTGTTGGACTGGACCACGCAGACCGGTGGGGGTCAGAGCCTGGCGACATCGCTGCACTACGTGCCGCTGCCCCCGGCCGTCCAGACCTACGCCCGTACCCAGCTGCTCACCGTCACGGGGCCGAGCGGCCAGGTACTGCTCACCAAGTGATCCGGAGCTGACCGGCCACCATGGCCACCACCGCCTCGATGCCCACGGAGAGGGAGTCGCGCCAACACGGGCGCTTCTCCCTCTCCAACGGCGCGTACCGGGTGATCCTGACCGTCGGGGCGGCCATCTTCGTGGCGCTGGCCCTGTGGTTCCTCTACGCCATCGTCAGCCAGGCCCGGCCGATCTTCGATCAACTGGGGGTGGGCTGGGTGTTCGGCAAGGTGTGGAACCCCAATCACAACCAGTTCGGACTCCTCCCGTTCATCCTCGGGACCATCGAAACCACCGCCATCGCCTTGGTGTTGGCCGTCCCCATCGGGTTGGGCACCGCCCTGGCCCTCGCCTATCTGGTTCCGCCGCGGGTCAAGGCCACCCTGGGCGGCGCCGTCGAGCTGCTGGCGGCGGTGCCCAGCGTGGTCTACGGACTCTTCGGCCTGGTGGCCCTGGCGCCCATCTGGCGGGCCCACGTCGAGCCCTTTCTGACCTCCGTCTTCGGTTGGACCCACCTGTTCAGCGGCCCCAATGACGGGGTCGGCCTGCTGCTGGCCGGCACCGTGCTGTTCATCATGATTCTTCCCACCGTGGTGGCCATCTCCCGCGACGTCCTGGCCGTGGTGCCCCGCGAGCAGGTGGAAGGGGCGATGGCCCTGGGTGCCACCCGCTGGCAGGTGCTCCGCAAGGTGGTGCTTCCTGATGCCCGTACCGGGCTGTTGGGGGCCTTCACCCTGGCCACCGGCCGGGCGCTGGGGGAGACGGTGGCGGTGGCCCTCCTCATCGGCAACTCCGACTACATCGCCCACTCGCTGAAATCGCCGGCCGCCACCATCCCCTCATTGATCGTCAACAACTTCGGGGAGGCGTCGGGCACGGAGCTGGCCGCCCTCTTCGGGGCCGGCCTGGTGCTGCTGGTGATCGGGGTGGGGGTCAACGCCATCGCCCGGGTGCTGGTCCGAGGCAAGACGGGGGCGGCCGGCGGGGCCGCCTCGGTGGCGGTGGCATGACCACCCTCACCTTCGACGCCTCGACCGACCCGATCCTCGAGCGTCGCCGTCAGATCCAGGGCATCGCCCGGGCGTCGGTGAGCCGACGGAAGACCTACTCGAAGATCGCCCTGGGGATCTGCTGGGCGACGTTGGTGATCGCCCTCATCCCGCTGGTGGCGATCATCGTCTACACGGTGGTCAAGGGCATCGCGGCCTGGAACTGGACCTTCTTCAGCCAGCCCACCAAGCCCGAGGGAATCCCCGGTGGCGGCATCTGGAACGCCCTGGTGGGCACCGTCATCATCGGCGCGGTGGCCACCATCGTGACCATCCCGCTCGGCCTGTTGGGCGGGCTGTACCTGGCCGAGTCGGATGGTCGGATCGCCGCCGCGGTCCGGTTCACCGCCGACCTGATGACCGGGGTCCCGTCCATCCTGATGGGGATCTTCGGGTACATCGCCCTGGTGAAGGTGTTCGGCTACAGCGGTCTGGTCGGCGCCTTCGCCATCGGGATGATCATGCTGCCCATCATCATGCGGGCCTGTGAGACGGCCATCCGGGGGGTGCCCGGTCATCTCAACGAAGCCGGACTGGCCCTGGGGGCCCGCCGGTTCACCATCGCCCGCCGGGTCATCGTGCCGGCTGCGCTGCCCGGCATCCTCACCGGCGGCCTGTTGGCCATCGCCCGGGGGGTAGGGGAAACGGCACCGCTCCTCTTCACCATCTTCGGCACCCTGTACACCCAGTGGAACCCCACCAAGGTGATGAACGCCCTGCCGCTGGTGATCTTCAACGACAGCAGCTCCCCGTATCCCGACCAGCTCCAGATCGCCTGGGGAGCGGCCCTCCTGCTGATGGTGATGGTCCTGGTGCTGAGCATCGGGAGCCGGTTACTTGCTGCACACCTGCAGAAAGAGAGACGATGACCACTGATTCCTTCACCCCCGCCGACATCGAGGACGACGTGAACCTGAGCACCGGCGAGGTCTTTCCTGACAGGTCGGTCGGCCACCCGGTCATGCAGCTGAAGGACGTGGCCGTCTCCTTTGCGGGCCGCACCGCCGTCCGGAACGTCTCCTTCGACGTGCGTGACCGGCAGATCACCGCCCTGATCGGTCCCTCGGGTTCCGGGAAGACCACCCTGCTGCGGGCCCTCAACCGGATGCACGACACCGTGCGTACCGCCAAGGTCACCGGGCAGGTCCTGCTCGGCGACACCGACGTCTACGCCCCCTCCACCGACCCAACCCTGCTTCGGTCGCGGGTGGGCATGGTCTTCCAGCGCCCCAACCCCTTCCCCACCATGAGCATCTACGAGAACACGGTGGCCGGACTGCGGTTCAACGGGGTCCGCAAGAAGTCGCTCCTCGACGAAGCTGCCGAGTCGTCGCTGGTGGCCGCCGCCCTCTGGGACAGCGTCAAGGACCGCCAGAAGGCCCATGCCTCCACGCTGTCGGGTGGCGAGCAACAACGGCTGTGCATCGCCCGGGCGCTGGCAGTGGAGCCGGAGGTGCTGCTGATGGACGAGCCGACCTCCGCCCTCGATCCCATCGCCACCAAGCGGATCGAGGAGTTGATCGGCGAACTCAAGAACCGGGTGACGATCATCATCGTCACCCACAACATGCAGCAGGCCATGCGGGTCTCCGACCAGTGTGCCTTCCTCCTGATGGGGGAGGACAAGGCCGGTGAGCTCATCGAGTTCGATGCCACCGCCAAGCTGTTCAGCGAGCCGGACGATGCCCGGACCCTCGACTACGTCAACGGCCGGTTCGGCTGAGCGGACTCGCCGCTAGGCCGAACGCGAGGGCGGCGCCAGCCGGGTGCCGTCGGGGTCGATCCGGAAGCCGACTCCCCGCACGGTGACGATGTAGCGGGGGTTGGTGGGGTCGGGCTCCAACTTGGTCCGCAGCCGGTGGATATGGGTGTCGAGGGTGCGGCTGTCGGAGAGATACCGGTCGGGCCACAGCAGGTCGATCAGCTCCTCGCGGGTGCGCACCTGGCGGGCGGGCGAGAGCAGCGCTCCCAGCAGGTCGAACTCCCGGCGCGACAGATGGACCCGCTCACCGCCCACCGAGACCTCGCGTCGGGTGAAGTCCACCTCGGCGACTCCGAATCTCACGTCACGGTGGGGCGGCACCGTCGAGGGGGGCTCGGGGAAGGCGGTCAGACCTGCCGGTGGTGCCGGCACCGGACCGATCGGGGACACCCGGCGGAGAATGGCCTGCATCCTTGCCACCAGCTCGCGGAGGTGGAACGGCTTGGTGACGTAGCCGGCGGCCCCCAGCTCGAGACCGAGGACCACATCCAGCTCGGTGTCGATGGCGCTGACCATCACGATCGGCACCGGCGCCAGCAGGCGCATGCGTCGGCAGACCTCGGTGCCGTGCATACCGGGGAGCAGCACGTCGAGGAGCACGATGTCCGGCGGCTCCTCGGTGAAGCGCTGGAGCCCCTGGCGACCGTCGCCGGCCACCTCCACCTCGTAGCCCTCCCGCCGAAGTCCTGAGGACATCGCCTCCCGGTAGGACTCGTCATCCTCCACTACCAGGACGCGGGTCCGGGTATGGGGCTCGGGGATGGCGAGAGGGATGGTCATGAGCGCTCGGAACTCCGGATCGGGCTGACAGCCCGAGGGTCCGACGCGATGGTACGGAGGGCAGGTGAACGGGAGACTTCCGGCGGGGATCGCCCAGGTGATCCTTGGGTGAACAGTGCGCGACAGGCCGCGGTCGACCCGGGCACACGGGCCGGTGCGGTCAGGAGCAGACGGCGTCGACCAGGACGATTCAGACCAGGCCACCGAGGGCCAACCCGGCCGCCGCCGCGGCCAGGCCGGCCACCACGCTGAGCACCATGTTGGTCAAGGCGGTGCCGGCGGCGTCGCCGGTCAACAGGCGGAAGTTGTCGAAGGAGAAGGTGGAGAAGGTGGTGTAGGCCCCGATCATCCCGGTGCCCAGCACGGTCAGCCAGTCGGCAGCCAGGTGGTGATGCAGGGCGGCACCGGTCAGGAAGCCGAGGATCAGCGAGCCGGTGACGTTGATGACCAGGGTCCCGTAGGGGAACTCCGACCGGGCCCGGGCTTGGACGGCGCGGTCCACCAGGTACCGGAGGACGGCGCCGAGGCTCCCGGCCACCGCCAGGCCGACGACGGTCACGCCGGCTCCCCCGGGAGGTCACGGGGCGGTTCCGGCCGGTCGAGGGTGCCCAGGGTGTCGGGGTCGGGGATGCCGACCGACCGATCCGGCGGGCGCTGCCGGGGGAGTCGGGCCAGTCGCACCCCGGCGGCGGCGGCTCCCAGCCCGAGGACCACGGAAGCGACCAGGTAGAGGCCGGCAACACCGGCGGCTCCGTGCTCCGTGCGGTACATCGACTCCACCATCAAGGTGGAGAAGGTGGTGAACCCGCCACAGAACCCGATGGCGGCGAACGGCCGGACATACCGGGTAGGGGGCCAGCGCTCGGTGACCAGGGTCACGATGACTCCCAGTAGCAACGAACCGGCGATGTTGACGGTGAAGGTGGCCCACGGAAAGCCGGTGGCGGTGACCACGATGGCCCGATCGACGGCATAGCGAGCCAGTGTGCCCAAGGCGCCGCCGAGGGCGATGGCCACCACACGGAGGATGGCGTCGGAGGACGGCCCGGGGGTGGCGCCGTCGGCGGGTGCGGTCACGTCGTCTCCTTCCGGTGTCACGTCACGGTGCAGGTCCGGTAGGAGCCATCAGCCAGGAACGGCGGTTGTGGCGAGCCCCATCGCCGACGTCAGTCTAGGGGCGGGAGTGGAGTCGGAGTGGGTGGCGGGCCGCCGGCGGTGCGGTGACCGTCAGGCTCGGAAGCGGTAACCGATGCCCCGGACGGTGATGATGTGCTGGGGAGTGGCCGGGTCGAGTTCGACCTTCTTCCGCAGCCGCTTGATGTGGGTGTCGAGGGTCCGGCTGTCGCCGGACTGGTGCTCGGGCCACAACCGGTCCATGCACTGATCGCGGGTGATCACGTGACCCGATTCGGCCAGCAACAGCGCCAGCAGATCGAACTCCTTGCGTGACAGTTCGACCGGTTGACCCCGGACCACCGTCTCACGGAGGGCGTTGTCGATATGCACCGGACCTACCGTGCACTCGCCGGGTGGAGGTCGGGGTGGCGCCGGCTGTTGGCCGACGCGACGGAGGACCGCCCGGACCCGGGCGGTCAGCTCCCGTTGGCGGAACGGTTTGGTGACATGGTCGGCGGCGCCGGCTTCGAGGGAGAGGACGGCGTCGATCTCGTCGTCCTTGGCGGTGATGGTGATCACCGGGACCGGCGAGACGGCGGCGATCTGGCGGAACACCGACAGCCCCGACTGGTCAGCCAGGAACATGTCGAGCAGCACCAGCACCGGGTGGACGGAGGTGAGGAGTGAGAGCCCCTCGGCGCCGTCGGCGGCGGTGACCACATCGAAGCCTTCGACGGAGAGATCGGCGGCCAGCGATTCGCGGGTGGAGACGTCACCGTCGATCACCAAGATGGTGGGGTGGGCATCCGGTGGGAGTGCCTGCTGTTCGACTTCGCGGAGCCCCAAGGTCATGGATGCGCCCAGACGCCCCGGAGGATCGGGTCGGACTGCGCCCCGTCGTCACCGTCGATGGGGCAGCTCCGATCGGGGGCGGTCGACGGCCGGAAGGGTGCCCCCGAGGGGGTGGTTGCCGTGGGGGGCGAGGGGAGGCGGCTTTGCCGATGGACCGTCCCCTCTGGCGCCGGCATCCCTTGGATCGGCGGGGGAACGGTCTGCCACAGTCTGCCCACATCAGAGGAGCGATCCATCACCACGACGGTACGAAGGGGAGGTGAACGAGCCGCGATCACCGTGTGACCGCATGGTGAATGCTGGGTAATTTCGGTGTGTGGTCGGCTGGCGTCCACGGATCGAGTGGTGGGGTCCGGTGGGTGGGAGCATGGGCCGATGGAGACCCAGCTGATCGAGGTGCTGACCGGCGACCGGACGGTCACCGACCTGACCGACCGGGTGATGGACTTCTGCCGGGGCCGGGGCGACGGACTCGTCCACGTGTTCGCCCCCCACGCCACCGCCGGATTGGGCCTGATGGAGCTGGGGTCGGGGTCGGAGGCCGATCTGGCCGCCACCGTCGATCGATTGCTGCCCCGGGACGATCGGTATCGCCACCGGCACGGGTCGGAGGGTCACGGGGCCGACCACGTCCTCCCGATCTTCATCAGCCCGTCGCTGGTCCTCCCGGTGCTCGGCGGGCATCCGGCGCTGGGGACCTGGCAGCGGGTGGTGCTGGTGGACACCAATGCCGACAACCCCCGTCGCCAGGTTCGGTGCAGCTTTCTGCCCGGCTGAGCGGTCCGCCCGCACTACGGTGCGGACCGGGCCGGGCATCCGCTGTGGCCGGACAGTCCCTGGGAACGGAGGCGACATGGCCGAGGTTGTCGACATCACCGCAACGGACGAGTGGCGACAGCTGCTGGCCCACTTCGAAGAGGTGGGCGATCGCCACCTCCGTCAGCTGTTCGCCGAGGATCCCGACCGGGGGGAGCGGATGGTGGTCGACGCCGGCGACCTCCACCTCGACTACTCCAAGCACCGGGTCACCGAGGAGACGGTGGCCCGGTTGCTGGCGGTGGCCCGGGCGGCGGGAGTGGCGGAGCGCCGCGACGCCATGTTCGCCGGCCGGCACATCAACACCACCGAGGATCGGGCGGTCCTCCACACCGCCCTGCGCCTACCGCGGGATGCCACCCTGGTGGTGGACGGACAGGACGTGGTGGCCGAGGTGCACCAGGTGCTCGACCACATGGGAGCGGTGGCCGACCGCATCCGATCCGGCCAGTGGACGGGGGCGACCGGCCAACGGATCAGTGCGGTGGTCAATATCGGCATCGGTGGCTCCGATCTGGGTCCGGCCATGGCCTACGAGGCCCTGGCCGACTACGCCTCACCGGACATCACCTGCCGGTTCGTCTCCAACATCGACCCGGTCGACCTCTACGCCAAAACCCACGATCTCGACCCGGCCGGGACCTTGTTCGTCATCAGCTCCAAGACCTTCACCACGCTGGAGACCCTGACCAACGCCGCCGCCGCCAAGGCGTGGCTGTTGGCCGGGCTCGGCACTGGTGAAGAGGCGGTGGCCAAGCACTTCGTGGCCGTCTCCACCAATGGTCCCGGGGTGGCCGAGTTCGGGATCGACACCGACAACATGTTCGGCTTCTGGGACTGGGTGGGCGGCCGGTACAGCTACGACTCGGCCATCGGATTCTCGCTGATGGTGGCCATCGGCCCCGAGGCGTTCGCCGACATGTTGGCCGGGTTCCATGCTGTCGACCGGCACTTCGCCGAAGCCCCGTTGGAGGCCAACATGCCGGTCATCCAGGGGATGCTCAACGTCTGGTACGACAACTGCTTCGGAGCCCAGACCCACGCCGTGTTGCCCTACAACCAGCGATTGGCCCGATTCCCTGCCTACCTCCAGCAGCTGACCATGGAGTCCAACGGGAAGTCGGTCCGCCGGGACGGCTCACCGGTGGCCGGGCGCACCGGCGAGATCTTCTGGGGGGAGCCGGGTACCAACGGGCAGCACGCCTTCTACCAGCTGCTCCATCAGGGCACCACCCTGGTGCCGGCCGACTTCATCGGATTCGTCGATGCCACGCACGAGACCGGTGACCAACAGGATCTGCTGATGGCCAACTGCCTGGCGCAGTCGAAGGTGTTGGCCTTCGGGCGCACCGCCGAAGAGGTGGCCGCCGACGGCACCCCGGCCGAGCTGGTGCCGCACAAGGTGATGCCGGGCAACCGACCCAGCTCCACCATTCTGGCTCCCAAGCTGACCCCCTCGGTCCTCGGCCAGCTGGTCGCCCTGTACGAGCACACCGTCTTCACCGAGGGCGTGGTGTGGGGGATCGACTCCTTCGACCAGTGGGGAGTGGAGCTGGGCAAGGTGATGGCCAAGCAGTTGGCACCCGTGCTCATCGACGCCGACCCGCCCGACCTGACGGGGCAGGACTCGTCCACCGCCGCCCTGGCCCGGCGCTACCGGAGCGGACGGGGTCGCCGGGTCTGAGCCGTCCACCTCCGTCAGCCGGAGGCGGCCACGTGGGTGGCGAACCGGTCGACCACCCGGTCCGGAACTTCCTCGGGGATCCGGTGGCTGACGTCGTCACCGGTGATGCCGGTCGTGGTTGGCGAGCCCGCCGCACCCGGCTCACTCAGGCGTGGCTGCCGACAGCGCCCGCCACAGCGCGACATAGCTCGGGTAGGTGATGCCCGGGGTCACGTACCCGGCGGCCACCAGCTCGGCGTCGTACCGTCGCAGGTTTCGGAAGGGGATACCCATGTCGACATGGTGGGCCAGGTGCCACCCGGTGTTGTACGGCACCAGCCACAACCGGGCCAGCCAGGTCTGGCGCACGTAGTGGGTGGTGACCCGGCGGTCGTCGCCGGCCTCCAGCCCCCCATGCTCGGCGATGGCCCGCAACCGGTTGAGCACCCGCCACTGGGTCAGCCAGGGGAGCAGCCACAGCAGTGGGTAGATCCACCACCGGCCGGTGGCGGCCCACGACACCGCCCACAGCAGGAGTTGGACGGCGATGATCGACCGGGCCACCCCCCCGAAGGTGGGATGCCGGACCGCACTGAACAGCGGCTTCAGGTTCTTCCACCCGGAGATGCCGACGGCGTCGCGAAACAACCGACGGGCCAGGGTGCGCCGGTCGCACCGGTACCCGCCGTAGTAGGCGATGTCCGGCTCGTCGGGGCCGAACTCCTGACGGTGGTGGGCGAAGTGGCCCCGCCGGTAGATGCCGATGGGGACCAGGGCCGGATAGGAGATCAGCCAGGTGCCCACCCAGTCGTTGATCCGCTTGTTGGTGAAGAGCAGCTTGTGGGCGGCCTCGTGCATCAGGATGGCGAACCGGACGTGCACCGGACCCATCACCACAAAGGCGGCCAGATACACCAGGGGGTTGTTGACCCACACGGCCAGCGCCACCATGCCGGCCACGAACAGCCAGAGCCCCGCCACCGTCACCGCGTTGCGCCAGTCGGCGATCCGACGGAGGTCGGCGCGCAGCTCGGGACGGCACTTCCCGCTGTCGAGAAGGCGGTCGGTGGGAAAGACCGACGGGCGGACCTCCGTATCGGGCACCATGGTGGCGGCCATGGGAAGATATTACGAAATAAAAACAGATGATGCAAGAGCGTAATATCCCCCTCACCGCCCGATCGGTGCTGGCCAGCACCCTGTTGGGGGCCGACCCCCCGCTGCTTCCGGTGTCCTACCTGGTGCACGTGGCCAGTCTGTTCGGCATCAACGAGAACCGGGCCCGGGTGGCGCTCAGCCGCATGGTCAGTTCGGGGGAGGCCACCACCGATGGCGGTGGCCACTATCGGCTGGCCGGCCATCTCCTCCACCGCCAGGCCCGTCAGCAGGCCAGTCGCCAGGGGCTGACCAAACTCTGGACGGGGACGTGGCGGACGGTGGTCATCGTGGCGCCCGGCAGCTCGGCGGAGGTGCGGGCCGCTCGCCGGCGGGCGCTGGCGTTGGCCCGGTTGGCCGAGCTCCGCGAAGGGGTGTGGCTGCGGCCTGACAATCTCGACGTCGTCCTCGAGCCGACGGTGGTCGGCGACGTGGTGGTGCTGTCCGCCCGGCCGGACGATGACCCGGTCGAGCTGGTGACCCGACTGTGGGACCTGGGGGGATGGAGTTCCGAGGCCCGGCGCCTGTCGGCCGCCCTCGATCGACTGGTGCCCGACAGCGCCGACGACCTGGCGACCGGGTTCGAACTGTCGGCCGCCGTGCTCCGCCACTTTCAAGCCGACCCGCTGCTCCCCGCCGCCCTGCTCCCCGACGACTGGCCCGGCGACGCCCTCCGTCGCCAGTACCGGACGTGGGACGACAGTTACCGCCGGGTGCTGGCCCGGTGGAGCCGGACGGCCTGAGGGAACAGGGCGACGACGATGGCGGTTGCACCACCGACAGGGACCAGGAGTACCTCGCGAGGGTCCCGGGTAGGAGAACACCATGGTCACCGCATTGGAGAAGCCGCTCTACACCGCCGAAGGCACCGCCACCGGTGGACGCGACGGCAAGGCAACCAGCTCGGACGGGGTCCTCGACCTCGATCTTCGTCCTCCGGTGGAGATGGGTGGACCCGGCGGGGGCACCAACCCCGAACAGCTCTTCGCCATCGGCTACGCCGCCTGCTTCCAGAGCGCCCTGGGGGTGGTGGCCCGACGGGCCAAGGTGTCGGTGGAGGGCTCCACGGTGACCGGGCGGGTCACCATCGGAACCATTGGGGGCGGCGGTTTCGGATTAGCGGTGGAGCTGGCGGTCCATCTGCCGGGCATCGACGACGACGAAGCCCATTCGTTGGTGGAGGCAGCCCATCAGGTCTGTCCGTACAGCAACGCCACCCGGGGCAACATCGAGGTGACGCTGTCGGTGATCTGACAGGAGGCGCTCGACGGTGAACTCCGCCGAGCGCACCCTCCGGCACGTCGACGCCTATCAGCAGCGGCACACCCCGCTGGCGGTCACCTTTGCGGTGATCAAGAAGTTCGGCGACGACCGGGCCGGCAATCTGGTGTCGGTGATCGCCTACTCCGGGTTCGTCGCCATGTTTCCGCTGCTGTTGATCTTCTTCACCATCCTCGGACTGGTGCTGGCCCACGATCCCTCGGCACACCGAGCGGTGACCAACTCCGCCCTCCACAACTTTCCCTTGGTGGGGGAGCAGCTGTCGACCAATGTCCACACGCTGAAGCGCACCTCGGTGGTGGGCTTGGTGGTGGGCCTCGTGGTGGTGGCGTGGGGTTCGTTGGGCCTGGCGCAGGCCGGCATGTACGCCATGTCGCAGGTGTGGAACGTGCCGGGTCCTGAGCGGCCCAGGTACGCCGCCCGACTACTCCGCAGCGTGGAATTCCTGGGGGTCCTGGCCGGGGGGGTGTTGGTGACCACCGTGTTGGCGTCCTTTGGGACCATCGGTGGCCACTGGCTGCCGCTGAGGCTGTTGGGCGAGGCATTGGCCGTCATCGTCAACATCGGCCAGTACCTGTTGGCCTTCCGGATCCTCACCCCTCACCGGGTGGGCACCCGGGCACTGGTACCGGGTGCGGTGCTGGGTGGGGTGGGATGGACGGTGCTGCTGGCGGCCGGGGGCTACCTGGTCGGTCACCAGCTGAAGCACGCCGGGGCGGTGTACGGCACCTTCGGGCTGGTGCTGGGCCTGCTGGCCTGGATCTACCTGGGCGCCCGGCTCTCGCTGTACGCCGCCGAGCTCAACACCGTCCTCGACTACCGGTTGTGGCCCCGGACCATGGTGCAGCCGCCGTTCACCGACGCGGACCAGCGGATGCTGGAACTCCGGCAGCGGACGGCCATCGTCCGCGCTGAACAAGAGGTGCACGCCACGTTCACCGACCACCCGATGACCCAACGGGAGTACCTCGACCAGAACGGGCGGTCCGAGGCCGAGACCTCTACGCTCACGGTGCCGTCGGAGGAGGTGCCGTCGGAGGATCGCAAGGGAGGGGAATCATGAGCCAGACCGACTCGAACCAGCCGCTGGCCGGCAAGGTGGCAGTGATCACCGGTGGGGCCCGGGGGCAGGGCCGTAGTCACGCCCTGGCGCTGGCCCGGCAAGGTGCCGACATCGCGGTGGGCGACCTGTGTGCCGACGTCGGGACGGTGGACTATCCACTGGCCACCCGCCTCGACCTGGCGGAGACCGACCGCTTGGTGGAGTCGCTGGGGCGACGGTGCGTCTCGACGGTGGTGGACGTCCGTGATCTGTCGGCGGTGCGAGCCTTCGTCGACTCCGCCGCCTCCTTCCTCGGTTCGGTGGACATCATGGTGGCCAACGCCGGGGTCACCGGGGTCGGATCGGTTTGCCACATGACCGCCGATCAGTGGTCGGACGTCATCGATATCAACCTGACCGGCGTGTTCAACAGCATTCGGGCTGCCGCTCCCCATATGCGTCGTCAGCAGTCGGGCCGCATCATCGGCGTGTCGTCGATGATGGGACGCTCCGCCCAGGCTGGAATCCCCGCCTACACGGCGTCCAAGTGGGGGGTCATCGGGCTGTGCAAGTCCGCCGCCCTCGAGCTGGCCGGCGACGGGGTGACCGTCAACGTGGTGGCCCCCGGAAACGTCTCCACTCCGATGATCCACAACGACTCGCTCTACCGCCTGATGCGCCCGGATCTCGCCGAGCCCACCGCCGACGATGTGGCGCCGGTGATGTCGGAGCTCCACGCCCAACCGGTGCCATGGGTGGAGCCCGAGGACGTGACCGCGGCCGTGCTCTATCTGGTTTCCGATGGCGCTCGTTATGTGACCGGCTCGGTGATCGATATCGACGCTGGTGCCTCGGCTCGGTTCACTGCCTGAATCCGCCGATCAGGCGACGTCGGGACCCCCGACATACGGGCAGTGTCGGCAGCCGTTGCCGCAGCAGTTCCGTCGTTCCAGCAAGGTGACGGCAGTGAGCACGAACAGCCCGGTGGTCGGGTCGAGATAGCCGGCTTGCCCGGCGGCCAGGGCGGCGGCATGGCAGGCCAGTACCTCGGAGCGCCGGGGATGATCGAGGGGCAGCCGGTCGGGGTGTGGCTGGTCGAGGGGTCGATCGGCCGGGCGGGGGTCGGCCACCCCCGCATCCTACGGTCGGGTCAGGCGGTGACCGGCAGGCCTCGGGCCGTCCGGTAGCCAGCCGGGGGTGTTGCGCGCGCCCGTGACGTCACCGCCCAGGGCAGGTGGAACAAGGCGTCGACTGCCAAGACGGCCCCGACCCCCACCGCCGTCCCTCCGAGGGCGTCGGTCGGGTAGTGCCACCGCAGCACCACCACGGCCAGGCAGGTGCCGCCGATGGCCACCGCTCCCACCAGCGCGGCGAGCGGTCGGAGCAGCCGGGGTGTCACCAGCGTGGCGGCGGTGGCCAGGGCGGCCACGGCTGCCACCGTCCCCGACGGGTAGGAGGAGCCACCCGTGAGGCCCAGGTGTCGGCCGACCATGGGCTTGGCCAGATCCTGGACGATGAGCACGGCGGCCACCGGCGCCACCGCGCAGGCCACCGCCCGCACCCGGTCGCCGAAGAGACCGATGATGAACACCACCCCGACCCCCAGCACCAGGGCGGATGCCGACCCCAGCGTGGTGAAGTGGTGGGCCCAGCGGCTGGCGCTGTCCGCCGGAAGCAGGTGATCGCCCCAGACATCCAGTCGGTTGGGCCACGGCCGGTGCACGAACGCCAGGCCGGCCAAGGCGGCCAGGCCAAGGAGCCCGGCTCCCGCCGAGAGCTCGATGGTGGTGCCCGCCGGTGTGGCCGCCGCCGCCCCACGGGGACGTCGGGTGCCGGCGGGGTCGGACATGCCAACCAGCGTAGGGCTTGCCTACTCGGAATCCTTGGCGGGGGGTGGGGTGGACTTCGGGGCGTCAGGAAGGGCCAGGTCGCCACGCAAGGTGGAATCGGTGACGGTTGGGAGTGCCTCGCCCTGGTAGTCGGGGTCGGCTGCCGGGTCGTAGAACTCCTCGGCCACTTGCCGGCGGCTTCCGGCCTTTCCGGCATAGCCACCGAACCCTTCGGGATGCCGTCGTTGGGCCGCCACCAACACCCAGACGAGGATGAAGACGGCGATCAGCCCACCGACGATGATCACGATCCCGGCCACGCTGGTCATGCCCCACGGTACTGCCGGTGGAAGGCGGACTGCCGGATCAGCCGATGTTGCTGACCCTGCAAGCCGCGGCGTAGGGGCCGGCACACAGCTCGGCAGCAGTGACGAAGTTGTCCCGAATGACGGTGGTGGCCACATTGGCCGGGGTGACCCATACGGGGTCGAGCAGCACCGAAGGCACCGCGGCATGGGTAGCGCGGTCGCTCACCTTGCCGTTCACCAGGGCGGATGGCGGCACCCTGTGGGCCCGGAGGTAGAGCGCCAGGGCGGCGGCCGCTTGGGCCTCGGCGTCGATCGGCTCGTAGATCGTGCCGCACTGATAGCCCGAGATGATGTTCTGCAGGCCGATCAGCGTGGCGCCCTGCCCGGTGATCGGCACCTTCTTGGCCGGCGTGCCGAGGGTCTTCAGATAGGTGATGATCGGTGCGGCGGTCTCGTCGCTGGGGGCCAGGACCGCGTTGATCCCCCGATGGTTGGTGGAGGCCTCCTGGAACTCCGACTCGGCGGTGGCGGGGTCGGAAGTGGCAGCCAGGTTGGCGGCGTCGACCCACTTCCCCGACGTGAAGTAGGGCCGGAGGGTGGCGCTGGAGCCAGTGGCCACTTCGACGGCGTTGCTGTCGGTCGGGGAGCCCGTCAGGACGGCCACCTGCGGCTTGGCGAGGCCCCAGGCGCTGACGCACGCGACCAAGCCCCGGCCGAGCAGACTCCCGACCTGCCCGTTGTCGAAGCCGACGTAGTACTGACGACTCCCGCCCTCGGTCAATCGGTCGTAGTCGATCACCGCCACGTGGTGGGACTCGGCGGAGGACTCGATGGCGGTGCCGACGTCCGAATCGATGGGATCCACAACCAACACGGTGGCTCCGGCGGCGATGGCCGCCTGGGCCTGAGCCAGCTGGGTGGCGTCGTTGCCCAGGGCGTTCTGGACGCTGAACTCGGCGGCACCGAGGCCGGCGGTGGTGAACGCCCGGGTGAGGGAGGGGGCGTCGAACTCGGCATACCGGGCCGACGACGAGGTGTCGGGGAGCAGCACCACCACCCTGCCACGGCCGGCGGCCGCCAGCCCCCGTAGCCCGGCCATGGCCGTGAAGTTGTCGGTGAACGATTCGGGGGAGAGGGCGCTCGACGAGGTGCCACCCGGGACGGTGGTGGGGGACGAGCTGTCGGAACTGCAGCCGGCGGCCAGCAGGCCTCCGATCAGCAGCATGGTGACAAGTCCTCTTCGGGCGGTGCGTCGCAAGATGGTGTTTCCCTCGCTGGCGGTGGTGGGAGTGGCGGACCGGTCGACGGGCTCGAACCGGTGGTCTGGGCCGTGCCTGCAGAGCCGACCTACACTCGACCCGTTCTACACCGCGTGCTGACGTGAAAGGGAGTCACCATGGTTGCTCAGGGACCTCCGGCTGGGTGGCACCCCGACCCAGCCGACCCCAGTCGGGGCCTGCGTTGGTGGGATGGCCACCAGTGGACGGACCATACCCAGGTGGCACCACCGCAAAGTCCACCACCGCCGGGGATGCCCACGTACGCCGGCCCGGGGTTCGCCCAGGGCCAGCAACCCGGGAACGCCCCGTTGCCCTACCCCGGTGCCGCCCCGGGCCCCGGTGCTCCTCCGGGCGTTCCGGTTATGCCGTCCTTCGGTCGACAGCCCATCAAGCGGTCGTTTGGTGGAGCGAACTCGATGTCGCTGGCGGCCATCGGGGTTTCGGTGCTGTACGTGGTGATTGCCGCCATCCTCCACTTCGTCTTCATCGGCGTCGTCCCCATCCTTCTGGCCGTCCGGGCCCTCCGGGCCCGTGAACCCCTGGCCCCGCTGGCCATGGCGGCGGCAGCTGCGGCGGTCATCGTGGCGATCGTCGTCCTCACCCACCACTGAGCTGCCCACTCGGTCACCCGGGTCCTGAGCCGTAGCTGGCGACCAGCTCGGCACCGATACAGGCCAATTGGTGACGGGGGGCTTCCGGCGACCGCACGCCCGGTCGCCCTCCCGGTCCGGCCGACTGGCCGGCCAGCGAACGGACCGTCTGGCCCCGGAACTCCACCGTCATC
>Ga0302319_10010773_pt1 | contig 17408 bp, 8 predicted proteins | sample Bog_T0_2_FD_203319 | JGI IMG/M metagenome (GOLD analysis project Ga0302319, IMG submission 203319) | Peat permafrost microbial communities from Stordalen Mire near Abisko, Sweden - Bog_T0_2 | ecosystem: Environmental > Terrestrial > Soil > Wetlands > Peat | place: Sweden: Abisko, Stordalen Mire...
AACCTCTTCGCCCAGCCAACTCCCGCCCCGAGCGCCGGAAATGCATCGGGCCGCGACTTGGCGTCCGGCCCCGACGCCAAGTCGGGCTTCACCATCCTGCTGCCGCCGCCCAATGTTACCGGCCAGCTCCATATGGGCCACATGTTTGAGCAGGCGGAGATCGATATCATCATCCGCTGGCGGCGCATGACCGGCCTTCGAGCCCTGTGGGTTCCCGGGACAGACCACGCCGGCATTGCCACCCAGTTGATGGTCGAGCGCCAACTCGCCACCGAAGGCGCCACCCGCCAGAAGCTTGGCCGCGAGGCCTTCGAAGCCCGCGTTTGGGAGTGGAAGCGCCACTACGGCGGCGCCATCCTCGACCAGATGAAGCGCCTCGGCGCATCCGTCGACTGGCAGCGCGAATACTTCACCATGGACGACCATCTCTCCGTTGCCGTCCGCGAAGCCTTCGTCCGCCTCTACGACCAGGGGCTCATCTACCGCGGCGCCTACATCGTCAATTGGTGCCCTCGCTGCCAGACCGCCATCAGCGATCTCGAAGTCGTCCACGAGGAGCAGAAGGGCCATCTGTGGGAGATTCGCTACCCGGTCCTCGATGCGGACGGACAAGACTCCGGCGAGTTTCTTACGATCGCAACCACCCGTCCCGAAACCATGCTCGGCGACGTGGCCGTAGCCATCCATCCTGAAGACGAGCGCTACCTCCACCTCCACGGCAAAAAGCTCCGCCTGCCGTTGGTCAATCGCGAGATCCCCATCATTCTTGATGAGTGGGTCAGCCGCGAATTCGGCACCGGCGCCGTCAAGGTAACGCCCGCGCACGACCCCAACGACTTTGCCCTCGGCGAGCGCCATCATCTTCCCTCCATCAACATCATGGACGACGCTGGCCACATCAATGCCGAAGGCGGCGCGTATACCGGCCTCGATCGCTACGTTGCCCGCAAAAAGATCGTCGCCGACCTGGAAGAGCTTGCCCTCCTCGTCGCCATTAAAGACCACACCAACAACGTAGCTCACTGTGACCGCTGCAAAACCGTCGTTGAACCGCGCCTCTCCACGCAGTGGTTCGTCAAAATCCAGCCGCTCGCCGACCAGGCCATCGCCGCCGTCAAGCAGGGCCACACCCGCATCACGCCGGACCAATACGAGAAGACCTTTCTCAACTGGATGGAAAACATCCACGACTGGTGCATCTCGCGCCAACTCTGGTGGGGCCACAGAATCCCCGCATGGCACTGCGCCAATTGCCACAAGATCACCGTCGCTCGTGTCGATCCCGCGGCCTGCATCCACTGCGGCTCCACCCAGATCACACAAGAAACCGACGTCCTCGACACCTGGTTCTCCTCCGGCCTCTTGCCCGTCTCCGTCTTCGGCTGGCCCAACTTCGGCGCAAAAATCCCGGGTGGCCCCGGTCCCTCGCACTTGGGGACCGGGGCTGAAAACATCAATCGCGCAGACTTCGACGCCTTTTACCCCACCAGCCTCTTAGTCACCGGCTTCGACATCCTGTTCTTCTGGGTCGCCCGCATGATGATGCTCGGCATCTGGTTCGCCAAAGACATCCCCATGCCTGACGGGAGCTCACGCTCTCTTGCCGACTCGGTGCCTTTCAAAGGCGTTTACATTCACGCCCTCGTCCGCGACGCCAACCGCGAAAAGATGTCCAAAACCAAGGGCAACGTCGTTGACCCCATCGAGATCGTAAAGACCTACGGAACCGACGCGGTGAGATTCACGCTTGCCAGCATGGCCTCGCCCGGCACCGACATCGCCTTCAACATCGCCCGCACCGAAGGCTACCGCGCCTTCGCCAACAAGATCTGGAACGCCGCCCGCTTCCTCTTCATGAACGTAGACCGCGCCGCCGAAATCGGCATCACCGTCGATCCCTCGGCCCTCGGCTCCATGCCCACAGCCGCGTCCAACGATTCGTTGGAAGCGCGCTGGATCGTCGCCGAACTCCATGCCACCGCCGCCAAAGTGAATCTGGCTCTCGAAAACTACCGCTTCGACGACGCCGCCAACACCATCTATCAGTTCTTCTGGGGCAGCTTCTGCGACTGGTATCTCGAGATCGTCAAACTCCGCCTCGATTTTTCTGAAACCGCCGACAAAGCGCAAACCAAGACCGCATTAGCCACGCTGGTGTCCGTCTTTGAAACAGCCCTGCGCCTGCTCTCGCCCTTCATGCCCTTCATCACTGAAGAGCTATGGCACGCCGTCTACGACGGCAACCCACCAGCCAAATCCATCGCTCTGGCCCAATTTCCAAGTTCAGAAAATACTGCGCCAGCAGTTGTTGGCGAGATGAGCCACCTTCAAAACCTCATCGGCGACGTTCGGACAATACGCAAAGAGATTGGCGTGCCCGAAAAAGAACCTGTGTCCATTGCCATCCATCCCCTTACTGATTTTGTTCAAAAGGCCTTGACCGCAAATCAGGACGTGATTCAGAAGCTCGCGCGAGTCTCAAACATCGAGTTCGCCCAGGCGGAACTGGTGGGGCCGGGAACGTTTCGCTACCTCAGCTACTACGAAGTACAAGTCAAGTACCATGCCGCCGAACCCACCGTCGACGTCCCCGCCGAGCGCGACCGTTTGACAAAAGACATCGCCAAGTATGAAAAAGGTCTAGCCGCCGCAGAGCGTCAATTAGGCAACGAGGGCTTTTTGGCCAAAGCCCCCGCGCACATCGTCGAGGGCCTCAAAAAGCAGGAATCCGAAACCCGTCTCCTGCTGGAAAAAGCAACGGCAGCCCTGGAAGCCCTGCCAACCGAGTAAAAACAGTTTCACTCGTTCACTGCTTCACTCGTTCACTGTCCACTTGTTCACTGCTTCACTCGTTCACTGTCCACTGTTCACTGTCCACTGTTCACTGCCCACTGCCCACCACCACCATGGACTGGAAAAGCACCCGCATCGACGCCCTGCTCGAGAATGCCCTGGTTGAAGACCAGGCCGCCCGCGATGCCACCACCAACCTGACCATCGATCCCGACCTGCGCGCCGCCGCCTCCATCATTGCCCGCCAGGAGATGGTGATCTGCGGTCTCGGCGCCGTTCCCCGCCTGCTTGAAATCTTTGCCCGCCTGGATGCGAGACTTGACGCCCGCCCCTCCGCCCAGACCCGCTTTGAAGTCATCAGCCATCCCGAAGTCTTCGACGGCGTCCGCGTTCACCAGGGCCAGGTCATCGCCGTAATCCGCCACAACGCCCGCGTCCTGCTCAGTTGCGAACGCGTGATCCTCAACCTCATGCAGCACCTCAGCGGCATCGCCACACTGACGCGAAAATACGTCGACGCCATTCAAGGCACCCACGCCGCCGTGCTCGACACCCGCAAGACCGTGCCCGGCCTGCGCGTGCTTGAGAAATACGCCGTGCAATGCGGCGGAGGCACCAACCATCGCATCGATCTCGCCTCCGGCATTCTCATCAAAAACAACCACATCGCCCTCGGCGGCGGCCTGCCGAAAGTGCTCACCCAGGCCCTTGAAAAGCGTCGCAAAGGCCAACGTGTTCAAGTCGAAGTGCGCACACCCGAGGAGCTCGAAGAGGCGCTCCACTACGGCGCGGAAGCCATCCTGCTCGATAACATGACACCGGCGGAAGTAAAGCGCTCCGTCGAACGCATCAAAGAAATAGCGCCGGGTAGCCAGGCGCAATCACAGTCAAAGCAGGAGCCGGACGATGCACTCGCCGCCCGTTGGATTCCCACAGAAGCCTCCGGCGGCATTGTGCTTGAGAACATCCGTTCCTATGCCGAAACCGGCGTCGATTTCATCAGCGTGGGCGCACTCACCCACTCCGCAAAAGCCGCCGACATCTCAATGAGCATCACCGCGGTACCAAGCTAACGCGGCGGAGCCAAACTGACACAATGATCCATGTCCCCGCCCTACAAGCCGATCTCGCCGACACCGTCTTCGCTGGCAAAGTCCATTTCTCCCCCGTCACTGAGTCCACAAACACCGACGCGCTTGAAGCTGCACGCGCAGGCGCACCCCACGGCTCTGTTTATCTCGCCAACGAGCAGTCAGCCGGCCGCGGACGCGCCGCCAACGCCTGGCAGTCAGCCGCCGGCGAAGGCCTTTATGTCAGTGTGCTCTTGCGCCCGCCCATGCAGGCAAGTCAAATCCATCTCTTGCCACTCGCCGCAGGGCTTGCCGCGGCCCAAGCCATTCACGCCGTTGCCGGCCTCACTGTCGATCTGCGCTGGCCCAACGATCTGCTCATCGGCCAGCGCAAAACCGGCGGCATTCTGGTTGAATCCAAAACCGAAGCCAGTCAGGTGGCCTTCGCCGTCGTCGGCATCGGCATCAACGTTCACCAGCGAAGCTTTGCCCCAGGCCTGTCTACCCCCGCAACTTCACTCGATGTAGAAACAAGCCGTCGCATCAGCCGCAACCTGCTGCTCGTCTCCCTGCTAAAATCGCTTCAGCGCGAGACGCAAGCGCTGCTCGATTCAGCGGCCTGTGAAACGCTCCTTGAACGCATGGCGCAGTCTTCCACCTGGCTTCGCGGACGGCCTGTTCAAGTCCACGGTCCGCAAGCCTGCATCGGCGTCACTGCCGGGTTAGACCAGCACGGTTTCCTGCTTGTACGTACAGATTCTGCATTGGTCACCGTGCGCACCGGCGGAATTCGCGCCGCGGAGATAAGTTAGACCATGTTACTTGCTCTCGATGTCGGCAACACCAATACCAAGCTCGCCCTTTTTCGGCTCGAAGACAGCAATCCAGGAGGCGACAAACCAGCCCTGGCCGCCCACTGGCGTCTCACCACCCACCGCTCCCAAACCGTCGACGAATACGGTGCGCTCTTCATCAATCTCTTCCAGATGAAGGGGCTCGATCCCGGCCAGGTCACGCACATCATCATCTCCTCGGTCGTGCCTCCGGTCGAGTCCACGTTGCGCCAAATGTGCGAAACCTACTTTCACATCGAGCCGCTCTTCGTCGAGCCCGGAATCAAAACCGGCATGCCCGTCCTGGTCGACAACCCCACCGAACTCGGCGCAGACCGCCTCGCCGACTCCATCGGCGCCTTCGAGCGCTACGGTGGCCCCTGCATCGTGGTCGACTTCGGCACCGCCACCAAGTTTGAAGTCATCTCCGAGCGCGGAGAATATCTCGGCGGCGTCATCGCTCCCGGCCTCGGCCTCAGCGCTGAAGCACTCTTCTCGCGCGCCGCCCGCCTCAGCCGCGTGGACATCAAGCGCCCCGACAAGGTCATCGGCACCAACACCATCGGACACCTGCAGAGCGGCCTCTACTTCGGCTACATCGGCCTCGTCGACGGCATCCTCGACCGCATCGTCGCCGAGCTCGGAACCAAGCCGCGCGTCATCGCCAGCGGCATCATGGCCCACCTCATCGCGGCAGACTCGCGCTACATCTCCGACATCGACGACATGCTCACCCTCGACGGCCTGCGCATCCTCTTCGAGCGCAACCGCACCGCCCGCCCGCGCAACCGCGCCCACTGAGGCGCCCCTTGCTGAACTACTTCAACTACTTCACCGAGATCGAAGAGCGCTTCCAGCAGCGCCGCGGATCGCTCCTGCTGCTCTCGACCCTCGACTGGGCGCTCATCGAGACTTGGCGCGACGCCGGCATTCCGCTCGACGCCGCGTTGCGCGGCATCGATGCCGCCTTCGACAAGTACGAGGCGCGCCAGAAGAAAGCCCGCATGCGCCGCGTCAACGGCCTCGCCTGGTGCGCCCAAGCCGTCATGGAAGCCGCCGAAGAGTTGCGCGAAGCCTCCGCCGGCACGGCAACCACGCCGACCGAGACCCGCGAGTCCGGCTTTGAGCATGAGCGCGTTGCCGCTCATCTTGAATCAGCCGCTGCCACCCTCGATGCCGCTGCCGTCGCCGCTGAAGCCTGCCGCGCCACCGCCCTTCGTCTCCGCGAACTGGCCGCCGAGATCCGCACCGAGAATCCAGAAAGCACCGCAACCCACGATCTCGAAGCCTTGGAGCGCGTCCTCACAGTCCTCGAAGAAAAGCTTTTCGCCGCATTGACGGCTGCCGCACCAGAATCGCTCGCCGTAGCTCTCAAGGAACATGCCGCGCGTGAACTGGCTCCGTATCGCAACCGCATGGGCGTTGTTCAGCTCCGCCAGGTCGAGCGGCAATTTGTTCAAAAGCAGCTCCTCGTCCACTACTCCCTCCCGCGCCTTAGCCTGTTCTACATGAGCCAACAATGAAGCCCTCCAAGTCCCATCGCCCGCGCACGCAGCCCGCTCCCTCCAAAGCCTTCCAGCCTCAACTCGCCCAGCCCCAAACCGTCGAAATCATCAAGCCCATCTATGGCGGCGCATTTCTGGCCCGTCTCGAAGGCAAGGCCGTATTTGTGCCCTTCACGCTGCCTGGCGAGCAGGCCCGCGTTCTCACCACGCAGAGCAAGCGCGGCTACGACACAGCCGAAGTCGACCAGATCCTGACCCCCTCGCCCGAGAGAGTCGCGCCCGCGTGCGCTCACTTCGGCACGTGCGGCGGCTGTCATTATCAGCACACCAACTACCCGTCGCAGCTTGCATTCAAGCAAACCATCCTGCGCGAGACTCTTGAGCGCGGCGGCGTCACCGCACCAGCCGAGATCAATGTCCTCTCAGCCCAGCCCTGGCATTACCGCAATCGCATCCGTCTCGCCTTCGATGCGGCCGGAAACCCCGGCTACCGCGGCCGCCGCTCCAACGCCGTCATCCCAATCGGCGAATGCCCCATCGCCGCTCCCCTGCTGCTCAACGCCTCCAAGGCTATCGCAGAAGTCGCTCGCCAGTTTGCCCCAACAATCCGCCTAACCGAGCTTGCTCTCTTCTGCGATGCCGATGAATCCTCGCTGCTCGCCAGCGTTTTCATCGCCCTCGGCCCATCCGCCAATCCCGCAAAGATCAAAGCCCAATTCGCCGACTTCGCCCAGGCCGTCCAGCAGCTCATTCCCGCCCTCAATGGTGCCGAACTCGTCGCCGAGGGCCACGCAACCCAGCCGCCCCGCACCGTCGCACAATGGGGCGCACCTTCCCTCACCTATCGCGCCGCCGGCTTCGACTTCCGCGTCGACCACGGTGCCTTCTTTCAGGTAAACCGCTTCCTCGTCGATGGCCTTGTTGAGCAAGTCGTCGCCGGCCACAAAGGCGCGCTGGCCTGGGACCTCTTCGCTGGCGTCGGACTCTTCGCCCGCACCCTCACCCAGCGCTTTAGCTCCGTAGTCGCCGTCGAGTCCGCGCCATCCGCAACCCACGCGCTCTCGGCAAATCTCCACGGCACATCTGCAACTGCGGTTCCATCCACGACCCTCGAGTTTCTCCATCGCAACCGCAAACCCAAACCCGCTCAAGCAGTGCCCGATCTCATCGTCGTTGACCCTCCCCGCACCGGCCTCGGCCCCGACATCACAACCCTCCTGGCCGAGCTCGCCGCCCCTGCCATCGCCTACGTCTCCTGCGACCCCGCAACCCTTGCCCGCGACCTGTCCGCATTGCTCGCCTCGGGCTACGTCATTCAATCCATCACCCTGGCCGACCTCTTCCCGCAGACGTTCCATTTGGAGACGGTGGTTCAGTTGCGCCGCGCCTGATAGCCTTGTCACCCAAGAACCTTTCCAGTTTTTCGGCACTATGCAAGCTGAACCCGCCACCTCCGCGCCAACCACCGGGAGCCCAGCTTCCATCGGCCTGAGCGCTGTTCCGCTGTTTCATGCCGCCTGCCTCTTTGCCGCTGGAATTGCCGCCTCGCAAGGTCTCTGGCTGCGGCCCAGCCTGCTTCTCGTGTCACTCGCTCTCCTAGCCCTGCTCACCATGCTCGCCGCTCTCCGCGCCCTCCGCATCGCCTGGTTGCCGCTTGCCATCTTGTGGTGCCTGCTCGGCGCGTGGTCCGCAGAAATGGAGCCTCACCCCGCACCCGCGCCCGCTCTGGCCGCTCTTTCTGACGGCCTGCTCCGCAACGTCGAAGGCACCATTGTCGATGTCGGCGCCCTGCGCAACGAGACCGAGCAAAACCTCAATGATTTCGATCCCAACCAGCCAGCCTCCGCCGCCCCGGCGCAGCAGCCCTCGCAGAGAATCGACCTCAAACTCTCAAGCCTTGAAGTCGTCACCGACGCCGACGACATTCAATCTCCCATCGTTGGCGGCGTCCGCCTCACCGCTCGCTGGCCCATTCCAGACGATTCCGTCAACCCCGCGGCGCAAGTCCCCCAGCCCTTCCAATGCGGGGATCACATCCGCGCCCTAGTCCGCCTGCTCAAGCCCGAGACCTATCACGACCCCGGCGTCTGGAGCCGTGAAGACTATCTCGCAGGCCAGGGCATCACCTCTACCGCCACCGTCACCGCCGACAAAATCGAGATCCTCGATCAGCCCGGCTCATCGCCAGTTGGCTTCCTCGGCTGCCGCATCAGCGCCTTGCAGCACACCTCCAGTGCCCGCCTTCTTGCCCTGCCCGCCGCCATGCGCCGCCTGCCTGCGCCCTTGCGCCTCACACCAGACGACGCCATCATGGTCGCCGCCATGGTCACCGGCGACCGTTCCTACCTCACGCATTCCCTCCGCGTTGGCTTCGAGCGCACTGGTTCCTTTCACATGCTTGTGGTCAGCGGCTTTCATCTGGCCATCGTTGCCGCCTGCATCTTCTGGGCCGCCCGCCGCCTGCGCATTCCACGCGTCCCCGCAACGCTCCTCACCCTCCTTGTCTCCTTCGCCTACGGGCTCTTTACGGGCTTCGCCATGCCGGTGCAGCGCTCTCTTTGGATGGTCACGCTCTACCTCATCGGCCGCCTGCTCTATCGCGACCGCACCCCGCTGAACACCATCGGCTTTGCCGCCCTGTGCCTGCTCGCCGTCAGCCCGCGCAGCCTCTTCGACGCCAGCCTGCAAATGACGCTCCTCGCAGTCATCTCTATCGCCGGCGTCGCCATGCCGCTGCTCCAGGCCACCATCCACCCTTACGTCACCGCCACGCGCGATCTCGGGCTCATCGCCATCGACTCCAAACTTCCCCCGCGCCTCGCTCAATTCCGCGTGCTGCTGCGCATCTTCGCGGCGGCTCTCCAGTCAGCCTCAAGCCGGCTCATCGCCCGTCGAACATTTCCCTCGACCGTCCGCTTTGTCCTCCGCATCGCCGAACTCCTCGTCGTCTCCTGCATAGTCGAGCTAGCAATGACCCTCCCCATGGCCATCTATTTCCACCGCATCACGATCTTCGCCCTCCCCGTTAACATCTTCATCTTGCCCCTGCTTGCCGTGCTCATGCCCGCCGCGCTGCTCACTTTGATCGCGCTCTTCGTCTGGCCTGCCGCCGCCGTGGTTCCAGCCATGATCGTCGCCGTTGCGCTCCATATCGGCGTCGCCCTGGTCCATCTTTTCGGCTCCTTCGCGCTTGGAGATTTCCGCATCCCCGCGCCGCTCCTCGCTCAATCTCTCGCCTTCTGCGCACTGTTTGCAATCGCCGTCGTTCTGGCTCACTTCAGGGGTGCCCCAGGTCCCGATTCTGGGACCTGGGAATCCTCGAACCTTCAACAGTCTCATTCATTGAAAAGTCGATGGTCCGTCCGCCTCACCTGGGCCGCCATGTTCCTGGCCGCATTCGCAGCCGTTGCGCCGCGACCCATCCAACATGCTCGCAATGCCCTCGTCATGGAAGCCATCGACGTTGGTCAGGGCGATTCCCTTCTCCTCATCACCCCTGACGGCAAGACCCTGCTCGTCGATGGCGGCGGCTTCGGCGGCGGACCCCACCAGGCCCCCCAGGACTTCGACATCGGCGAAGAGGTCGTCTCCGAAGCTCTCTGGGCGCGCGGTATCCGTCATCTCGACGCGGTAGCTCTCAGCCATGCGCACTCCGACCATATGGGCGGCCTACCCGCCGTCCTGCGCAACTTTCATCCCACCGAGCTATGGGTCGGCAACAATCCCCGTTTCGGAGCCTACAACGACCTGCTCAACGAAGCCGCCAATCTCCACGTCCGCGTCCGCTCCTTCCGTGCCGGTGACGCATTCACCTTTGGCGCAACCCAGATCACCGTCCTCGCGCCCTTGCCCAACTATCCGCCCGGCCCTGAACCCACCAACAACGACTCGCTCGTCCTCCACATGGCCTACGGCGCAACGTCGGTGATGCTCGAAGGCGATGCGGAAGCCCCCGTCGAGCAAGCGATGTTGGCTGAACCTGGCCTTGGGAGCACCCTGCTTAAAGTCGGCCATCACGGCAGCCTCACCTCCACCCGCCCCGAATTTCTCTCCCGCGTCGCCCCGCAATGGGCCGTCATATCCTGCGGACTCCACAACCGCTACCGGCATCCCCGTCAGGAAGTCCTCGAAGAGCTGCAAGCCGCGCACATCCGCACCTATCGCACCGACATCAACGGCGCAACCTGCTTCACACTCGACGGCAAAACTGCCGCTCTGGAATCAGATTGCGGATTTCACCAAACACCTTGAACTCATTCCTCCCGCCGCCTCCCCAATCTACTGATGACGCATTTTCCAGCCAGTTCGCGCCTTCCTGATCAAAGACGATCCACTTCGCCGACACGAGGGACATCATCAAGCGGTTGGGGAGAGGCGTAGCGCCGGTCTCCAGACCGGCTGTAGCGGGGGCCTCCGGCCCGCGCCGTTTCTTATCAGAACGATTGGAGAAATCGCGATGCGGCAATGGTATCAACACACGATCGCGCGCCTGGCATGCGCGATGGCTCTAGCAGCAGCGATCGCCGCTCACGCACAGACCCGTGTCTGGTCGATCCGCCTCGAAACAGTAGGCTGGGTCGATCCCTACAAGCAGAGGCCTCCAGCGCCCAAGCCGCCAACGATGGGCACAGACACCAACGACCGCAGGCAAGCAATCCAGAACGCGATTCGGTCAATGCCGTACGACTCTGACCTGGGCGCGATCTGGAGCCAACAGTTGGTCATTGACCCATCCGGCCAGGTCACCGTGGGCTTCGGCAACAAGGGCGAGGGCCCAGACAAAGCCAAGGTCTTCCACGTGGTGACACTCGATAGCAACACCGGCTCTGTCACCCAGCGCATGTCACAGCCCACACCGATGCTCAACCGGACCGCAGTTCTACTCAACGCCGACGGCTCGTTGCTTGTAGTCGCCAAAGACCGTGTCCAGCAGGTCAAGGCTGACGGCACGTTGGGCAACTCGGTCGAAATTCCGCCTCAGCCAGACCTCAACCCCAGGCTGCGCCTCCGCCAGTCGCCCAGCGGCAAGACCCTGATGCTGACCACCGACGATGAGGCCTTCCGGTTTATCCGCACCGATACGCTGGCGACCATCGCCGATTGCAGGACAAAGAACGACGAAGTGGAAGTCATCAACGATTCCCTGGGACTCAGCATGGAAGACACAAAGGGCCCCTATTTTGAGCTGCACGCAGGCCCATTTTGCGGCCACATGCGGCTGCTGTGGACGCTGAGTAGCGGCCGCAGTTCCCAGGACCACCTGCTCGAGGATGGCACCCTTGTCGAAATCGGGGTGCAGGAGGTGCGGCGTCTCACTCTAGCCGACAAAACGTTGTGGAGTTGGAAGGCGCCCGAAGCTCTGATCGTGGAGGACGTCGGCGGGTCTGGTATCTCGCGCGATGGGACCCGCCTCGCCGTGCAGTTGACCGCCTTTAAAGTGCTGCGCTCACCCGGCTGCATGGAGTGTACCGGACCCGAGTCTGAAAGCTGGATCGTAGGGGTCGTCGTCTTGGACGCTTCGAACGGAAAACTGGTTGCAACGATTCCTCTCGACCATGCAAATCAAAATCGTTTAGCCGTTGCCTTCAGTCCGGACGGAAAGAAGATTGCGATCTTGAACGGAGGCGTCCTGGAACTGTGGGCCCTCTGAATTGCGCCGCTTGCACGGGCTGCGGAAAAGCTCAATCGGGCAACAGACAATCAATCGGGCGGTAGGCCAGGGATTGATTCCCGGCATCAAAGCAGCAGAATCGGCATCAGCTTTACAGGCAGCGGAAAACTCTGTCAGGCGGCACAGGTTTTGAAAGGGCACGACTTCAGTCGTGCCACAAATGCAACAAAATAAAGGCCGGGCTTTAGCCCCTGAGGCGTGCTTCTCGCCAATTTCGCCTCGGAACCGGGCTTTTTCCGCAGCCTGCTTAACCGCTGAAGTATATGATTATCCCCCTTTCTGCCCCGAAGACGGCCTTTTAAAAATCTGTACAACCCCAAAATCCCGTTTGCAGAGGATTAACCACGTCTGGCGCACAATGGAAACATCAGGCCAAAGTGCGCCGGGAGACCCGTAAGAAACGCTCTAAAAATGCATCTCAGACCCTCCCCCTCCCCCCTTTTTGACATACGTCATTGAAAAGACAATAGGTTACGCTCAATTGGACCCTCAAAACAGCCGAAATCAGCCCCATTTTTGGTGCAATTTGAGTCGAAGTTCCTCTCAAAACCGCATTCTCATCCCAAACTGAATCTGCCGCTCCCGATAAAAGTTCGTCGCATTGATGCTCAGAGGCTGTCCAAACGCCGTTGTATTCGCCTTCAGTCCCGTAAGAAAATTGAGCGTCGGCAGCGACCCCGTCGTGCTGCCGGATTCGAGGTAATAGCCTGTCGTCTCAAGCTCCGTCACATTCTCGTGATTGAAAAGGTTAAAGCTCTCCGCCAGCAACTCCAGTTGCCGCATGTGCCCAAGGTTAAAGGTCTTGCCCAGCCGCATGTCGACCTTCCATGTGGCTGGATAGCGATAGGTGTTGCGCCCCACACCGTAAACGCGATTGTCGCCGCCCGAGCCGTTCATTCCCGGCCCCAGGCCCACAATCGCCGCGCCAGTCGTCGTATTAAACTCCTCGGCCAGCGAGCCGCTCGTCCGCATCGTATAAGGCAGCCCGCTGCTGAATTGCCCCGTCCCCGAAATCATCCAACCGTTCGCCATCCGCCCAGCCATTCCGCGCAGCTTCCATGGAGCCTCGTAGATCGCCATCGCCGCGGCGGAATGCCGCACATCCAGATTGCTCGTCCCATACTCCTCGCAGAAGTGAGCCGGGTCCAGCACATCGTTTCCTGCAACCGCCGCGCTCTCGTTCGGGTTCCAGTCCGCAGCATGCCCATAAGTGTAGTGAGCGTGCAAGCTGAGCCCTCGCCGCCCATAGCGGCTAATCTTCACCATCGCCGCCTCATAAGTCGAGTTAGCCCGGCTCATCATCTGCGAAATCTGCTGATAGTCGGCGTTCAGCCTCCCGCTAAATCCGGTCGTCGAGTGAGCGGAAGGCCACGAAGCGTAGAAAGGAACAGTGATCTGCGGGCTCTTGATCGGCCCCAATCCTGTTCCATCCACAATCCCGTAAGTAATGCTCCCTGGGTTAACTGTCGAGTCAAAGTTAGTGTCGATTGAGATAGGCAGCCTGCGGCCCAGGCTCACCATCGCGCTCGCCGTCAGTTGCACGTGTCCCGGCAACGATTCTTCCAGCGCCGCCACGCCCTGGTGTATCTCAGGATTGTGAAACTCCTGCGCAAACTCCACCGCTCCCGGCTTGACCATGCTCCCCGGCTCACCTGCAAGCACATAGGGAAACGGCGGTGCGCCACCGGCATTCAAATTATCCGTAGGACGTATGAAAAAGTTCAAGTCGCCGTTGGGGCTGCCCGTCTGTGTAAGGGCCGTCTCGACAGTCGCGTTCTCCGTCCGCCCAAAGTACATTCCATAACCCACGCGCAGCACCGGCCAATGCGTTTCTCCCCTGCCCAGCGCCAGGCTCAATCGCGGGCCCCAGTTATTGCCCAGGCTTGGCAGCCTCTCTGTCAGCGGAAGCTCGGGATTGGCCAACGCGGCGATCGTCGGCGGTAACTGCTCGCGTTCCCACCGCAACCCGGCGGAAACCACCAGTAGCTTCTTCGGCTGCCACTGCGTGGTTGCATACCCAGCCCAGTCGTTGGTGCTCAAGTGCCAGCCCGTCGGCCCCATCACTTGCGAGTAGTACGAATAACAAGGCAGATAGCCAAGCCCACGCAACTGACCTGCGGTATCGCGCCACACCTTCCCGGTTTGATCGCAGTTATGCTGATTGCTGGGGTTCAGCTCGCCACCAATGCCAAAGGCGCCAAAGGCCAGCGCGTCCGAGGCAAAGTTCTCTGCATTCGCATAGGTATAACTCCCAGTCTGGTTACGTAACAGGCTAGTTGCATCGGAGTTATGATTCGCATCGAACCCTGCCCTCACTAACAAGCTGCCATGAACCCAGTCCAACGATTCCTGAGCTTCATAAATCTTTTCGTCGGGATAACTCCCCTGTCCGAATCGCGACGGATTTCCAATCGTGAAACCGTAGCGTGAGTCAACCACAATCTGCGGCAACTGCCCCCAGATACTCGGACTCAGAAAGGGCTGCTCGTAGGCTGAAGGTGTCTCCGGCCGGGCGCTCTGAATATTGCGCCCCATCGAGCCCTGCGTCACCGCCATCAGATTTGGAGTGACAAAGGCCTCCCAGCGTGCCAGCAGCCACTCCTCGCTAGCCTGGCTCGATCCAAAACTGTTGCTGCCATATGTTTCTGAAACCCGCGTCAATCCCCCGCCCGGCGAGTCCCACGTGGCGCCAATGCCCTCCAGCGTCAGCCGGTGCCGCTCCGCAGCCTGCCAGTCGATCCGGCTGAAACCCACCCACTGCTTGGCTGTTCGCGGCGCAGGCCCGAGCAGCCCATCCAACCGCTCCAGCAGCTTCGAATAGGCCCCCAGCCCCGCTGCCACCGGGTTGCTCGCGCTCAACCCGAGCCGCGCGCTCAGCACCTGCATCTGGTCGTTCGACGGCTGAGCAAAGAACTCACTCGGCGTCTTCACAGTCGAAAGCCCCGGATCGTTGCGCGCGTAGCTATCCAGCGCCGCAAACCAGAACAGCTTGTCGCGCTTGATCTGGCTGCCCAAACCAATGCCCCAAGTGGTCTCGTGGTCCGCCGGCGTATAAGGCTCCGCCGTAAACACGGGCGTTGTGGTCGCCGTGGCGATCGACGTCTCTTTCACCCACTGCGTAAACGGATTCTGCGCGCCCCAGCTATTCCGCCGGTCAAACACAAATCCCTGCCCATGCAGCCCGTTTGTCCCGCCCTGGGTCTCCACGTTGATCCGTCCGCCGGCGCCTCGTGCCTCCTCAGCCTCTACGTTCCCCGCAACCGTCAACACCTCGCGAATCGCCGTTTCAGCCACGGCAAAACCGTGACCGCCCGCCCAGGCCTGTCCCATTTCGTTCTGTCCCGCGGCGCCTTGCCCACTCGACCCCGACGAATTCTGCCCGCTCCCACCTACCAGGCCAAACGCCAACCTGGTACTCGCGCCATCCACCGTGGTCTCGACCGGCTCCTGGGCCGCCCCACCAAAGGAGGTATGCGCCGACCCACTCGAAGGCGTGGGCGCATCCAGAACAAAATCCTGCCACCGCCTGCCACTCACCGGCACTGCCTGCAACTGCGCGCCCGTCAGAGTCGTTGTCACCACCGGAGTGACCGGATCAATCTCCCGCCGTGCTGCAAACAGAATCTCCGCACGCCCTGTATTCACCCGCAACTGGCTCAGCTGCATCGACGCACGCGCCAACCTCCCGGCCATCTCAGTCAAAACCAAATTACTTGAGGCCAAACTCCTAGATGCCAGCTTGGGTTCTGCGCCCAACGCATGGCCCGACAAGGCCAGCGGCAACACAGCCTCCGCATCCACGGCCGCAGTCACCGGCGGGGATTGGACCGCCGGCTTAGTCACCGCCAACCCAGGCCGCAATCGCCCAGACCTCACCTGCGGAGCAACCGGAAGCGTCTGCACGGGCTCCGAAGCCACCACGACCGTCACCACAGGCGACAGCGCAGCCAATGCATGATTCCCAGGCTGAACGCGGTTTTCATGCGCAGTTTGGTTGAGTAGATGCGGCACAGCCTCGACTGTTGAATGACTTGCAGTTTGGATTGACAGATGAGTTGCAGCCTGAACCGGGTCTGGTGCTGGAAGCTCAAACTCCATCGCCGCCTGTACCCGCGCCTCGTGCCCGGCGGCTACGAAGATTCCCTCAAGGCGTCCGCGGCCCAGTTGGGCGCTCTCCGCCACCAGCGTGTATTCCCCGGGAGCCAGTCCGCTCAACCGGTAACTGCCATTCCTCGCCGTCGATGTGCGCGCCTCGGCCCCAGTGGACTCGTTGCGCACCACAACCGTAGCCCCGTCCAGCGGAGACGAGCGCAAATCCGTCAACCTGCCTGTGATCGCGCCAGATAAACCAGTCGAAGCATCCTGCGCGACCGCAAATGGCCCCCAGCCACCAGCGCCCAAAAGCACAGCCGCCACCAGCGCGTTGGCCCAACTCCATTGAATCCCTGCCATCGAGACACCCGCTCGCGGCAGACCGTAGGAAAACACCAAACACGTACATTCCGCCCCGCTCTACCGGCAGGTTCGGATTCGACACAAATTCCCAAATGTGAACTTGCAATCGATTCTATGCCCTCGTCCGGTAAACTGGAAAGACGGCATCTCGGATTTTGTCCCGCCCGTACATATTGGAAAGCCGGATCATGATTTCTGATCATCGATCCCCGTCCCCAGGTTCCCCATGTTCATCGATGAAGCAAAAATTCGCGTTAAGGCCGGCGACGGCGGCAATGGCTGCATGGCTTTCCGGCGCGAGAAGTTCGTGCCCCGCGGCGGTCCATCGGGCGGCGACGGCGGCCGAGGCGGAGATATCGTCATGGTCTCTTCCCAGCGCCACAACACCCTCATCCACTTCCGCTACAACCCCGAACACAGGGGCCAGCGCGGGCAGCACGGCATGGGCTCCAACTGCTCCGGCTCCGACGGTGACTCCATCACCCTTCAAGTCCCAGTAGGCACAGCACTTTACGATCAAGACACGGGTGAGCTCATCCACGATTTCGAGTCTCCCGACGAACAGGTCGTCATCGCCAAGGGTGGTCGCGGCGGCCGAGGCAACCAGCACTTTGCCACCAGCGTTCACCAGGCTCCCCGCGAACATGAACTCGGCCGCGCTGGCGAAGAGCGCAATTATCGCCTGGAGTTGAAGCTCCTGGCGGACGTAGGCCTCGTGGGCTACCCCAACGCCGGCAAGTCCACGCTCATCTCCCGCATCTCCGCCGCCAAGCCCAAAATCGCCGACTACCCCTTCACCACGCTCGAACCCAACCTCGGCGTCGTCACTGTTGGTGAAGAGCCTGATCAGGAATCCTTTGTCGTGGCCGATATGCCCGGCCTCATCGAGGGCGCGCATCTGGGCTCCGGCCTCGGGACCCAGTTCCTCCGCCACATCGAGCGCACCCGCCTGTTGCTCCATTTGGTTGACGTGTCAGACGCGTCAGGCCGTCCCGACCCTGTTGCCGACTTCAAGGTAATCAACAACGAGCTGGCCAGCTTCTCCGTTACCACTCCCGAGCAGCCAATGGATGATAACCCC
>Ga0302319_10010777_pt1 | contig 17405 bp, 16 predicted proteins | sample Bog_T0_2_FD_203319 | JGI IMG/M metagenome (GOLD analysis project Ga0302319, IMG submission 203319) | Peat permafrost microbial communities from Stordalen Mire near Abisko, Sweden - Bog_T0_2 | ecosystem: Environmental > Terrestrial > Soil > Wetlands > Peat | place: Sweden: Abisko, Stordalen Mire...
AACAGCGAACCCCACCAGAAAAGGTAGGGTTCGTCAGCACTCTGAGACGCAGGGAGTTTCCCCCTGCACCTTTTTTCTTTCCCGAGACTTACTTCGCTACTTCGTATCCTGCAAAGAAGAAGCTCAACTCGAAGCGCGCCGTATCTTCCGCGTCCGAACCATGTACCGCGTTCTTCTCTATGTTTTCCGCGTGCTTCTTGCGGATTGTGCCTGCCTCTGCGTTCGCCGGATTCGTTGCGCCCATAAGCTTGCGCCAATCCGTGATCGCGTTCGCTTTTTCCAGCGCCAGAACAACCACCGGCCCGGAGGTCATGAATGCCGCGAGCGAATCAAAAAAAGGCTTGCCCACGTGCACCGCATAAAACGCGGCTGCCTGGGCCTTCTTCAGGTGCAGCATCTTCATTCCGATGATGCGGAACCCGTTGTTCTCAATCATGGCGATAATATCGCCGGCTGCGCCCTTCGCGACCGCGTCGGGCTTCACGATGGCAAGTGTCCGCTGCAAAGTTTCCATTTTGTTCCTGACTTTTATGTGTGCGTATTACGCACTGTGCGAATTATGTGCTGTGCCTAATTATGTACTGTGCGACCGCCATCAAGCTGGCCAGCCATTCGACTGTACCAGCTTAACAGCTTCGAATTACCCTTTGGCGTTCGCTTTTATTCCCATGGCTGACACCAGGGTTTCGCCCATCAGCGCCGGAGACTTCACAATATGTACCCCCGCCGCCTTCAAGGCCTTGAACTTCTCTTCTGCCGTGCCTTTGCCGCCGCTGATGATCGCACCGGCATGGCCCATCCGTCGTCCCGGAGGCGCCGTCTGGCCTGCGATAAAGCTTACCACCGGCTTCTTCACGTTTGCCTTGATGTAATCGGCCGCAACCTCTTCCGCGTTGCCGCCAATTTCGCCGATCATGATGATCGCGTCCGTCTCCGGATCGGCGTTGAACAACTCCAACGCATCCACGAAGTTTGTGCCGATGATTGGGTCGCCGCCAATTCCAATCGCCGTAGATTGTCCCATCCCAAGCTGCGTGACTTGGTGTACCGCCTCGTAGGTCAGGGTTCCTGAGCGCGACACAATTCCGATTCTTCCCTGTCGATGAATGCTTCCAGGCATAATGCCGATCTTGCATTTTCCCGGAGAAATAATGCCCGGACAGTTCGGCCCAATCAGCCGGGATTTCTTCCCCTGCATATAGCGCCACGCGGTGACCATGTCGCGCGCCGGAATTCCCTCCGTGATGCAGATGATTAGCGGAATCTCTGCGTCCGCGGCTTCCATGATCGCTTCAGCCGCGAATGGCGGAGGCACAAAGATCACTGTGGCATTTGCTTTTGCACCTTCCACTGCGTCGCCAACGGTGTTGAAGACCGGCCAGCCCTCATGCACCGTACCGCCCTTGCCGGGAGTCACTCCGCCGACAACCTTCGTCCCGTACTCTGCGCAAGCCTTGGCGTGGAAAGTTCCTTCGCGGCCAGTCAGGCCCTGCACGATCAGTCGTGTGTTTTCGTCCACAAGAATGCTCATCGCTTATCTCCCCGCCGCCGCGGCAACAACCTTCTCCGCCGCGTCTTTCATGGTTTGCGCCACAATAAAGTTCAAGCCGCTCGCCTTCAGAATCTCGCGGCCTTTTTCCACGTTCGTGCCTTCCAGCCGTAGCACAATCGGGAGCTGAATATTCGTCTTCCGCGCCGCTTCCACCACACCGTTGGCCAGCGTATCCACGCGCAGGATGCCGCCGAAGATGTTGATCAACACCGCCTTCACATTCTTGTCCGCAAGAAGGATTTCAAACGCGTGCGTTACCTGCTCGGCATTCGCGCCGCCGCCTACATCCAGAAAATTCGCTGGCTCGCCGCCCGCAAACTTGATGATGTCCATCGTGGCCATCGCCAGTCCGGCGCCGTTCACCATGCACCCTACGGTCCCGTCCAGCTTGATGTAGTTCAGGTTGTACTTGCTGGCTTCCACTTCCAGAGGATCTTCCTCGGTAATGTCCCTTAACTCCCTCTCGTCCGCGTGGCGATACAGCGCGTTGTCGTCGAAGTTGACCTTTGCGTCCAGCGCAAACACCCGCCCATCCGTGGTTGTGATGAATGGATTGATCTCAAACAGCGATGCATCCGTCTCTTCGTAAGCCTTGTATAGCGCCATCATGAACTTCACCGCCGGGGCGATGAACTCCGGCTTCAATCCCAACTTGAATGCGATCTTGCGCGCCTGGAACGACAGAAAACCAACTGCCGGATCGATATATTCCTTGATGATCGCGTTCGGGTCCTTTGCCGCGACCTCTTCAATCTCCATGCCGCCAGCCTTCGAGGCCATAAACACCGGACGCGACACCGCACGGTCCAACACAATGCCAAGATAAAGTTCGCTGGCAATTGGCAATGTCTCTTCCACTAGCAGACGCCGAACCTTCTTGCCCTCAGGGCCAGTCTGGTGCGTCACCAACTGCATCCCGAGAATCTTTCCCGCCAGTTCTGCTGCCTGTTCGTAGGTTTTGGCTAGTTTCACGCCCCCACCCATGCCTCGGCCTCCGGCGTGAATCTGGGCCTTGACCACCACCCCGGTGGCACCAGCGTCCATTAGGTCCTTGGCGGCGCGCTCTGCTGCTTCGCGGGACTCAACCATCTGGCCGCGCGGCACCGCCACCCCGTACTTCGAGAGAATAGCTTTCGCCTGATACTCGTGAATCTTCATAGGTGAATTCTCGTTTCGTGAATTCTAGTCGCTCAATCTTGGTAGCTGATCTGGAAGACGCCGCAAGCCACACGCTCGCACCGCCGCTGAATCGCCCAGGACGCACCCCATCGTCACGCCTGCCAGCGATGTTCTCTGCCTTTCAAGGGATACAGTTACACTCACACCCACTGAACTAAGAACGGATGATTATATTAGCCGCCCTTGAATTCCACAAACGAGTTTCTCCTACGCGTGCGCGCCGATGCGCACGGTAAGATCGAGTTTGCCGCGAAGCGTGTTGACGATGATGCATCCCTTTTCGGCGATTTCCACCAACTTCTCGAACAGTTCGCGGTCAGAGCACTTCGCGGAAACACACACTTCCACGGCTGAGAATCGAGTGGGCGCATCTACCAGCGTGCCAATCACCTCCGCCTCGACTTCGGAAACATCTGCTTCCCGCGCCCTGATTGCCGCCAGCAGCGTGCTCATGAAGCAGCCTCCGATGGCAGAGAGGAAAAGCTCGCCGCCCATTGGACCCTGATCCTCGCCGCCCTTGATCGCAGGGCGGTCAATCAGAACTCTGTGCTGGCGAATCTCGGCCTGCGATGCGGAAGGTGAAACCTGACGAATCTGAATCTTCATTGAATTTGCCATTGGACTCTCCATTTGTAATCCGCGAAAGGTCGTCACAAGCGGACAAGTTTACATTGAAAACAGGCTTTCGAAATCGGCGGACTTTGCGCCCGGAGAAGCATACCCCCTCCCCCCTATATTTCCTGCCAAAAATTTGAAAACAGAGTAGTTAGACGGAACAATCATGCCTCTATTCCGGATGGATGCAAGAGGTTCCATGGTGGAGAGACCGATTTAGGGATCTTTTCCTCTACTTCCAGAATAGCAACTTTGGAAGGCGATCCCCTCAGCTCGATGCGAACTATATGTTGTTTTGAATGAATTGGTTGTGAGGAATTTAGAAGATATTTTGCTTGACAAGGTTGGCGGAAGAGCAGTTTTCGAGGAAAAAAGGCTGGAAATCGGGCGCGTCGGGGTGAGTTTCGGGCGTTTTTGGGACGAGTGATTATCAGTGACTTAGGGGGAATTGCACCTTAACCGGTGCAATTCGAGTGACATTCTGGTTAACTATGGAAAATGGGATTATTACTGGGTGGGTAATAGTTGAGGGAAGGTTTCGATGAGTGTCACATCAGTAACCCCAATGGCAACTGCAAGGTCGACTGCCCCACTCAAGCCAACGGAGGGCTTGAGTGGGTTAGCCGCGATTTTCTAGAGAACTGTGGTGAGTTGGTATTCCTTTGCTGCGGCTACCACGAACTTCACTTTTCCGTGGCCGGGGTTGACCCGATCTTGAACCTTCACCATTTTCACACTCTCCAGCTTTCGAACGTCTTTGGTCACGGCAGAAGTATCTCTCTTCAGAGTCTTGGCGAGATCAGAGATTGACGCTCCCTTGGTTCTCACCTGTTCGAGCAGGCGCAATCGCTGTACCGTCAGAATCCTAGCCATCGCAATGGGATCTTCGAACGTGATCGAGATCTCAGGCTCAATCCGTTCTTTGCGGTCTATCTTCTTAGCCCTAGCCAGGGCACGCACTTTGTATCCTTCAAACCCGTCCGTGCGAACCTTTATCTTCACAATCTACCTCCTACTTCTTTTTCTTTCTGAGCTTGCTGACTTCCGCAAGAAACACGGACAGCAATGCTTCGTACGTCGTGAAATTGAACGGAGCTACCGCTCCCATGCGATGCCGGTGATGTCCATTGTGGTTATTGTCGTACCCTAGCACCCTGCCATTATCCACTGAACACAAGAGGTGATTGACGAATGCCAAGTTGTACTTCACCACGACTCCATTTGAGTCCTGCCAAACCTCTTCACGTATGAGGCCTTCGCCGATATTGCAGGAAATATATGTGGTTTCGTTAATGACCTTGGTTGGTGGCCCGGCCTTTTTCACACGAGCATCCTAACACAGCCTGGACGTACAATCACATACCTGCTGTTCAAACAAGAAGCGCGTGCGACAACCCAAATACAAGGGCAACTGCCAGAAACAAAAAACAGAACTACCTTGAAACCTGCTCTTACGGCGAGCTGGTTACTGGGGTGATGTTATCGCGGTGCTCCGACTCGGGGACGCTGCCGTCGTTTACCTCGGCTTCGGTGGGAACGGATTCAAAGGGGACGCGCACTACGGCTTTGCCTTTGGCGGGAACTTCGACGCGGACGTTGCGCTCTCCGCTGGATGAGCGCAGGGTGACGGGAACCTCGCACCAGGCCTCGCCGAGGTTTTCAATGGTCACGGCGGTTACGGTCTGGTCGCCGAGAGTTTTGCGCATGTAGGCGGACTCCACCTTGAGTTGCGGCAGTCCATGGTCGCGATAGACCCAGTCATCGAAGAAAGTCTCAAGGCTGCGATGGGCGGGTAGTTGCGCCTCGATGAGGCGTTGCATGTATGCGCTGTCGCGGTCCTCTGACGCGCGGTAGTTGGATAGCGCAATCTGGAGCGGGCGGTCGCCCACCATGTCACGCAGCATCCACCAGACGTAGGCGGCCTTGGTGCGGAAGAAGACCTCGTCAGCGGTGGTGATGAGCGGTTGCAGTCCGATGGGTTCGACCTGGGGCTCGGCGACTTGGGGCGTAGTCGCTCGGGGCGTAGGGGTCTGGGTCGAGGCGGTCTGGGACTCGCCGGTCTCGACGGCGGCGGTGCTGTGGGATTGCGCCTCTGCGACCTCAAGGGCGGAGGAAAACTGGCCGAGGTAGCCGATGGCGGCGTGACGTCCGGCCTGATGCTCGCGCACAAGGGCCTGGGCAAAACCTGTAAGCCCCTCACGAATCCACGGACGCGGGGATTCCAACATGGAGTGAACGACGGGACGCGTGAGCGCGACCTCGGCTGCGGCCGCCTGCACGGTACGCATGGGGACGAAATAGTAGGAGCCCACGTCATAGGGCAGCGCGTTGGGATCGGTGAGTTCGACGAGCACAACCTTGGTGCGCGGGGTGCCAAACCACTCCTCGAGCGCGGGAATCACGGCTTCGGTGGCTGCCATGTAATCCCTTGCGAAGTTGGTGTGGTCTGCGGTGTAGTAGGCCGCTACGCGCGGCCGGTCAGTGGTTTGACCAGGATCGGGCAGCAGCACCAGCGCGGGAGTGTCTCCGCCACGAAAATCGGCGATCAACTCTGTTCCGGGCTTGGCTTCTGGATCGCTGGCCACGAACAGGAACTTCGATTCATCGCCTTCCGTGAGCGGGGCTCTGGTTACGCGCACGTGCAGCAAAGACGTGGCCTGACGCTGGCGCCATTCACGCAAGGTTTCAAAGAGTTCATTGCCTCGGGCGAGGTTCGCAGCCTCCATTGCCACGGGATACCAGGCGACGAAACCGGCTCCGCGCAGGGCGGTAAAGCTGTCACTGATTTCGTCCCAATCACTGCGGGACGCGACCTGCCGAGGAGTTCCGATGCGTTCGAGGCGGGTGGCATCCTTGGTGATGGTTCCGGAGTAACGCACGGTGAGGCGGACGCTTGCGCCGGGAGCGACGGGCTTATCGAGCATGACGATGGCTTCGCTGAGCGCGCCGGTGTGGTCGATGTCACTGGTGTACGTCTGCTGCAACCACTCGACCGGCTGCGAGCCTGCGAGGAGCGAGAGCCAGTGAAGCGAGCTCGAGAGCTGCAAGACAACTTCGCGCTGCGGCAGTTTGGAGATGTTGCGCAGCTCTACCGTGCCTTCGGCGGCGAGACCGTGCTGATGAGGATCAAGGGTGACCTGGAGGTCACAGCGCGAGAAGGCGAAGGCGCTGCGATCCACGGCCATGGCGGGTAGAGCCGCAAGCAGACAGAACAGGAATGCCAGAAAACGACGCGACGTTACGCGCAACACCAAACGCGACCACAGGCTCAACACTAGTCCTCTTTCCGCTTCTTGGCAGGCTTTTTGACCGCGGGCGCGAGACGCTGGCGGCGCTGGCGCTGCACTTCGTACATCACGATGCCTCCTGCGACGGAGACATTGAGCGACGCGACGGCACCCATCATGGGGATGGAGACCAACATGTCACACTTGCGGCGCACGAGGTCATGCAGGCCTTTGCCTTCGGCTCCCATGACGATGGCGCAGTTCATGTTGTAGTCGATTTCGTCATAGCTCTTGTCGCCGCGCTCGTCGAGTCCGACGACCCAGACGTTTTCTGACTTGAGATCGTCGAGGGTGCGGGCAATGTTGACGACGCGGGCGATGGCGAGGTGCTCGCTGGCTCCGGCGGAGGTCTTGACGACGGTTCCGGTAATTCCGGCGGCGCGACGCTCGGGAATGACGACTCCATCGACTCCCGCGCCGTCGGCAGAGCGGATTAATGCGCCAAGATTGTGCGGATCCTCGACGCCGTCAAGCACAAGCAGGAAGTTGTACTGGCCATGCTTGTGCTCCAAGAGTTCCTCGATGCCGGTGTACTCCTTGCGCGAGGTTACGGCCATTACGCCCTGGTGGGTGTTGGTGCGCGTCTCGCGATCAATATCCTCGCGGGGAACGGTGCGCACGGTGATGCCCTGGGCTCGGCAGTCATCGAGAATGCTCTGCAAACGGTTGTCGGTGCGGTCCTTAGAGACCGCTACGTAATCGAAGCGGCGTCCTCCGCGCTTCAGTGCTTCGCCAATGGCATGGATGCCGTAAATTACTTCGCTCATAACCTATCTAGTGTACGGCACGGGGGCATTGCCCTCATTGCGAAATCCGAGGGGCGGAAATGGGAGGCTGGCGGGAGATAACAAAACCCGCCGGTGGGGGCGGGTTTCGTTATGAAACGAACGAATGAATGGATAAAGCCAGCTCAGCTAGGAATTCGTGCTATTTCAGTTCTTCTGCTTCTTTTTTCAGGGAGCGAACCAGAGTTGCGAAGACCTCTGTGCAATTGGCTCCTTCGTTCAGGGCTTTCTCGGCTGGCCCAAAAATGCGGTCGGCTTCAGGACGCATGGCTTCGCGAATCTGGTCGCATTCGGCTTGCCATGTTTTATTGTGGAGCACGTGCAGGAACGTGTGCGCTACACGGGAGTCAAGATGCTGCTCCTTGCAGAACTTCACGAACTCAACACAAGCTCCTCCACGCGGCTGACAGGCGGGCGATTTCTGCTCGTCGAGAACCACAACTGTCGAATCAGGAGTCTTGGTCGTCATAAGGATTATAAGATAATCGCGTTTTGGGGCAGTTGCGGTGACATCACTCACAGAATGGGGTGACCGGTGATATCTGAGCCTGGGACTAAGGGCACGGGGCGGCAGGTTTCCAGTTCTGGCCGGTGGCTGCTATTCTTTGAGTACGGATTCAATTCCAGGAAACGGTTGGGGAGCAAAGACATAAATGGCAAATAGCCTAGAGGGGCGCGTGGCTGTAATTTTTGGCTTGGCCAACAAGCGCAGTATCGCGTGGGCCATCGCCCAGAAATTGCATGACGAAGGCGCGCAGATCGCGATCACTTATCAGAACGAGCGGATGCGCCTGGAAGCAGAAGAGATGATCACGAGTCTGCCGGGAGCCGGCGGCTTCCAGTGCGACGTGACCAACGACGACGAGATTACCGAGGTCTTCCGGCAGATCAGCGCGCGCTACAACGGCAAGATTCACACGCTGGTACACTCGGTGGCGTTTGCTCCGGCGGAAGACCTGAAGAACGACTTTCTGCTGACCAGCCGGGAAGGATTCCGGATTGCGCATGACATCAGCGTGTATTCGTTGATTGCGCTGTCACGGGCGGCCGAGCCATTGATGAGCGAGGGTGGCAGCATTATCACGCTGACCTACCTGGGCGCGGAAAAAGTGATGCAGGGCTACAACGTGATGGGAGTTGCCAAGGCCGCACTGGAAGCGACGGTCCGCTATCTGAGTGCATCGCTTGGGCAGAAGAACATTCGGGTGAACGCGATTTCGGCAGGGCCGATCCGGACGCTGGCGGCACGAGGCATTGGGTCACTGGGAGACTTCCTGAAAGTTGTCTCCGAGCGCGCGCCGTTAAAACGCAATGTGGATCCGGCAGAAGTTGCGACGACGGCGGCATTCCTGGCCGGCGACGGCGCGAGCGGGATTACCGGCGAAGTGATTCACGTGGACTGCGGATATAACGTGATGGGGTACTAAATTCTTGAGTTGAAACAAAGGCCGCGTCCGGAATGGGCGCGGCTTTGTTGTGCGCGGTGAGATCGGCCGCGGCGAAAAAGAACAAGAGCAGAGTCAACAGCCCCGGGTTAGCCAAAGGAAGCTTCGCAGCCGGGTACGCGGCAACAGCCGCCGCTCCGGCCGCGGGCGCTCGGCGCTAGGTGGTGAGGCGTACGGTGCGTTCATCGTGCTCGACGCGGCGGATTACGATTTCGGCGTCTTTGTGCTGGAGGATGCGGGGAAACTTCTCGCCCCACTCGATGAGCAGGACGTTGCGCTCTTCGTGCATGAGGTCTTCGAGGCCGAGAGAGTCGAGTTCGCCGGGTTTTTCAAGGCGGTAGAGATCGATGTGGAAGACATCTTTGTCAGGCCCGTGGTACTCGTGGATGAGGGTGAACGTGGGGCTGGTTACGTCATCGGCTTCGGCGGCTCCGAAGCCTTCTGCAATGCCTTTGACGAGGGTGGTTTTTCCGGCACCCAGATCCCCGCGCAGCAAAACCAGACGAGCGTGGCTGAGCAGGGGCGCGAGTTGGCGTCCGAGCTCGACGGTTTCATCGGCGGAGTGCGAAGTGAAATCGCGCGTCATTGGCGAAATCATAGCATCGCGGGGTGAACATACGGTGCGGAATATGTCAGCAGAGCCGAATGTTTTTCTGCTTTGCGCGCTGGCGCAGAAGACGGAAGGCGATGGGAATGAATCGCAGCAGGTCGGTGGCGACAAGGGCCTCCGGGCCGGTGTGAATGCAGGCGGCGTCACCGGCGAGGCCGTGAAGGAAGACAGCGGCGCGTACGGCGAGATCGAGGCGTGCGGGAAACTGAGCGATGGCTCCGGCAATCATTCCGGTGAGGATGTCGCCGGTTCCTCCGGTGGCCATGCCGGGATTTCCGGTGGCTACCACCCAGGTTTCGCCATTCGGATAGGCGATGACGGTTCGAAAACCTTTAAGGACAAGAATGCAGCGGTAGCGTCGGGCGAAGTCGCGGGCGCAAGCGACACGATCTTCCTGAACCTGGGCGACGGTGCGTCCGGTGAGGCGAGCCATCTCGCCGGGATGGGGAGTGAGAGTCAAGGGGCGAGAGCCGGATAATTCCTGGGGAGTTCCGGCATAGGCGTTGAGGCCGTCGGCATCCAGCACGACGGGGGCGCGCGCGCCTTTGACGAAGCGGCGGACAAAATCAGCGACTCCGGGACGCTGCGAGAGGCCGGGACCGATGGCGAGAACGCTGCGGGACTTGGCGAGTTCGAGGCAATGGGCGACATCAGCGGGAGTGACGTTTGAAGAGTGAGGGTCGCCGAGCGGTTCGGTCATGAGCTCAGGGGCGAAGGATGCGACGGCGGGCAAGACAGCGGCGGGAGTGGCGACCGTTACGAGTCCGGCACCGGTGCGCAGAGCAGCCATGGAAGACATGGCGGCGGCGCCGCTTTTGCCGAGCGATCCGGCGACGACGAGGACGTGTCCGAAGCGTCCCTTGTTGCTGTCAAGCGGACGCGGAACGAAAAGGGAGGCTACCTCCTGCGGAGTGACCGCATGGAGATTCTGGGCTGAGACAATGGCGTCATCGGGGGTTCCGATGGGAGCGACGACGATGGGGCCGCGAGTGAGCGCGGCAAAGAGGTGCGCGGGCTTGGGCGCGGTAAAGGTGATGACGGCGCTGGAGCGGCAGAGCGGAGAGTTCGGATCGGCAGTGGCCGAGCCGGAGGTGGAGTCGGCGTTGGCACCGGATGGCAGATCAACGGAGAGCACGGGCGCGGAAGCGGCGTTGATGGCCTGAATGGCAGCCTCGGCGAGTTTTTGAGTGGGCGACGCATCGGCGCGGGGCGCGTATCCGGTGCCGAAGATGGCGTCAACGATGAGATCGGCTCCGGCGAGACTGCGGGGAGATTCGCGGGCAATCTCTTCCGATCCAGTTAGAACGATGGGCCGGAAAGGAAGACGCGCCAACATGCTGGCGGCATCAGGCTTGAGGCCTTCAGCGGAACCAAGCAGGAGAACTTCAACAACTTTGCCCGCGCCATGAAGTCGGCGGGCGGCAACGAAGCCATCGCCGCCATTGTTGCCGCGTCCACAGACGACGGTGATGCGGTTGGCCGAGGGCCAGTGCTCGCGGGCGAAATTGGCTACGGCGGTTCCGGCGTTCTCCATAAGGGTGAGCGAATGCACGCCGTACTGCGCGGTGGTGGCGCGGTCAATGGCAGACATTTCGGCGGCAGTGGTGATTTTCACTTTTTCGCTCCGGCCAGAATTTCCAGTTCACGCAGGCGGGCAGGCTCGCCCATAACGATAAGATGATCGCCGGCGGAGAGAAGAGCGTCGGCGGCGGGACTATACTTCATCTCCTCGCCTTCACGCTTGATGGCCAATACGGTGATGCCGAGATCGTGGCGAATTCCGGAAGATTGAAGGTCTTTGCCTACATAGATCGAGGTGGGCTCGATGGTGAGCTCCTCCAGTTCGAGGTTGAGCTCGTCACTGCGGACGAGGGCCACTTCGAGAAAATTAATGATGTGGGGGCGAAGGAAAGCCTGGGCGATGCGGAATCCGGCGAAACCGTAAGGGGAGATGACCTGGTCGGCCCCTGCGGTGCGCATGTGCTTTTCGGCGCCTTCTTCACTGGCGCGGGCGATGATCTTGAGGGTGGGGCTGAGGCTGCGCGCGGTGAGCACGACGTAGGTGTTGGTGGCGTCGGTGGTGGTGGCGGCGACGAGTCCGGCAGCCTCATGAATGTGGGCGGCGAGCAGTTGCGCCTCGAGAGTGGCGTCGGCGTGAACGACGAGCCAGTCGGTTTCCTGGCGGATTCGGAGGGCCTTGGCCTCATTGCTCTCAAGGATGATGAACTGTGCGGGCTTGCTCTCAAGTTGACGAGCGACGGCACGGCCCACGCGTCCGGCGCCGCAGATGATGTAGTGGTCTTTCAAGCGCGCGATCTCTCGTTCCATTTTCCGCCTGCCAAAGTAGTTGTTGAATTCGAATTCGAGGAGCGCCTGACCGAGGGCTCCGAGGATGAGGAAGACGAGGCCGACACCGGTGAGGATAAGGCCTACGTTGAAGTAGCGTCCGACCTGCGAAAGGGGATGCACCTCCTGGTAGCCGATGGTGGTGAGAGTGACGAGCACCATGTAGAAGCCGTCAAACCAGCTCCAGTGCTCGATGTAATGGAAGCCAGCGGTGCCGATGATCGCGACACACAGTAATGCAGCGGACAGGAGCTTTAGATTTCGCAATGCTCGCATAGGCGCTCTGGCGGCGATTGTAAACGCAGAGGAGATGGGGAAGGAAGGTGCAAGAGTGGTTCCTTTGCGACGGACACCCTGTAATTGGGGGCTCGGCGATTACGCTAGATATTTTGGCGGCGGTTAGATCCTTGACTTCGTTCAGGACCCTTCCACTAGAACAGCCCCAACAGTTCAGGCGCTAGCGGCGGCTGCGCAGGAGCAAGGGGATGGTGCGCAAGGAGGCAATGAGCCGGCGGACGAGACCGGGGGCGTGGATGAGGTCGGCGAAGGCCGACATGGGGGCGAAGTTGGAAGCATAGGGATACCACCAGAGCTTCTTCATGCGGGGAACGAGATCTACGTCGAGATAGCGGGGACGGACAAGTTCCTGAAGGCCGAGGCGTCCGTGGGTGCGTCCGATGCCGCTCTGCCTGAAGCCTCCGTGAGGAGCAGCGCTGACGGCAAAGCCGGAGATGAGATCGTTGACGAGAACTGCACCGGAGCTGACACGGTGGGCGACTTCGGTTGCATGGGCAGTGCCTCCCCATACACTGGCGGCGAGGCCGAACTCACTGTCATTGGCGAGGGCGATGGCTTCTTCATCACTGCTGAAAGGCGTGACAGGGAGGACTGGGCCGAAGGTTTCCTCGCACATCAGGCTCATGCATTTGTCGACATCCGTAATGAGCGTTGGGGCGTAGAAGTTAGGCCCGAGTTGTGGCAAGGGCGCGCCGCCGGTTTGCACAATGGCTCCGAGTGTGCGGGCTTCCTCGACCTGCTTTCCGACAATCTGGAGTTGCTTGAAGCTGATGAGCGGGCCGAGATCGGTATCTGGAAGCGAGCCGTCGCCAACCTTCAGTTCAGCAATTTTCTCAAGACACTGGGAGATGAACCGCGGATAGATGCTGCGGTGGACGTAGCAACGCTCGACGGAAATGCAGGTTTGTCCGGCATTCATCATGGAGCCCCAGACAGCAGCACTGGAGGCGGTATCAACGTCGGCGTCATCGAGGACGATCATGGCATCTTTGCCGCCGAGTTCGAGAGTGACGGGCAGAAGGCGCTGGGCGGCGGCGACGGCGACACGGCGTCCGGTGGCGACGCTGCCGGTGAAGATCAGCTTATCGATGGCGCTGGCGATCAGGGACTGGCCGGTAGGGCCGAGTCCGGTAACGATCTGGAAAGGGCGTGGAAGAACAGTGAGGCCTTCGGCATCAAGGGCGGCGGAGATGATGCGGTCGAGCTCAAGGGCAGTTTGCGGAGTGAGTTCGCTGGGCTTGAGGACGACGGTGTTGCCGGTGACGAGAGCGGCGAAGGTGTCTGCGGCGGGGATGGAGAGCGGGTAGTTCCAGGGCGAGATGATGCCGATGACGCCAAGGGGCTCCCATGAAAGCTGTCCGCGCTTGAAGCGCAGGGCAGGGTTGGCGTGGGGGACTTCCTGGGTGCGCAGAACCGAGGCAGCATCTTCAGCACAGAAGAGAGCGGCATCGGCGGCGACCATGATGTCGCTTAGAAGCGCTTCTTGCAGGGGCTTGCCGGATTCGGCGGTGATGACACGGGCGAGCGCGTCTTTCTGCGCGTTGAGAAACTGGGCGATGCGCCGGAGGACAGCAGCTCGGCGAATGAGCGGTAGCTGCGACCACCAGGATTGAGCATAACGGGCACGCGCGACCGCGGCCTGGACGTCTTCGGCAGAGGCTATGGGGAATTCCGCGAGAGGCTCTCCAGTGGCGGGGTTCGCCGTGGAGAAACGATCCCGTGAACCGGACTTGCTGACGAGATGAATGCCAGGCTCCATCAGGGAAAGTTGTACCTCAATTTAGATGCGGAGGGAAGTAGAAGGTTTGAGGAAAAAGTAGGGGGAACTGCCGGACCTTGTCAGTACTCGACTTGGACGAGGTAGAGGCCTTCGGCGTGTGCGGTGGGTCCTGCGGCGCGACGGTCACGCGCGGCGAGGATGGAGGGGATATCGAGGGGCGCGATGCTTCCCTTGCCTACCAGAAGAAAGGTTCCGACCAGGTTGCGAACCATGTGGTGGAGGAATCCGCCGCCGCGAACGATATAGACGAACTCATCGCCGTGGCGCTCAAAGCGGGATTCATAAATGCTGCGGACGTTGGTGGTTTGCGGCTCGTTATGGTTGGAAACCTCGGTGGCGACGGCTTCGACGAGGCGAAGAGTGCGGTCAGGATCAACGGCGGCGAAAGACGTGAAATCGTGCTTCCCGGTAACGAGCGCAGCGGCCTGCTGCATGGCAACTTCATCGAGCGGATACGGATGGTGAGTGACGTAGCGGGCAAGGAATGGCGGAACTACGTCAGCACGCCAGATTCGATAGTGGTAGGTTTTGGCGCGGGCGGAGTGGCGGGCGTGGAAGTCGTGCGGCATTTCTTCGATCGCCAGCACGCGAATGGCGGCGGGAAGCCGGTCATTGAGCACGACGCGAAAGTTGGCGGTGGGAATGCTGCTAGAGGTCTGAAAGGTGGCGACCTGCGCGAGGGCGTGGACTCCGGCATCGGTGCGTCCGGAACCCTGCGGGAGCAGACGCTCCGCGGTGAGACTCTCAATGGCGTCGGCGAGCGTGCCTTGAATTGTGGGCTTGCCGGGCTGGACCTGCCATCCGTGGAAGGCGGAGCCGTCATAGGCGAGAGTGAGTTTGAGAGTTCGTGGAGGCATGGTCGTTGGGCAGTTCCCTGCAGGGTTAAGGGTGGCGAGTTCTGGGAGCAAAGTCAATGGAAGAGGGAGGTTGACGTCAGAAGTAAATGGCGCGGAGTCGCGGAAGGATAGTGGGCCTGAGCTGGTCAGCTATACTCGACGTTTGTGCCGATGGCCCTCCGGTCGCTGACAGCCGGGGCTTAGCGTCGGGTACGGGCCAACCGATGGCCCTCCGGTCCGCTGACGCCGGGGCTTAGCGTCGGGTACGGGCCAACCGATGACCCTCCGGTCCGCTGACGCCGGGGCTTAGCGTCGGGTACGGGCCAACTGATGGCCCTCCGGTCACTGACGCCGGGTTTGCAAAAGTTTACAAGGGCCGGGAACTTGGGATGGGAAGATTGTACACAGGTGGATAGGCTCCGCGGCAAGAATCAGTTTTGCTGCAGTGCTCCTAAGCCGTTAAAGAAATTGAATGTTGTGCGGAGAAGAAGAAATGCCAGTTTCACGTGATATAGAAGGGTTGCGACAGATGGCTGCCTGGGGGTGCATGGTTGGCCTGTTGTCTTCGAGCCTGCTGGCTCAGACTGTGCAGCCGGCGGCGGTTCCCGCTGCGCCTGCAGTGCAGCAAGCCGAGTATCCGGCCCCGCTGGCGCAGTACACCCAGCCGGCTCCGGTTTGGAGCGGAGTAAAGCCGTATGCGCAGCACCTGCTTCCACAGCCGGTGCTGAAGAACAGCGACAGGCTGCATGAGTTGATCAAGGCTGGCAAGTTGATGCTCAGTTTGAACAGCGCGGTGGCGCTGGCGCTGGAAAACAACTTCGATATTGCGATTGCACGCTACAACCTGGACATAGCGGATACGGACATATTGCTGGCCAAGAGCGGCGGGACGGTGCGCGGCGTTTCCACGGGATTGCTGACCGGGACACCGGGAGGCAACGCGACCTCGACCAGCACGGCGGGATCGACGGGTAGCGGTTCAGGCGGCACGTCGACGGGCGCGGGCGGAGCAGCGTCAGGCTCGGGCGGCATTGTAGTGTCGACGCAGAATTCGGTGGGCGCACCGATCGATTCTTATGATCCGGTGCTGACGGGAACCGTTTCGATTGACCACTCCTTAATTCCTGATTCCACTCCGGCGCTGTACGGAGGTCTGCAAGTCTACCGGGAGAACACGAACGTTTACGACTTTCAGTACGCGCAGGGCTGGGCAACGGGCACGCTGGCGCAGGTGAGCTTCTCAAACCAGCGGCTGGCAAACAACATTCCGTTTGGAGCGACTGAGTTCACCACGCAGCCGGAGATTTCAGGATCGTGGCGCGGGACGGTGCGGCAACATCTGCTGCAGGGCTGGGGAATCGACAACAACCGGCGCGAAATCATTGTGGCGCAGAACAGCCGGAAATCCACGGACGCCAGCTTCAAGGCCCAGGTGATCGCGACGGTGGCTCAGATTCAGAACATCTACTGGGACCTGGTGAACGCCTACGAAGACTTGAAGGTGAAGCAGACGGCGTTGGAATTTGCACAGCGCACGTTGAACGATAACCAGACGCAGGTGAAGATCGGCACGATGCCGCAGATTGAAGTGGTATCGGCAGAGTCGTCGGTGGCGGCAGCGACGCAGAACCTGATCAATTCGCAGACCAACCTGCAATACCAGCAACTGATCACGAAGAACGCGATTGCGCGCAACTTCAGTGATCCGGCGTTGACGGCGGCAGAGGTCATCCCGACCGACACGATGGTTTTGAGCAACGAGCCTGTGCCTCCGGCGGAGGAACTGGTGAATTATGCGCTGGCCAACCGGCCGGAGCTGCTGGAGAGCGAGCTCAACCTGCGCAACAACGAAATCAACAACAAGGCCGCGAGAAATGCGCTGCTGCCGACCCTGGATGCGGTCGCCTACTACGGCGCGAACGGACTCAACAACAATTACGGAGATGTTTTCACGAACCTGGTGAACCGGAATGCGACGGACAAGGGCGCGTATCTCTCGCTTTCGGTGCCGATCCGCAACCGCTCGGCGCAGTCCAACCAGATCCGCTCAGAGCTGGAATACAGGCAAAATCAGTTGAACTTTCAGCAGCAGAAGAACCAAATTAACTTGCAGGTAAGGAATGCGGCTTTTGCCCTGCAGCAGGCGCGGGCGGGAGTGGAATCAGCCCGTGCAGCCCGCGACTTTGCCCAGGAAAGCCTAACATCGGAGCAGACAAAGTTCCGTCTCGGCGCCTCCACCAGCTACCTGGTTCTGCAGATGCAGAGCAACCTGACGCAGGCGGCTTCCAACTATGTTGCAGGGCTTTCGACCTACGAAAAGGCGCGGGTAGCGCTGGACCAAGTGACGGCGACGATTCTGGACCGGAATGGGATTTCGATGGAGGACGCAGCCAGCGGCCGAGTGGCCCATATGCCCGCGATTCCGGGCTTGCAGCCGAATCTGACGCCCTCGACAGTGAAACCACAGCCCACGGCAAAATAAGTTGCTAACCTTTCTCCGGGAGGGGCGTCTATCACGTGTAACCTCCTGATAAAACCTTTTAGGCTGGGCGGGTTCCTCGAAAGAGGGCCCACCGGCCTTAACTTTTTGCCGCTGGACGGAGCGGTTCCCTGCCCATCGTCGATTCCCCTGATTGTTGCCGAAAGATGAGCCCTTGCGCGGAGCAGGGGCTT
>Ga0302319_10010780_pt1 | contig 17405 bp, 13 predicted proteins | sample Bog_T0_2_FD_203319 | JGI IMG/M metagenome (GOLD analysis project Ga0302319, IMG submission 203319) | Peat permafrost microbial communities from Stordalen Mire near Abisko, Sweden - Bog_T0_2 | ecosystem: Environmental > Terrestrial > Soil > Wetlands > Peat | place: Sweden: Abisko, Stordalen Mire...
CGTAAAGGGCGTCATCATCGACCTTTCCGAAGTGCCTTATATCGATTCGGCGGGGCTGGGCGTGCTGCTCGGGCATTGGTCGCACACGCAGCGGGGCGGGCATAAATTCGCCCTCGCGGGGATGTCTCCGCGCGTTCTGACGATCTTTCAGATCACGCACACGGATACCGTGCTGCCCATCTTTGCGACTCAGGCAGAAGCGGAAGCCAGCTTCGTGAAGTAGGCCTCACCGCCGGTCAGCTGTTGGCGATCGCGAAACTCTCGCGGGCGGCCGCTACCGTTCGGGCCAGATCTTCCGGCGAGTGTGCGGTGGAGACGAACAGCGCCTCAAACTGCGACGGCGGCAGGTAGATTCCCCGTTCAATCATTGCGTGAAAAAAGCGCTTGAACCGGCTGGTTTCGCTGTGCTTAGCCGTATCGTAGTCGGTAACCGGCGCGGGTGTGAAGAACCACGTCATCATGGAACCCACCCGATTGACCGTGATGCCCAAAGGGGCCGCGGCGGCGAGTGCTTCGGTGGCCTCGTCGAACCCCGCGTAGATCTCCGGATGAGCCTGAATGTGGCGCAGCATTGCCAGTCCGGCACTCACCGCGAGGGGATTCCCCGATAGCGTGCCAGCCTGATAGATCGGTCCGCTCGGCGCGACGTGGGCCATGATGTCCTGGCGCCCGCCATAGGCTGCGATGGGCAGACCTCCACCGATCACTTTGCCCAGAGTCGTGAGATCGGGCTTGACGCCGTAGAGTTCCTGAGCGCCGCCGGCGGCCACGCGGAAGCCGGTCATCACTTCGTCGAAGATCAGCAGGGCGTCGTGCGTGGCCGTGATGGTTCGGAGCGATTCGAGGAAGCCGGGTGCGGGCGGGATGCAGCCCATGTTGCCACATACGGGTTCCACGATGATGGCCGCGATCTTAGAGCCGTGGGCGGCAAAGGCCTCCTCGACCGCCGTTGTGTTGTTGAACGGCAGCGTAATCGTTGTGTCGCTGAAACCTTTCGGGACGCCGGGGGAATCGGGCAGGCCGAGGGTCGCGACGCCGGAGCCGGCTTTGACCAGCAGGGAATCGACGTGGCCGTGATAGCAGCCTTCGAACTTGATGGTGATATCGCGGCCTGTGAAACCTCTCGCCACACGAAGTGCGCTCATGGTGGCTTCCGTGCCCGAGTTGACCAGGCGCACGAGTTCCATCGACGGAACCATGGCGCGGATGGTCTCGGCCAGTTCGATCTCCTGCTCGGTGGGCGCGCCGAAGCTGGTGCCTCGCGTCAGCGCTTCTTCAATAGCTGCGAGAATTTCGGGGTGGCGGTGGCCGAGGAGCAGGGGACCCCAGGAGCCGATGTAATCGATGTAGTCATTGCCATCGGCGTCGAAAATGTGGGAGCCCTGGCCGCGGGCGATGAAGGGCGGAGTGCCGCCGACGCCGCGCCAGGCGCGAACGGGGGAGTTCACGCCGCCGGGAATCACACGCTGAGCGCGCTCGAAAAGTTGTTGGGATTTAGAGAAGTTCATGCGCGGCAGATGTTGTAGATGCGTTCGACGATTTCGAGGGCGGCGAGACCTTCCTCGCCGCCGACCTGGGGTTTACGTTTGTTGCGAATGGCGTCGCCGAAGTCGCGGAACTGGCGCTCAAACGGAGTGAGCGAGATCGCCATGGGGTCCGATGCGCCCGAGGCAACGCCGGTGGAAAGAGGCGGCGGATCGGCGATGCTGGCTTCTTCGTCGCCCTGCACGTCCCATGAAGTGAGCTGGTCGCCGGTGACGATGGCGGTGCCCTTTGTGCCGTGGATTTCGACGCGCTCGGAGTAGCCGGGCCAGAGGGCCGTGGACGCCTGGATGACGCCGGTAGCGCCATTTTCGTAACGAAGCAGGGCGTTTACCACGTCTTCGGATTCGATCTTGTGGAGCGCGCCCAATTGCCACATGGCATTGATGTCCTTCACCGGGCCGGCGAGCCAGCGGAGGATATCGATCTGATGGATGGCCTGATTTATGAGTGCGCCCCCGCCTTCGGTGGTCCAACTGCCTTTGATGGAGCGCGAGTAGTATTCGGCGGAGCGGAACCACTTGACGTAGGCGTCGCACTGAATGAGACGGCCGAGGCGGCCCGCATCGATCGCCTTGCGCAGGAAGATGCTGGAATCGTCAAAGCGGTGCTGGCTGGCGACGCCGAGAACGATGCCGGCCGCTCGCGCGACTTCGATCATTTCCCGCGCGACCGCCGTGCTGACGGCCATCGGTTTCTGAACCTGAACGGCCTTTCCGTATTGGGCCGCGAGGCGGACCGGTTCGAGACGGAAGTCGGGGAACGTGCAGACGTCCACGAAGTCCACATCGGGGAGGCGGCAGATGTCTTCGACGCTCGCGACGGCCACGCCTCCGTACTCTTCCGCGAATGCCCGGGCGCCGGCGGGATTGATATCCGTGCATGCCGCGACCTTGAATCCAATGTTGTTATAAGCCTGGGCGTGCTTATGTGAGATGGCCCCTGTACCGACTATTCCTGCGTTCATAGAGTAAGGGACATTATAATGAAGGCTCATTGATGGAAAGCTTTCGATTGAAATCGCTCACGGGGTCCCCGGCCTCTATGTCCGTCCCGGTGGCGTGTCTGCTGGTCTGTTGTGTATCGCTGTTGTCTTCCTGCGGCAGGTCGGTTCCGCCTGGTGTGGCTGCGACCGTGAATGGGCGCCCGATCTATTATTCCGAGATCGACAGTACCTACAAGTCGCAATTTCCGGCGCAGGGTGAAGGCGAGAACGAAGATCAGGTGGAACTTCGGCGGATCGAAATCCTGGGTTCTCTGATCGACGCCGAAATCATGTTTCAGCGCGCGGAGAAGGCCAGTCTGGTTGCCACCGACGATCAGGTGCAGGCGCGGCTGACCGAAATGAAGACTCCTTATACGACGGAGGAGTTCGATAAGCAGCTGAAAGACTGGGCACTCACGCTCGACAAACTGAAAGAGCATATTCGCAAGGAAGAAAGCGTCAAGAAGTTGTTCGTCAAGGAGATTTCCTCGAAGATCAATATTTCCGAGGCTGACGTTACCGCTTTCTATAACGCAAATCGGGCAAGCTTCAATTTGCCGGAGCCGCAGGTTCACATGGCTCAGATCCTGGTTACTTCGACTCCGGATGCCAACGTGCGGAACCTCAAGAACGACAAGGCGAAGAACGCCAATGAAGCCCTGTTGAAGATCAGGATGCTTGAGACGCGGCTGAAGCAGGGCGAGGATTTTGCGATGATCGCGCAGAACTATTCGGAAGATCCGCAATCGACTCCGAATGGGGGCGATCTGGGATTCATCGCCGTTTCGGCGCTCGACAAGTCCAGTCCGGAACTGAAGAAGCTGGTATTGGGTATGCACCCGGGCAGCATCTCGCAGATCATTCCGAGCCAGGATGGATACCGGATTTTGAAAGTGATTTCCAACGAGCCGTCCGGGCAGCGGGAGTTGGGCGATCCCCGGGTACAGCAGACGATCCGTGAGACGCTGTTGAGCCGGAAGGATCAGTTGTTGAAGTCGGCTTACTATGGCATTGCGCGGAATGAGGCCAAGGTCGTGGATTATATGGCCATTTCGATTTTCAGCGGCGAACAGAAGAAATAGTCGGATTGTTCGGCGTGATCGAAGGGCGTGGCCCTCGGGGTTGTGCCGTTCGGCGGTCTATGCGGTCGGTCGTGGCTCTGGCCGGTCACCCCGTTGTCCCATGGATCGACCGTGTCGTCGCGTCGCGCGCTGCTGGACCCCACGGGCTGAAAACGTGTGCCACCTGTTGGGTTCCGGGCCGTGCTGTGAAGGTTGGCAGAACGCGGCTATCGCCGCGTGTCCAGTCGCCCTCGGCAATGGCTAAGCCCGGCCGATATGTAGACGCTCCCGCGTCGAGCGTTGCCTGACCAGCCAGCCAAAAGCATGTGCTTCCTGGCGGCCCTCAGGTGACGGGCTGGAAAAAGTTCTGGTGGAACTCGGGGTTCCGGTGGGCACTTCAGGGAAGGCGCCGAGATGAGTCTCGAGCGGCAGGCACGGGTGTCTGCGCAGCGGATCGCGAATGTAGAAACCTGTGCCACCTGTTGCGTCCCAGGCTGTGCTGTGAAGAATGGCAGAACGCGGCTATCGTGGCTATGCAAGCGCCTTTACCGCATCTTCAATACGCCGTGCGATGGCAGCGGGGTCGGTTCCCAGATTCCTCAGGGGTGCGCCAAAACGGACACCGGCGCGTCCCGGCGTGGGGAAGCGCGCGCTCTTGTGCAGTACTCGATCCAGGCCCGACAATCTCACCGGAATGACTGGCACTCCGAGACGCGAGGCAAGCATTCCTACGCCGGGCTGGAAGCGCGCTAATTCTCCGGCATCGGTGCGTCTGCCTTCCGGGAAGATAAGTACGGAATAGCCATCTGAGGCGAGCACACCGGCATATCGCATGGCTTCCTTTGCTCCCGATTCCCGCTGTGGCAAAGGAAAGATATTGAAAACCAGCGAGGCCAGAAAATAGCTCAGGTTGTCCCGGAAACGCTCACCGGATGTATGGCGCTCAGGGTGATAGTGGGCGTCGAAGAATTCTTTCATGACGGCGGGCGAGAGCCGGTAGCGCCATCGCGCAGGAAGAGCAGCAAGGATCGCAGGACCGTCGAAGTAGCTTTGATGATTGGCAGCGAAGATCACCGGGCCCTCGATTCCCGGGAGGTTCTCCAGGCCGGACACGTTGAGCCATGCAAACGCGCGGGTCAGGGGAATGATCAGCCCCGGCAGCATGATGCGACGAACGGCTCGGGCGAGGCTGGCTCGAGTCCACTCGGGAAATTCGAAGCGTTCCTCGGGCGCGCCAACAGCGGCCGGTTTGGCACTGACAAGATCGGCGACGGTTCGGGCGTTAGCAAAACTGGTTTCATCGATGGGCGCTCCCGTGCGGCGCTCCAGTTCCATCAGTAGCTGGATGCGGTCGAGCGAACTGAGGCCGAGGCCATCGATCGAAGTGGCGCCCGTTACCGTTTGGCCACCGGCGAACTTACGTATCACTTCTTCGACTGAACTCTCAGTCGTCGCAGCGGATCGCACAGGGTCGGGCGTCGTCTTTCCGGCAACCCAGGCTGCTACTTCCACACGTTTGAGCTTGCCGGTTCCCGACGTTCGGGGCAGCGCAGTCCCCGCCGGCCACACGGACCAGCCGCGCACCTTCTGGTGAGATTCGAGCTTTCCGTTTGCTTCGCCGATAATGGATTCGGCATTCGCGTTCTCGTCCAGGACCAGGACTGCGTGCACCCTTTCGCGAGTGCCTTCCGTTGCCGCAACGACTGCCGACTCCCGAACACCGGCGATTGCGTTCAGCACGCGTTCCACATCCTCCGGATAGACGTTCAACCCATCGGGAGAGACGATCATTTCTTTCTTGCGGCCGAGGATGCTGAGGCGGCCTTCGGCGTCGAGGGCGCCGATATCTCCGGTGTGCAGGAAGCCCTCGGCATCGCGGAGGCTACCGCCTTCCTGTCCAAAATACCCGGGCGTGATGTTATCGCCCTTCAGGAGCACTTCGCCATCGGGGGCAATGCGGATTTCCACTCCGGCGATTGCCTTACCCACGGAACCCTTGCGGGTCTCGAAGGGATGATTCAACGTAGCGACCGGTGCGGTTTCGGTGAGGCCGTAGCCCTGGATCACAACGTAGCCGAGCTTACGCCAGAACTCTTCGAGTTGGGGGTCGAGCGGGGCCGCGCCGACGACGAAGCTCCAGAATTTCCAGCCGAGCAGGCGGTGGACGCGACGGTACTGCCACCAGCGCACGTACCATTTGCCCGAGCGGGGAGGCTGTGCGGCTTCGGGTACAGCCTGAACGATGTAGTCGCGCAGCAACTCCAGCATCTGCGGGACGCAAACAAGAACGGAGATCTTCCGGCGATGGATCAGGCTGGCGGCCTCGCGCGGACTGGACCCGGGCATGAAGTACACCTGGCCTTCGATCATGGCGGGTATGAACGCTGCCATCGACTGGCCAAACATGTGGCTGAGCGGTAAGAGATTGAGAAAACGAATGGGCTGGAACGGGCCCATATAGCGGCGGTATTTGTCGATCCCGTGGTCGATGGGCTTGAGGTTCGCGAGGATGTTGCGATGCGTCAGTGTAACGCCCTTCGGCTCGCCGGTGGCTCCGGAGGTGAAGAGGATCTCGGCGATGGCGTCGGGATCGGCGGGGGGAAATGTCGCAGGCAGGACGGCGGATTGGTCTAGTACACTTCGCATGGGCCAGACCGGGCAGGGAAGCCCTTCGGGCGTATTCAGGCCTTCGCCTATCAGCAGCGCCTTGGCGTCGACGATGCCGGCGATGCGCTGGACGATACCGGCGGAAGAGCGAAAGTCGATGGGCACGGCGACCACGCCTTCGAGCAGGCAACCCCATAAGGCGACGATCCATTCGGGGCGGTTCTCACACCAGAACAGAATGCGCTCACCGCGAGAAATTTTGTTGGTACGCAGGTGGAGGGCAAAGGCGGATGCAGCTTGTGCGGCGGCGGCGTAACTCAGTCTGACAGGGCCGAAATCGCCTTCAAAACGCAGAAATTCGCCGGAGCTTCGGCTCCAGATTCCGAAGAAGGCGGATAAAGATGGAGGGTTACCTATCACGAATCGGGCGGTGACTTCACAATAACAATGCCCACCCGATGGATGCCCTTCGGGGTTACGTCATTCGGAGGTTCCCTGAGAGGATACTGGCCAGTCCGTAGAGATATTCAATGACAGGGTGAACGTTGCGAGGCCCCTTCGTGATGTGCACGATTTCGGATCTTCCGGCAGAGACGCATAGGGAAGACGCAGAGTTGTACGCCACGGGCGGTGGCCCGTGGTGGAATGGCTGAGAAACGCCCCGCGGAGGCGAGCAAAGCCGTAGCTACTTTCCGGACCAGGAATCGATTCGAGCGGTTGAGTACCGCTCCATTACTGTTGCGGCTCGGAATGGAGTCCCGTGTTACCAATGGCGGGCTCCGAAAGGTGCCATGAAAGAAGCCGCTATGAGAAATCGAGCACTTACGCGATCCCGTAGAGTGGTTTCCAGAGAGAACGAAGAGAACTTCCCTTGCGGGCTTCAATCTGCCGTCAGCTCTTGCCGCGGAAGAGAAACACCAACTCGATGATCAGAATCACCACGACCATCAGTTCGAGAACGAAGCCGCGCCCCTGGTGGAAACGATCCATCATGAATCGATAGAGCTCTCCGGCAGTGTTGAGTTTCTGGTCCACCAGAGTACGGTAGTCGGGCACGCCGATGCGGTTGGCTGCGAGACGATACATGCGGGCGGCGAACATATCGCTCAGGAACTTGATGGAATTGTCCATCCGTTCGGTCAGTTCGCGGACGTCGAGCTGAATGGCGCTCAGGCGCTCGGCCTCGCGCGCCAATCGCCAGCGGCCGAGGAAGCCCGTGCCTTCGCTGACCGAGTCATAAACCTGGGCCAGCAGAAGCGACAGGATGTGATCGTAGTGGCGGAACTCGAGGAGCTGAGAATTCGCGTAGGCCAGCAACCGGATGGTGGACGCCGCGCCCTCGGGCGTATCGTAAACGAACGCCGCCGTCCAGCCTACTACCAGGAGATCGGTCGGGAAATAGGATAGCCGGGAGTGCAGCACTTCGGAGGTTTCGTCGTCCGACAAAGGTGATGTTTCACCGCGGACAATTTGTGCGATGGAGCCGCCGTGGGCGGCTATCAGGTCGGCAGCGGACAGCACTTCATTTGTAACGCTGTCGAGGCGGACCGGCTGAATCTGGATCAGGTAATAATCCTCGGTCAGCTGATAATCGTATTCTTTGAGAAGAGTTGATGCTACGCGACGGCGGCAGGATCGGACCAGTTCAGCCGCTTTCCTTTCGAGGTCGGGGGCCGTCATCCAACCGCCGGACCGGCTTACCAGTTGCGGCCAGTCCAGCTCAAACGGGAGTTCCAATTCGACGCTCACGATCCCGTAATCGTAATAGCTGAGACTGCAGCGGAAGCGCTCGCCATTTATCTCGACTTCCGGGAGAACTTCGAGTACCGGCGGACGCTCAAAGCGAACATATTCCGGGGTGAGATGGCGAAATGACGGCTCTCTCGCCGCTCCCGGCACGCCCAGAATTCTGCGGACCTCATCAAGGCGAATTTCGTCCGAGAGGTCGTAGAGGAAGAGGCTTCGGAATGAACCGGTAACTCGGGACTGTGGCAAGCGGGGCTCAGCCTGATTTTCGCACGTTTGGATCGGCCTGATATTTACTTCCCGATTACCTGGACCTGTGAAGCCCGTAGCCGCCCGCACGAATTCCGACAGGATCGGATTAGCGATGGAGAACCTGGGATTGTCCGTGGTGGCGAACTTCCGCTCCGTTCAATCCGCGGTTTGAGTTTTGGATTCCGGGCCCCTTGGCCTCCTTACGCATCCTCAACGGACGGCGGAGGTGATTGGCATCACCGACCGGCTGGCGGGACATGTTCGCAGTGGGTGTTTTGTACTCGTGCCTGCCATTGTCAGCTAAAAGGTCAGACAGGAGCTTCTCAATTCGAGAAAGACCTTCGGGATCGACCGACTGGACGCTTTCGTCAACGCCGTTCCCGGCCGCTATCTTCGTCTCTCGGATGAAGCGCTGCGTCTTGCCGCCGATCTATGAGCGCAAGCCCTTCAGGGCGGCATGCCCGCGGCGGATCCAAAGTCGCTCGGTATCGATGTTTTGATCGTGGCCCAGTCGCTGACTTTCGGGGCGCGGCGTCCGACGTTGGGATCGTCACCAGTAACGTGCGCCGGGGGTCACAATTCGTTGCGGCGCGGCGAGGGAGCGAAATCCCGATTTAATGGCCGCGGGGGGCACGAAACCTTGGGGGCCGGGGAAGAGTTTCGGCTAAACTATCCCTATGCTGATCTCAAGACGCGATCTCCTGGGGAAAGGTGTGGGAACTCTCGGTGCGCTGAGCGCGGTAGCCGGGGCCACCGCACAGACCAGCGGATCCGGTGGCCGACCGAATGTCCTTTACGTGATCCTTGAGGACACCGGCCCGAACTTCGGCTGTTATGGCGAGTCGCTGGTCCGGACGCCTCATATCGACCGGTTCGCCAGCCAAGGGGCTCGGTTTACGAATGCGTTCTGTACGGCGCCGGTGTGCTCAGCGAGCCGGTCCGCGCTCATGTCGGGCCGCTATCAGACCAACATCGGAGCCCATAATCATCGCACCTGGGAATGGCACAAGACGCAACTCGCAGCGCCAGCCAAACACGTCTGCGAGTGGTTCCATGACGCAGGATATTTCACTTGCAATCTGCAGCCCAAGCCGGGTACGGTTAAGGGGCTGAAGGGCGCGGCCGGCGACGGCAAAGTGGACCTGAATTTCCACTCCAACGCCGCGGATAAAGGCGTCTTTTTCGACGGCTACGACTGGAATCAGCGCAAAGAAGGGCAGCCCTTCTTCGCGCACATCACAATCATGGAGACGCATAAGGGCGAAGGCTGGAAAGTTGCCCGGCAGCGCCCGAAGTCCGAACTGGTGGATCCCGAAAAGCTGAAACTGGCCTCCTACTACCCTGACAGTCCCATCGTGCGCGACGAATACGCGAACTACCTTGATGCAATCTCCCTCTCGGACGGCTACCTTGGTCAGTTACTCGGCCGGCTTGAGGCCGACGGTTTGGCTCAGAATACGGTCGTCGTCGTTTCGAGCGACCATGGACCGCTGTTTCGCGGCAAACAGTTTTTGTACGACGGCGGCATGCATATTCCGTTGATGGTGAGATTCCCGGAAGGGCGAGCGCCCGCGGGCTTTGCCCCGGGGACGGTCGACGATCGTCTTGTGAGCGCCATCGACATCGCCCCGACGTTGCTTGGATTCGCGGGTATCCGCCCTCCGGAAGCGGCCATGCAGGGCCAGGATATCTTTGGTGCCGCATATCGCGCCCGTCCTCACATCTTTGCCGCCCGCGACCGAATGGATACGTCGATTGATCGGATGCGCGCCGTCCGAACGAAGGAATTCAAGTACATCAGGAACTACGTTCCCGGCACTCCTTACATGCAGCACAACGAGTATAAGGAACAGAACTACCCGACGTGGAACCTGGTTAAGGATTGGGCGAAGCAGGGCAGGCTGACGAAAGAACAGTCGCTCTTCGCAGCTATTGAGAAGCCGATTGAAGAGCTGTTCGACGTGCAGGCCGACCCGGATGAGGTGCGGAATCTGGCGGGCGATCCCAGGTACCGGGACACGCTGAAACGATTGCGCGGCCTGGTCGATGGCTTTGTGCAGGAGAACGACAGACTGGTGAATTTCGAAGATCCCGTGGATATTTACCGGGGCTACTACAAGCATCTGCCGGAAGATCCGGCCACGTAGTTTGCGGTTAGCCGAAGTCGAGAATCAACTGCCGTCCGATGCGTCCGAGTTCATCGACACGCATCTTAAGTTAGTCGAGAAGTGCTATTTCCCGGCAACTTCGCCGGTAGTCGGGTTTAGCTGCAGGTTTTTTACTCGCGGGGCGCCGGTAAAGTTGAACAGGTCGAGCGGGCTGCCGGCGAGGGCATCGAACGACTGGTCGCCAAGGCGTCCCAGGTTCCAGTTATCTTCGATGAAGCGCGTGATAGAAGTCAGGTCCAGCAGTTCGTGGCTAACGTAGTTCTGTTTCGCCCAGGGCGAGATGACGAGGAACGGAAGTCGTGTGCCGTATCCGCAGCGATCGAGGTAGGCTCCGGCGGCGGGAGTACCGCACATGGCCTTGCCGGCAAGGGTGTCCTGAGCGGGGTCGTTGGACTGATTGACGATGGGCGGCATGACGTGGTCGTACCAGCCGTCGGAATCGTCGTAGGTGATCATGATCGCCATGCTGCTCCACTGGGGCAGTTGCTGGAGTGCGTTGATCGTCTGCACCAGGAACTGTTGTTCGGCCAGCGGCGAGGAATTGCTCGGGTGGCCCGTCGAATTGGAAGTTGCTTTCAGGAAAGTAACGGCGGGCAGGTTACCGGCGTTGGCCGCGGTCCAGAAGTCGCTGATGTTGTAGTTATGGTTGGCCGGATCGGCCGGGGTGCCGATCGCGGCCGGGGACGCCGGTCCGAGATGGTGGATGTTCGAAGTGCTCTTGTAGTACTGGAAGGGCATGTAATGGCTGTTGTAAGTGGATGGGCAGGACGCAAACGGAAGCGGCTGGCCGTTGGCCGATTCCGGGAAATCCCCGTAGAACCAGCCCCATGAGATGTTCTGCGCGTTGAGCAGGTCGCCAATGTTCTTGCTGGTCATTTGCACCGGCGTGCCGGTGGCGGTCGTAACGCAATCGTCGAAGCCCGCTTCGACGTTTGCGATGACGGAACCGTTGGCCACTTTGTTGGCGATGGTGGTGACGCTGCTGGTGTGGGTCTGCCCGGAGATCACATTGAGATGGCCCATGACCGTGGTGCCGAATTCGGTATCGAAGAAGTTGTCACTCATGGCGTAATGTTGGGCGTAATTCCACAGGGCAGTCACGGTGTTGCCGTCGTAATAACCCATGTTCAGACCCGCCTGGCAGCCGGTGGCGTTGGTGCTTTCGGGGAATTTATCTACCAGGCCGTTGTCGTATGCCTTCTGCTCGTCGGCGTAGTGATTGTCGTTGTCGCAGGTGGTTTCCTGGCTGCGATCCAGGCGAAAGGGCTGCACCGAGTTCGGATTGGCGGTGAGAAGTTGCGGCGTGAGGCCGTTGACCGACGGAGTTCCGGCCGCTGCCGTGAAGGCTGGCTGGCCGACCGGGTTTAAGGCCCGGGGATAGGTTCCGAAGTAGTGGTCGAACGAGTTGTTCTCGTCAAAGATTACGACCAGGTGCTGGATCGGCGTGGTGGGACCCTGACCCCACGCGGAAGCGGCGCCGGCCAGACTGCAGGCCAGCAATACGATTACGGCGTGGGTTCTGCGATTGTGTTTCTTAGCGGTCAATTGGATGTGCCTCCCGTCGGACTTGAAGTCAACAATCTCATGGGAGGATTACATCGGAATGAATGGCCGGTAACGATCGGGCAACAGAGGGCGTTCCGAATCATTAGGGCAGGCCGGTGCAGCGAGGCGCACCAAGACTTTGCGGACGCCGCTGCGCGTGACGAACGAACCAGGCACCGGGATCGTGCCGGGAGCATCATGGTCCCTGTTATATGCTGGCCCTGTAAACGGGAGGTGCCCTTTTGACTCGAATGATCCGATTGATCACTATAACGGCCGCGGTATCACTATCCGCTATGGCCCAACTGCCTGCGCCCGCTCGCGAGATTCCGCTCTATCCCGGCGTTGCGCCCGGCTCAGAGAATTGGCATTACGAGGAACGGGCCGCCGGCAGCGCCGATAAGCCTCAGGCGCAGAATGTAGTACGTCCGGTGCTGATGTATTATCCGGCGGATCGGGCGAAGGCTGTGGGGACGGCGATGATTGTCGCGCCTGGGGGCGGGTACCGAACCCTGATGATGTCTTACGAAGGCGTGGACGTGGCGAAGAGGCTGAATGAGATGGGGATCGATGCGTTTGTTTTGAAGTATCGGACGACGTATGTTGCCGCGACAGGTGCGGCGACTGCTCCGGATCCTCAGACGGGGCAGGACGTGCGCGCACTGGCAAACTCGGATGGTCCGCAGGCTGTTCGCGTGTTGCGGCAACATGCCGCCGAGTTTGGCGTGCCTGTAAATCGGATCGGAATGATTGGTTTTTCGGCGGGAGGCGGGGTGTTGCTGGCGTCGGTATACGGGCCTGCGGATGGGCGGCCGGATTTCGCGGCGGGGATCTATGCTTCGGGGGCCAGTGCTGCGCCTCCCCCGCAGGGTGCGCCGCCGTTGTTTGTTGCAGTAGCGTCGGACGATAAGTCGGTGGGGTATCAGGGGTCGATGGATATTTTCGGGGCGTGGATCAAGGCAGGGTTGCCGGCGGAACTGCATGTATTTCAGGCGGGCGCCCATGGGTTTGCGAAGAAGGGCGGCGGTGCGGATCATTATCTGGATCGGCTGGAAGAGTGGTTGAGGGTGAATGGGCTGTTGACGAAGCCAGCGCGCTGAACCAGGCATAGCGTCGGATATGATGGTTGGCGTGCTGAGGATGAATGCGCTGAGAGTTTTGCCGGTCGTTGTCTTGTTGTTGCTGTTGCTTACCGGTTGTGGCGAAAAACCCAAGGTTGCCGAGGCTCCGGCCAAACCAATCGGGACCCCGGTCTCCATTCCCACGCCCCTGGGCCTGCCGCCCATTCCGATACCTGACAATAATCCGCCCACTGCCGAGACGATCGCACTCGGGCGCAGGCTTTATTACGACACTCATCTTTCCGCCGATAACACGGTGGCCTGCGCGAACTGTCATAGTCCCGCGCTGGCGTTTGCCGATGGCCGACCGGTTTCCGTCGGGGTGAATGGAAAAACGGGCTCGCGTAACGCGCCGACGGTTTTGAACGCTGCCTATCATCCGTTGCAGTTCTGGGATGGGCGCGCAAAGAGCCTGGAAGATCAGGCGGGCGGGCCGATTCAGAATCCGGTGGAGATGAACCAGTCGCACGACGTGATGGTGGCAAAGATCGGAAAGATGACCGAGTATCAGGCGGCGTTCGATAAAGCCTTCGGGCCAGGGCCGATTACGGTGGAGAAGGTGGAGATGGCGATTGCCAGTTTCGAGCGCACAATGGTGAGCGGCAATTCGCCGTTCGATCGGTATCAATATGGCGGCGACAAGACGGCGCTCTCGGCAGCGGCGATTCGGGGCCTCGCGATCTTCCGAGACAAGGCTAAGGGCAATTGCGCCACGTGCCATACGATCGAAGACAAATACGCGCTGTTCACCGATGGGAAGTTTCACAACATCGGGGTGGGTGTGGATGCGAACGGCGAGTTGAAGGATCAGGGGCGTTACGATCAGACGCACCTCGAAGGCGATCGGGGCGCGTTCCGGACTCCGACGCTGCGAAACGTTGCGAAGACCGCGCCTTATATGCACGACGGCAGCGTAAAGACTCTGAAGGACGTAGTGGATTTCTACGTGGGCGGAGGAACTTCGAATCCGCAGCTGGACAAAGAAATTAAAGAATTGAAGCTCACGGGGCAGGAGCGCCAGGATCTGGTGGCATTTCTGGAATCCCTGACGGGCGATGTGCCGGCCGACTCGGGCCCGTTGGGAAAATAGCAAATGAATTATTCGCGCGGACGGTTAAGCATTGCCTTATGTTCGTTAGTGTGCGTTGCCGCGGTGATTAGTGCCGGCTGCGGGAAGACTGTGCCCACCAACTCAAACAATGCCACGAGCACGAAGGCGCCGGCACCGGCACCGGGGAAGGTTGTCTACTTCAAGGTTGATCCAGCGACGGCAGGCACAGTTACGGGCAAGATTCTGTTTTCGGGAAAAGCTCCCGTCCACAAGAAGGTCGACATGGACGAGGATCCGCAATGCGCGAAGCTGCATAAGACGCCGTTTTACGACGATACTGTCCTGGTGGGCAAGAAGGGTGCGCTGGCGAATGCTTTCGTTTACATCAAGACGGGCCTCGAAGGCAAGAAATTCGAGCCCCCCTCCGAGCCGGTGACGATCGATCAGCAGGGCTGCTGGTTTGGACCGAGGGTGATCGGGATGCAGGCGGGGCAGGCGCTGAAGGCGGTCAATTCGGATCCGGTCACGCACAACATCCATCCGAAGGCGAAGATCAACCGGGAATGGAATCAGAACCAGCCGGAAGGCGCGGAAGCGGCGATTCGGAAATTCAGTCTGCCAGAGGTGATGATCCGGGTGAAGTGCAACATCCATGCGTGGATGAAAGCCTGGGTAGGTGTGGTGGATAGTCCGTACTTTGCGGTCACCGGAACGGACGGAACTTTCGAGATGAAAAACGTGCCACCGGGCGCTTATACAATTGAAGCCTGGCAGGAAGAGTTGGGCACGCAGGAACAGCAGGTTACGCTGGCGGCATCGGGAACGGCGGCCGCCGAATTCAAGTTTAAGGGAGAATGAGATCGATGCGCAGAATGTACCTCTTGATTCCGGCATGCCTGGCGCTGTTGAGCGCGGGATGCTCGCAGAAGCCGGAAGGCTACCGCGTTTACGTGACGAACGAGACCTCGGGTGATATGACCGTGATCGATTCGTCGAATTTTGAAGTGGTCGAGAATGTTCATGTGGGCCAGAGACCGCGCGGGATTCACGCGAGTCCGGATGGCAAGTTGCTGTATATTGCGCTGAGCGGATCGCCGATCGGCGGGCCGAATGTGGACGAGAGCACGCTGCCGCCTCCGGATAAGAACGCGGACGGAATCGCGGTATTCGACATTGCGCAGAACAAAGTTGCGAAGGTGATTGAGGGCGGTTCGGATCCGGAAAACTTCGCCGTCAGCAAGGACGGCAAGTGGATTTATGTCTCCAATGAAGACGATGAGGGCGTAAGTTTTGTGGACCTGGGAACAGGCAAGCTGGCACCTCCGGGAATCAAGACCGGCGAGGAACCGGAAGGCGTGGCACTGACGCCGGACGGCAAGCTGGTGTATTCGACATCGGAGGGCGATGGGACGGTGTCGGTAATCGACGTTGCGGCGCGGAAACTGATCAAGACGTTTAAGGTGGGCCGCCGCCCGCGGAACGTGGTTTTCCTGCCGGACGGCCAGCACGCGTATGTCAACGCGGAGAACGACGGCAATATCGGCATTATCGATTTGACTAAGAACGAGATGACCGGCACGGTGGCGCTGGGCACGCCGGGACAGGTGAAGCCCATGGGACTGGCGCTTTCCGCCGATGGCAAGAAGCTGTATGTCACGACCGGCAAAGGCAAGAGCGTGGTGGTGGTGGATACGACGACCAATCAGATCCTGACGACGTTTGAAGTGGGACAGCGGCCGTGGGGCATCGCAATAGCTCCGGATGGCAAGACGCTGTTTACGGCGAACGGGCCGAGTGGCGATGTGTCGGTTGTGGATGTCGCCACGAACAAGGTGACGAAAAAGGTGAAGGCGACCGGCGGCCCCTGGGGCATCGAGATCGTGAACAAGTAGGTAAGATCGGATGATGCGGAAAATCCTGAGCGGTGGTGCGGTATTCGGTGTCTTGTGTTTTTCGCAGGCTTTGCCGGCGCAAGACAACTCGTGGACGATTTCGCCGCTGGACAGCTTTGCGAATTTCACCGTTAAGCATCTGATGATCAGTACGGTGCATGGAACAGCCGGGGGGATGAAGGGGACGGTTAGCTACGATCCGAAGGATCCCTCAAAGGACATAGTGGACGCAACGATCGACGTCAACACGCTGAATACGGGCGTGGCGAAGCGCGACGAGCAGTTGAAGACGGATTACTTCGATATGAAGAAGTTTCCCGTGATCGAGTTTAAGTCAACGAAGGTCGTCAGGGTGGGGGCAGGGAAGCTCCGGATGACGGGGAACCTGACGATCAAAGGCACTACGCGGCCCGTAGTGCTGGCTGTCGACGGTCCGTCGCCGATGGTGAAGGACGCGCAGGGGCGTTCCAAGATCGGGCTGACGGCGACGACAAAGATCAGCCGGAAGGACTTCGGGATCGTGGGGACGGCTCTGGATGGCGCGGTGGAGGCCGGCGGGATTATCGTTTCGGATGAAGTGGCGCTGGAACTGGATATTGAATTGATGCCGGCGGCCGCTGCTACGCCGGTTGCCGCGGCGAAGACGAACGGATCGCAATAAAAAACCGGGACCCTTTTGGAGAGTCCCGGCTGGTAGCGGATGTTAACTGATCCGCGCCATGTCGATCGGATTTGAACCTGTAATTGAAATTTCCTGGTCCCCTTCTCAACGGGGTAGTCTTATCGTATCATTGTGCGCGTTATGAAACGCTTTGCCTGCCTGTTGTTTCTTGCCGCTCTGTCCGCATTGAGCGCGCCGACCAGCGACTTTGCCGGTCACTGGCGCGTCACGTATGCCGGCCCGGCGGGCACCGCTCCCAAGACTGTTGGCTCCATTGTGCCGGACCTGACTGCGGAGGCTACGGGTGTGGGCGGCACGGGCGTAAGTGGCGTGGTGAAGATCGGGCCGCGGCCGGGCGCCGCGCCGGTGGCCGAAGCGAAACTGGACGGCGAGCACTTGGTTTTCCTGGCGACCGGGACGCTGAGTTCCACCACAGGCGTGCCTGCGTGCAAAGTGGACGCGACCATTCACGGCGATCAGATGGTGTTGCTGCTTTCCGTCGTCAAGAACGCCGGCGGGCCTTTGGGCGCAGATCAGGTTTATGAGTATCGGGGCACGCGGACGAAGGCTTAGCGCCCGAATTCGTTATACCTTTTCGGCTATCGACTTGGCCTGCAGGAAGAGCGCCAGATAGTCCGGGCCGCCCGCTTTCGAATCCGTGCCCGACATGTTGAAACCACCAAAGGGATGGGCTCCGACCATGGCACCGGTGCACTTCCGGTTGATGTAGAGGTTGCCGGCAAAGAAGTCCGTGCGCGCCTGTGCGATGTGGTC
>Ga0302319_10010781_pt1 | contig 17404 bp, 18 predicted proteins | sample Bog_T0_2_FD_203319 | JGI IMG/M metagenome (GOLD analysis project Ga0302319, IMG submission 203319) | Peat permafrost microbial communities from Stordalen Mire near Abisko, Sweden - Bog_T0_2 | ecosystem: Environmental > Terrestrial > Soil > Wetlands > Peat | place: Sweden: Abisko, Stordalen Mire...
GAGCTGGCAGTGGTACGCACCTCGCAGATCAACTGCACGGCCTACTGCCTGGCCAGCCATACCGCTATCAGCCTGCGGCTGGGGACCACGCCGGAGCAGATTGAGGCGCTGAAGGACTGGCGATCGAGCACGCTGTTCAGCGAAGCCGAGAAGGAGGCCATCCACCTGGCTGAGGCTATGACCTCGGACTCGCTGCACTACAGCGACGAGGACTTCGCGCGGCTGCGCCGGTTCTACTCGGAGGGCGAGGTCGTCGAGTTGATGGCGGCAATCGGGCTGTTCAACTACTTCAACCGCTTCAACAACCTGCTACAGATGGAGCCCACCCAGCCGGCGACCGCGGAGGAGCTCGCTGAGGCCGGCGTTGTACCGGTGGGCGCCTAGCGCAAGTGGCGCCCCTAACGGTAGAGCAACACCGCGATGTTGTAGGCGGTAAAGTTCTGCGTGCCGGTGGCCGCGCAGGCGCCGACGCTGGCCCTGCGATATCTGCCGCTGGCGAGTCGGGACTGTAGCTCGGCCGGCATCACGTCGAGGCTGCTTGCGGTGTAGCGCATGATGAACCCCGGCGTAGCCGTGCCGGCGTAACCGCTGGACATGGCGCAAGTGCTGCGGGCCTCCGGCGCGGATGGGACAGCGCTGATTGGCGCGCTCGACTCCAGCAGCCTGGCGACTCTGCGTTCCTGCTCTTCGAGGCTGATGACTTCCACGGTTTTATCGAAGTCCTCCACCGCATACAACTCTCCGTTACGGCTGAGGACGCGGATTCCAACGGCATCGACGCGGTCGCTGAGCAGGTTGGCGCGGTGGGGCGGGGAGCGCATCCAGGCGTCATGAATACGGACCGCGGTCGGAGCCAGCGCCACGTTCTCCGCAATCACGCTGAAGTGCGCACCGGCGTTCACGGCGCGGGCCGAGAGTTCCGCTTCGCCGGGATATTGGTGCGAGATGGACTCGCGGGAGGCCATCTCGACGGCGTGCCCCTCGGCGGCGCGATACAGACTCTCATCCCAGCGGAGCACTGGCAAGCCCTGCTGTGCGCGTTCGGCATTGGCCGCGGCAAAGAGATACTGCTCGGCGACGCTGGGCGGCCGCTGCGCCTTCACCCGCACAGGGTATAGGGCAGCTGCAAGCCAGAGCGCCATCGCAACATAGAGCCGTTTCATACTCTCTGCGAACCCCGATGGCGGCGAAATTCCTCTCCTCTAAGACAGATTCTCCGGCAGCGGCGAACGATCGCGAAAACGCCGCAACAATCCAAAGAGCTTGCGTGCCGTCCAGTAGCGCGGAAGGAAGCGGCCGGGGTTGGAGACTGAGCGCAAGAGCCAACCCAGATAAAGACGGTCGGCCCAGACGGGAATTCGCGCCTGCACACCGCTCAGAAACGCAATCGCCGCTCCCACGCAGTGGATGGAGGGAGCGAAGCTCAGGCGCTGCTTGAGGTACCAGCCGAGTTGCTCCTGCACGCCTCCCCCCACCGTAAGCACCACATGCTGCGGGCGAAGCCGCTCTAACAGCTCCACCAGCACCGCATCGGCGGGAACAGAGTCGTAGAGCGGAGCCACGTAGACCCAATCGGCGGGGACCTCGATTCCCTGCCCTGCGAGCCACGCCAGGTTGCGCATAGAACTCTCCTCGCTGGGCATCACCCAAAGGCAGTTGCCGGCGCGGCGCACACTGGGATGCTGCAGTAACCGGCGCAGGTAGGTCAGGCCGGAGAGCCGCCTGGTGTGGTCGCGCTGCAGCATGTTCCAGGCCAGCACCATGAAGGCAGAGTCGGGCAACACCAGGTCGGCGTGCAGCAAGGCATCGCGATAGCTGGGATTGGACGCCAGTTCCACGAGCGCAGGCGCCGCAGGAACCGCAAGGAGGCCGCCGCTCTGCATTCTTTCGACTGCCGCATCGACCGAGCCCAGAAAGAACGGGATGCCGAGGATGGTACGAAATTCAGGCGGTGCGGACGGCATGGACGGCTAGACCTTCCCAGCGACGGGGCGCCCCCCTCCCCGCCAAAATCCGGCAAAGTCCGCAGAACATTGGACTTAGCTTTGGACCTGCTTGTACATCCTCGATGTACAGGCATTGCGGAACGGCTCTGCACCCTCGCCTCTATTCTATCCGCGATGTCAAGAGCAGGAGCTCTATCATGGTCAGGATGGTGGTCGCGATGGGACACTCAAGGTGAGCATCGGATGGGGAGCAAGGATCGGTCGCGAGGTGCGGCGTCATCCGCTGGCAGGGCTGGGCGCAGCGCTGCTGGCCGTCTTCGTGCTGGGCGCGGTGCTGGCTCCGTGGGTAGCACCGCACGATCCGGCGCGACTGGACCTGGGAGCACGGCTGCTGCCACCCGCCGCTGGACACTGGTTCGGGACCGATGAGCTGGGCCGGGACGTGTTTTCGCGCACGCTCTTTGGGGCGCGGGTGTCGCTAACCGTGGCGGTGGCCGTGGTGGGACTGTCGCTGGCGGTGGGTCTGGTGCTGGGAATGGCGGCGGGGTTCTACGGTGGTCTGCTCGACACGGTGGTGAACGTCTACCTGAGCAATGCGTTCTTGGCGCTGCCCGGGATTTTGCTGGCGGTGGCGGTGGTCGCGTTCCTGGGGCCGAGCCTGGGGAACCTGATCCTGGCGCTGGCGCTGGCCGGGTGGGTGAACTACGCGCGGCTGGTGCGCGCGCAGGTGATGAGCGTGAAGGAGCGCGAGTTCGTGCAGGCAGCGCGGGCTCTGGGTGCGACCGACCTGCGCCTGATGACGCGCCACATCCTGCCCAACATCGTGCAGCCGTTGCTGGTGCAGGCGGCGGTGGGCATGGCGGCGGCGGTACTGGCCGAGGCCACGCTCAGCTTCCTGGGGCTGGGCGTACAGCCGCCGACGGCGACCTGGGGCGCGATGCTGAACGACGCGCGCTCGCACCTCTTCGAGTCGCCGTACCTGGTCTTCTTCCCGGCTGCGGCGGTGGCGCTGTGCGTGCTGGCGTTCAACCTCATCGGCGACGGCCTGCGGGACTATCTGGACCCGCGCAGCCGGCTGCGTGAGGGACTGTAGCGTGCCCGGTGTGGTCCGTATCGGGGTGATCTCTGACACCCACGGCCTGCTGCGGCAGGAGGCACTGGCGGCGCTCGCGGGCGTGGACCACATCCTGCACGCCGGAGATGTGGGCGACGTGAAAATTCTTGATGCTTTGCGGGCGATCGCACCGGTGACTGCGATTCGCGGCAACATCGATGGGAGCGGGCCGTGCTCTTCCCTGCCCGCTACGGAAGTGCTGGAGTTGGGCGGATGTTTGATCTACATGGTCCATGCGCTGGAAGACCTGGATTTGAGTCCCAAAGCGGCGGGCGTGGGGATGGTGGTGTACGGGCACTCGCACCAGGCGTTGGTGGAGGAGCGCGACGGCGTGCTGTATGTGAATCCCGGCAGCGCGGGGCCGCGGCGGTTCTCGCTGCCGGTGACGGTGGCGCTGGTGCGGGTGGAGGCTGGAAAGCCTGGCGCGGAGATCGTGGAGTTGGGGGTGTAAGAGAGGAAGAGGCAAGAGCAACAACAAATGCAAAATCTTTAACGCAGAGGACGCAAAGGAAAGACGCAAAGATCGCAAAGTGGAGTTGCGGCGCTACAGCACGCCGGGGAGCGACGACTTGGGTGCGGCGGCCGGTTGGGGCTCCGGCGGTTCGGGCACGGGAACGGCGTTGGCGCCGGCTTTCTCCCACTTGAACGTGACGGTGGAGAGGATGGCCGCGAGCCGCTCGTCGATCTCGTGAATCTGCCGGTCGCTGATCTCCTGCGCACCACTGGAGATGGAGCAGAAGGTATTCATGGCCAGGTCGAAGCGATAGCAGGCGTGCTTGTGGAAGGCGGTGTAGACCTCGTCGCGGGCCTCGGTGCAGATGGCGCCGTGCTCGTCGTGTCCGTGGGCGAAGGGAACGCTGCCGATGGCCTGGACGTCCTTATGGTTCTGGACTCCGGGCAGGCCGAGACGGGTGGCCTGCGCCGCGCACTCTACGTCAGTGGTCTTCGGCTCCACGCTGTAGTAGAAGAGCGCTCCGCTCAGGGTGGAGTGCGGAAAGGGGTTGAAGTCGATCATGGCGACGCCACGCAGTTCAGCATTGGGCGGCGCGGTGCGCGCATCCTGATGGAAGGTGCTGACCTGGCCGTCCTTGCGGGTGAGCTCCCAGCCGGGGGGGATGAGGAAGCTGACTCCGAAGCGCTTGTCCTGAAAGCTCTGCTCTTTGGCGGTGGCCTCGGGGGTGTCGGGCACGGTGATGGTCTTAGGATTCGAGTGGCTGGCGGCGTGCGCGCTCACCGTCTGTTGCGCGCCGGCGAAGGGAGCGGCGAGGGACAGGGCGAGTGCAGGCAACGAGCGCTTCATCTGGAACCTCATGCGCGCGACCGGATGCGCGGATCGGCGAGCGTGTAGATGGAGTCGGTGAGCAGGTTCACCGCCACGTACGTCAAGCCTACCGCGAGGATGCAGCCCTGCACCAGAGCGTAATCGCGGTTGGAGATAGCCGAAAGGGTTAGACGGCCTAGGCCGGGCCAACTGAAGATGGTCTCCGTAACGATGGCGCCGGAGAGCAGCGAGCCAAACTGCAGGCCCAGCACCGTCAGCACCGGGTTGAGCGCGTTGCGCAACGCGTGGCGGTAGACGACGGTACCTTCGGGCAGGCCCTTCGCGCGTGCGGTACGGATGTAGTCCTGGCCGAGTTCCTCCAGCATGGAGGTGCGCACCATGCGGGTAAGAATGGCCGCCATGCCTAGCCCGAGGGTGACCGCCGGAAGCAGGAGATGGGTAAAGAATCCTGCCGTTCCGACGCCCGCGCCAGAGACCGGGAGCCAGCCCAATGCAATCGCAAAGACTACAATCAAGATAGGGCCGAGCGCGAAGTTGGGAAACGAAAGACCGAAGAGACTGGCCATGCCCAGTGCGCGGTCGGGCCAGCGGTTGTGGCGCTGCGCGCTGGCCACTCCGGCGGGGACCGCAAGCAGCGCACCGAACAGCGTGGCGGCCAGCGTGAGCGCCAGCGTGTAGGGGTAGCGCTGCAGGATGACGTGCAGAACGGAGTCATGCAGGCGCAGCGAGCGTCCCAGGTCGCCATGCAGCAGGCCGGCCATGTAACGCAGATACTGCGTGTGCAGCGGAGCGTCCAAGCCCAGCGAGTGGCGCAGCGCGGAGATGTCCGTGGCGGTCGCGCCGTCGCCCAGCATCTGCACGATGGGGTCGCCGGGAACAAGGTGAATCAGCAGAAAGACCACCGTGACCACCACCCACAGCACGGGCAGTGCGATGAGGATGCGCTTGAGGACTGGCCTCATGGCTTGGCCTCGGCGAGATGTTCCTCCGGCGGCGTGCTTGCAGGCTCTGCCGGCTTGCGAACGCGTGGCTGGATGGGGTCCACGCGCACCTGGGCAATGCGCATGCCATCCATCTTCTGCACCACGAAGCGCCTTCCGCCGAAGTCGACGTGCTCACCCTCGGTTGGAATGTGGCCGAGGCGGGAGAGCAGAAAACCGGCCAGGGTCTCCACACCGGCCTCGCGCGGAAACTTCCAGCGCAGTTGCGTGGCCAGGTCGCGCAGGCCGGCGCTGCCGTCGAGCAGCAGGCCTCCGTTGCTGGCGGGCAGCGGTAGGCTTCGGGTAGTGTCGAACTCGTCTTCGAGTTCGCCGACGACCTGTTCCAGCACATCTTCGGCGGTGACCAAGCCGAGCGTGGAGCCAAACTCGTCGACGACGATGGCGATCTGGCGGCGGCGCTCCTGGAACTCCTGCAGCAGTTCTACGGCGAGCTTAGTCTCGGGAACCAGCAACACGTCGCGCATGACCTGCCGCAGGGTGATGCCCGACGCTGTGCCGCTGCCGGTTTGGGCGATGGCGCGGAAGTGGATCAGGCGCGAGACGTCCTTGCTGTAGACCACGCCGATAATGTGGTCGCGGCCCCCGGCAGGCTCGTAGACCGGCACGCGCGAGTGCTGCTCCTCGACGATGCGCGCGCTAGCGGCCTCCAACGGCAGGTCGGCAGGGAGCGAAAAAATCTTGCCGCGCGGGGTCATGATCTCGCTGGCCGTGACCTGGCCGAGTTCCAGAGCGCGGTGAATCATCTCCTCCTGAAAGGCGGGCAGCAAGCCCATGCGGCGGGTGGCGGTCGCCATCAGCTTCAGCTCCTCGGGAGAGTGCGCGGCGGACTCCGCGCTGAGCGGGGCGCGGAAGAGATGCAGCACCAGACGGGCGGAGACGTTCATTATGCGAATCAAAGGACGGGTGATGAGGATAAAGACTTCGACCGGCCCGGCTACCGCGAGCGCAATGCGCTCGGCGCGCTGAAGGGCGAGCGACTTGGGGACGAGTTCGCCGAGCAGGACCTCAAAGTACGTGATGAGCGCGAAGGCCACCACAACCGCCAGCGAGTGCGCATAGAGCTCCGCGTGGGCTGAGACGCCCGGCAGGCCGTGTACGTGTCCGAGGATGCCGAGCAGCGCGCCGGCCAGCGCGGGTTCGCCGATGCCGCCCAGGGCGAGCGAGGCAATGGTGACTCCGAACTGCACGGCGGGAAGAAACTCGTCCAGGTTGCGTTTGAGGCGGAGTGCGGTACGGGCGCCGGGGCGGTTGAGGGCGACCAGTTGCTCAATGCGGGTCTCGCGGAGACTGACCACGGCGAACTCCGCGGCCACAAAGAAGCTGTTCGCCAGGATGAAGAAGGCGATCAGGCTGCCGTGTACGAGGGTCCACTCCAGCATCGTTTGGATTTGAGTCTAGCACCGGCCGGACGCAAAGCAGCCTGCGAGGCTTGGCTCCGCAGGCTGTTCGAAAGCTTTTTGCCGCCGTCGTAGCGACCTACGCGACAGACTTGACCAGCACGCGGTGCAGGGCCTGGTCGATGGTGTCCTTGGGGACGAAGCCGACGATCTGCTCGGCGACCTTGCCGCCGCTGAAGATGAGCAGCGCCGGAATGCCGCGGATGCCGTAGCGGCCGGGGGTCATGTTGTTCTTGTCCACGTCCATCTTCATGACCTTGAGCTTGCCGTTGTACTCGGTGGCGACGGCGTCGACTACCGGAGCGAGCGCGCGGCAGGGACCGCACCACGCCGCCCAGAAATCCACCAGAACCGGCGTATCAGACTGCAACACCTGCTTCTCAAACTCCGCGTCGTTGACCTCGGTAACAAACTGACCTGCCATAGCCTCTTCTCCCTCGGGGCGTGAGCGACCGCCCGGATAAACCCACACCATCATAGATGCTGGGGGGTGGAAAACGATGCCGAAGCCCGGTATCGGCCTCAGTTCGCCGTAGGGCGGTCGATGCTGTCGATCACCAGATACTCCACCGGTCCCTTCCCAGGCTGTAGTCTCAGGCCCAACTGCTGCTTCAGGGCTTCAAAGATGGAGGGGCGGTCCTGGGCGTCGGGAGGCAGATTTTCCTTGGCCACGTCTGGAGGCAATTGCGGAGCAAAGGTCAGGCTGAAGTCGAAGTTTCCGGTCAGCCCCGTGTTGTCGACGACCGGGCGCTCGTCGAACTGGAGCTGTTGCCCCAGCCACCAACACAGGTACGGCATGGGAACGCGCCTGCCCACGGAGGAGCCGTCCTGACCAAAATTGATGGGGATGTTGAAGTCCTGTTCGCTGGTGTTGGGCTTCATCTTCAACCCGGCTTTATCGACGGTAAGACTGTAGACATTGCCTTCTTTCGTCTCGGTGTGGAACTTCAAGTGGAACCGGTCGGCCAGCAGGTTCTGAAACATGGTGTGAAGATCGTCCAGGTTGTAGGCTTTGTCAGCCTTCGCCTCAACATCGTAACGCGCTGTGGCCAGCCACTCCGGGCCACCGTTAATCTGGCGCATCGGGACCTTGTACATCAGGCTTATCATCACCTTCACGGACATGTTCTGCGCAGCGTATCCGTAGCCGCCGGGCAACGCGCGGATGAATCCGTTGCGGGCCTCGGGGTTGGCGGGCCGGATGGAGGCAACCTCAAAGGTGAGCCTGCCGGGTATGTCCTGAGCGTAGACCACAGGCACACACAGCAGAGGCAGGGTCAACGCCAACATTCGCCAGCGGGTCGGAACCATATTGTCCTCCAGGCCAAGTTTTGCTAAGAAGCTACAGCAGAGTCGTCTCTGCTCCGCCCGCGATGCGCAGAGGTAGAACCTCCACGGAGGCATCCAGTAGAGCAGCGAGACGGGTCTCTGCGGCCAGCAGAGATGTGCCGTCCGCAAGAAACAGCAGCACGGACGGGCCTGCTCCGCTGAGGGCAATACCCGCGAACTTATTTCCCAAAGACGGGGGCTCGGAGGCCAGCGGAAGCAGGGTCTTCAGCAGGGGGCAGGCGTCGGCGCGGTAGGGCTGGTGCATGCGGTCCTGCATGGCAGTCGATAGCAGATCGAGACGCCCTTGCGCGAAGGCGGCGGTGAGCAGCGCCACGCGCTGGACGTTGAAGACGGTGTCGGCTTTGGAGTAACTCTCCGGCAGCAGCGCGCGCGCGGTCCTGGTCGCCAGAGACGCAGCGGGCACCGCCAGCAGCATCTCCCAGGCGGGGTCCCCGGGGAAGGTGGCAGAGGCAATCTTGCCATCGCTGGCTGCCGAGACGGTGAAGCCTCCGTACCAGCAGGCGGCGACGTTGTCGGGATGGCCCTCACGACGGCTGGCCTCTGCGACGAGGTCGGTGTCCGTGAGCTTGAGGCCGCCGAAGTGGCCGGCCAGAGCTACACCCGCCAGCAGCGCGGCGGCGCTGGAGCCGCACCCCATGCCCAGCGGAATCTCGTTATGGATCGTCAAGTGCAGCGGAATGACGGCAGCCCCGGCACGGTGCAGCATATCGGCGTAGGTATCCACGATGAGGTTGTTCTCGAGCACAGCGCAGAGTTCGGCGTCGCGACCCGAAGCGGTGATCGCAAAGGCCGGAGCGGCGTGGGCCTCGACGGTGAGGTGCATGGAGATAGCGAGACCCACAGCATCAAAGCCGGGGCCGAGGTTGGCGGAGGTCGCGGGCAGCGACAGGCGCAGGCCGCGGGGATGTTGGCGGGCGCTCACGCGGGCTGCGGCGCGCCTGCGGTCACGCTGCTGAGGGCATCGATGACGCGCAGCACACTGTCCGCATCCGGGTCGAGTACGACCGGCTGGCGGCGCATCTGCGCGTGCTGGGCGAGTTCCGCGGCGCTCGCGCCGTCCATCTCCTGCTCGCTCAGCAGCTCGCCGCGGTGATAGTCGATGGTGTAGCCGGGATCTTTGAGGGTATGGCCGGTGAGCAGCAGGACAGCGGTCTCCTCCTTGCCGACGCGGCCATCGGCAACCAGCTTCTTCAGGCCCGCAAGCGTGACCGCCGAGGCCGGCTCGCAGCCGATGCCCTCCGCGCCGATCTCCGCCTTAGCGAGCGCGATCTCGCGTTCGGAGACCTGCTCGCACCAGCCGCCGGTTGCGGCCAGCACACGCACCGCCTTCTTCCATGAAGCGGGGTTACCGATGCGGATGGCAGTGGCGTGGGTCTGGGCGGTGACCGGCCCGAGCGCCACGCCGCCGTTCTCCATGACGCTGCGATACAGCGGGTTGGCGCCCTCCGCCTGGATGATGCTGATCCTGGGCACGCGATGGATGAAGCCGAGGTGCTTCATCTCCGCAAAGCCTTTGCCCAGAGCCGAGCTGTTGGCGAGGTTGCCGCCGGGGACGATGATGTGGTGCGGCACCTGCCACTCCATCTGTTCCAACAGCTCGAAGGCCGGGGTCTTCTGGCCTTCCAGGCGGTAGGGGTTGACCGAGTTCAGCAAGTAGATAGGCGCGCGGGCGACAATCTCGGTGAGCACGCGTACGCAGCCGTCAAAGTCCGTGCGGAGCTGGATCGTCGTCGCGCCGTAGTCCATGGACTGCGAGAGCTTGCCCCACGCGATTTGGCCGTCGGGGATGAGTACCAGAGAGCGCAGTCCGGCACGCGCGGCGTAGGCGGCCATCGCGGCAGAGGTGTTGCCCGTGGACGCACAGGCCACCCACTCAAAGCCGCCCGCGACGGCGACGGAGAGCGCGGCGGTCATGCCGGTGTCTTTGAAGGAGCCCGTCGGGTTCATTCCCTGATGCTTGGCAAGCAGCCAGTTCATACCCAGCGCGGCAGCGGATTTTGGCATCTCATACAGTGGGGTATTTCCCTCGCGCAGCGTGACCACGCGGTCATCGGGGACGATGGGCAGCAGGTCGCGGAAGCGCCAGACGCCACTCTGGTCAATGGAGAGCGTGGAGGTGCGGCGCTCTTGCCAGAGATAACGCAGGGCGCTGGGGTTGGGACGGTTCCGGGGGGTGGGACGGCTGGCCGAGTACACGTGCTCGCCCTCGGATTCGCTGGGCGCGCCCTCGCTCCACGGGTACTCTACTTCAAACAGATCGCCGCAGACGCGGCAGCGAAAGTTGCTCTGCGCCGCGGCGGGAGCAATCCTTTCTCCGCACCCTGTGCATCGGAGTATGTGTGTCGAAAAACTCATCTCGTCCTCTAGAGTACCGTAATTGCCGCAGGTTCATAGGTTTTACGGCCCGTCGGGGAGTGCTGTCGGCGATGCTCCTGCTGCCGTTGCTTGCGGCTTCCGCTGCGGGCGCACAGGTAATGGAACTGCACGTGGCGGCCGCTGCCGACCTTCAGCCTGTGATGCCCGCCCTGGCCGCCGAGTACGAGCGCAAGACCGGAGTTAAGGTGGTCACCAGCTTCGGCTCCTCGGCCACGCTGGCCGAGCAGTTGCAGAACGGCGACCCGCAGGATGTCTTTCTCTCCGCAGACTTTCTGCATCCAGAGACGCTGATCGCTGCGGGGCTGGTCGACGGCAAGACACCGACACCCTACGCGTGTGGCGTCCTGGTGCTATGGGCGCGGCGGGACTCGCCCGCGCAGCCGCTCACGCTGGACTCACTGACCAAACCGGGCGTAAGCAAGATCGCTGTGGCGAACGACCTCCATGCGCCCTACGGCATGGCCGCGACACGCGCGCTTAAAAATCTCGGCTTTACGGATAAGGTCGCGAGCAAGCTGGTGGTGGGTGAGAACATCGCGCAGACTGCGCAGTTTGCGCTCTCCGGCAACGCGCAGGCGGGGCTTATCTCGCTGACCATCGCGAGCTCGCAGCCCTTCCGCGATGCCGGGACGTTCGTGCGCCTCCCCGCCACGAGCTATCCTCCGGTGGTGCAGTGCGGCGTGGTCTTGAAGGCCGCGAAGAATCTGGCGGCCGCGCATGCCTTTCTGGAGTGGCTTACAAGCAAAGAAGTACAGCAGAGCCTGCCGAAGTTCGGGCTCGATCCGGCAGAGTGAAACAGGTTGCAGGTTCTAGGTTGTTGGTTGTTAGTGAACTGCTGCGGGCACAGTCGAGAGAGCTGAGTGCCACCTACAACTTAGAACCTACCACCTACAACTATCCCGCTGTGGAAAGGCCGGCCTCTGGCCGCAGTAGACTGGGGCAGCATGGACATTCCTGCGCTGACACTGACGCTGCGACTGGCTGGGCTGACGACGCTCTGTCTGCTGCTGATCGCGACGCCACTGGCCATCTGGATCGCGCGCGGTCATGGCATCGTTCGGCGAGTGGTACAAGCGATTGTGGCGCTGCCTCTGGTGCTTCCGCCCACGGTGCTGGGCTTCTATCTGCTGCTGGGCCTGGGGCCGGCGACGCGGATCGGGCGAGAGCTGGTTGATCTGTTTGGGCATCCATTGGCGTTTACCTTCTGGGGGCTGCTGGTGGGCTCCGTGATCTACAGCCTGCCGTTCGCTGTGCAGCCGCTGGTGGTGGGCTTCAGCGGCTTGGACCGCGCCGTGGTGGAGACGGCGAGCGTGCTGGGCGCGTCGCCGTGGAAGGTCTTCTGGAGGATCGTCTTTCCGCTTTCGCGGATGTCGTTTGTGGCGGCGGCGGTGCTGACCTTTGCGCACACGGTGGGTGAGTTCGGCGTGGTGCTGATGATCGGTGGGGATATTCCCGGCAAGACGCGCACGCTGTCCATCTCCATCTTCGATCTGGTGCAGGAGATGAACTACAAGGCGGCCAATGCCACGGCGCTGTGGCTGGTCGGGCTGTCGTTCGTCGCGCTTCTGCTGGTCTACGGGCGCAGCGCGGCGGAGCGGAGGGCGGACCTTGGCTGACTTCCCAGCTAACTTGAACGCTGAGCAGGCACATCATCAACTGCTCGTGAAGGGCCGGCGCGGCTCGGTAGAGCTGGACGTGTCGCTGGAGCTGACGGCGCCGTGGACGGTGATCTTTGGGCCCTCGGGCAGCGGCAAGAGCTCACTGCTGCGTGCGGCCTGCGGGCTGGTGCCGGGGGTGAAGGTGGAATTCCGGCGCTGGAATGCGGCCGACAACAAAGGTCAGGGCGAGTGGCTGGAGTTGCAGGGGACGTCGCGCGCGCTGCCCACCAGCTGGCGGGAGCTGGCCTACGCTCCGCAGGGCACAGCTATCTTTTCCCACATGACGGTGAAGAAGAACATCGAGTTCGGATGGAAGAGCCGCGGGCATAAGCGCGACCGGCACTTTGTGGATGAAGCCATCGAGTTGTTCGCCATGCAGCCCCTGCTGCAACGGCGGCCGCGCGAGCTCTCCGGCGGCGAGCGCCAGGGCGTGGGGCTGGCGCGGGCCTTCGCCGTGCCAAACGCCAAGCTGGTCCTGCTGGACGAGCCGTTCAGCGGTATTGGGCGCGGTATGCGCGAGGCGCTGCTGCCGCGGATGCGCGCGCGGCTGGCGGCGCTGGGCGTCCCCGCGCTATCCGTGACGCACGATGTGGAGGAGGCCATCCTGCTGGGCGCGGAGGTAGTGCGGCTGGAGGCCGGCAAGGTGATCGCGCGCGGCCCGGCCAAGGCTGTGTTGGCTGACGAGCGCGTGGCGATGATGCGCACGCTGATTGCGGATGACTAGGTTGCAGGTTCCAGGTTGTAGGTTCCAGGTTGCAGGTCGCCGAGCAGGACGGGCTCGCGTTCCAGCGTCAGGCCGAACCTGGCGGATACGGTTGCAACGATGTGGTCCTGAAGGCGCTCGATATCAGCGCTGGTCGCGCCGCCTCTGTTCACCAGCGCGAGGGTGTGGCGCGTGGACAAGCCGGCCGCGCCATCGGCATAGCCCTTGCGGAAGCCGGCGCGTTCCAGCAGCCACGCGGCGGGGAGCTTGATGCGGTGCTCGGCGGCGGGCCACTGCGGAATCTCGGTGGGCGCGACGCCGGCGGCAGCGGCGATGCGCAGGAGATCGTCCGCGGAGATGATGGGGTTCTTGAAGAACGAGCCCGCGCTGTGGCAGTCCGGATCGCCGGGGACCAGCAGCATCCCCTTGCGACGACGCAGCTCGCGGACTGTTGCGGCCACCTCAGCGAGCGTTGGGCTGGGCTGGTTTGCCAACATGCGCTGCAACTCCGCGTAACGCAGGCTGGGCACACCGTGGGGCCGCAGGCGGAAGCGCACGCTCGTGACGATATAGCGGTTGGGTTCATCGGTATTGAAGAGGCTCTCGCGGTAGCGGAAGCGGCATTCGCGGTGAGGGAGCGTGGTCCATACGCCCGTGCTGCGATCCAAGGCGCGGACCGACTCAATGGTCTCGGCGACCTCCTGCCCGTAGGCGCCGACGTTCTGCACTGGGGTTCCGCCCACCGAGCCGGGGATGCCCGCGAGGCACTCGATGCCGGCCATGTCGAGTGCTAACGCGAGGTCGACGAAGGCGTCCCATATCTCTCCGGCGGCGACTTCGAAGAGGCCATTGCCGTCGTGCTCGATGCCGCACAGGGAGATATGCAGGACGAGGCCCTCAAAGCCGGCGTCGCGCACCAGGAGATTGCTGCCGCCGCCCAGGACGAAGAGCGGCAGGCCGCGCTCCCGGGCCCACGCCACCGCATCGGCAACCTCGTCCTCGGTGGCCGCCTCAGCAAAATACCGCGCCGGACCGCCGATGCCCAAGGTGGTGAACGGCGCCAGCGGAACGGATTCGCGGATGGTGAGAGCGGGCACGATGTTGAGGGTATCAGCGGCAAAGGCAAACGCGGAGGAAGCGAAGGACGCCGAGGTGCCCCGAGGAAGTACAATCAAGGAGACGAAAGTCAAAAGTTCAGATTTTTGAGGGAGACAAGCAATGTATCCAGAGTTGATGGTGATTCCGATGCGTGAAGAGTTGAGCAAGGCCGGCGTGGCCGAGGCGCGCACCGCGGCGGATGTGGACGCGGCGCTGGCCGAGCCCGGCACAACCATGCTGGTTGTGAACTCCATCTGCGGCTGTGCGGCAGGCAAGATGCGCCCCGGTGTGCGGCTGGCGCTACAGCACGGCACCAAGCCGGATCACGCCATCACCGTATTCGCTGGACAGGACCGCGAGGCCACCGAGAAGGCGCGCAGCTACTTCCAGGGGCATCCGCCTACCTCGCCGGCAATTGCCATTCTGCGCGACGGGCAACTGGTGTACCTGATGCAGCGCTCGGCGATCGAAAGCTCGACCGCCCCGGCGATCGCCCAGGAGCTGGCGCGCGCGTTTGATACGTACTGCGCGAAGTCTGCGGCCTAAGATATTCATTCCGAATATGTTGAATATGTGCGGGCTGGCCTCTAAGGCTGGCCCGTTCGCTTTGCTATCGATAGATTTCTGCTTCCCATTCCGGCCGACCAGCGACCGCGCCCGGCTCTCATCCCCAGAGAAAAACCGCCGATAGAAGCCTGTGTATGCTGACCGACACGCAGGTCCTTCCCTTCTCCCGGGCTCAAGTTTCGCACCCCATGGCGGCGTCGGAGGCCGTCGCGGACTCCCCGCTGCTGGCCGGCGGCAGCCCCGCCGCGACCCAACTACGCGCTCAACTACTACGTGTGGCTCCGCACTTCCGCACCGCGTTGCTGACGGGCGAGCAAGGCTGTGGAGACCTGGAGACAGCACGCGCGCTGCACCGGCTGTCGCCGGCACGCGGCCTGTCCTTCGTGGTGCTGCCTGCGGCGGAGGCAGAGCTGCGTTTTACGCGCCCTGGCTTTGCACCGGGCCGACCTCTGGCGGAGGGGATGCTGTATCTACCGGAGGCCGGGCGGCTGTCGCGTCTGGCGCAGAGCGGATTGCTGGCTCTGCTGCGCGGAACCGGCGTATGGCAACACCATGCGGCGCAGGGCGGTACAGGACGCAGCGTGGTGAGGGTGGCCGCGTTTGCCGGGCAGGGATTGCGGCCGCTGGTCAGCGCGGGCGCCTTCTCGGCGGAGCTGGCGGCCCTGCTGGAGTCCCTGCGGCTGGCGCTGCCGCCGTTGCGTGAGCGCGTCCAGGACCTGCCGCTGCTGTTGGAGCATGTGGCGCGCACGGTGGCAGAGGAGATGGACGCGTGTCCGCCGCAGTTCAGCCCCGGGTTTCTGGAGGCGGCCGGGCGGCTGACGTGGCCGGGAAACCTGGCGCAGATGCACGCGGTGGTGCGGCGGCTGCTAGGGCATGGCCGCAATGAAGCGTGCGTCCGCACTGAGGTCCTGCAGGCGAGCGACCTGTCCGAGGCCTTGGAGACGCTTGCTCAGACCATGGCAGGCGCCACCAAAGGCCCCCGTCTCGTGCGGCTGGAGCAGGTGGCGCAGGAGCACATCCGCGCGGTGCTGATCGGCTGCGGCGGCAACAAGCTGCGCGCCGCCGAGGTGCTGGGCATCAGCCGCTCCACGCTCTATCGGATGCTGGAGACTACCGGATTCCAGAACGACTGGCAGATGGCAGGCTGACGACAGGTTCTTAGTTGTCAGTTCTTTGTTGTGGGTTGCGCGGGCCTCTCGCCATCGCTAAGACCGGACTTTTGATAGCCTTGCTGGATGGCCTCCACCGGCACGAAGAAGACAACCGCAAAAAAGACTGGCAGCAAGCCTGGCAAGACGAAGCCCGGCGGTAGTTCCTCCGCGGCAGTGCGCGTGGCGGTGCTGGGAGCGGGCAAGATGGGCGGCATCCTGGTGCAGGCGTTTCTGCGCAGCGGCCTGTTTGCACGTGAGCAGTTGGTGGCCACCGTGGCGCATGAGGCGCGCGCGCGGCAGCTGGCCAGGGCCTGGGGGGTGCGCGTCACTACCGGAAACAAGAAGGCGGTGGACGGCGCGGACGTGGTGCTGCTGGGCGTGAAGCCGCAGCAGATGGGCGACGTCGTGCGTGGCGTCGCTAAGGCGCTGAAGCCGGGTGCGCTGCTGATCTCGTTCGCGGCATCGGTGAAGACCGCGGCAATTGAGAAGTCGGCGGGCGGCAAGGTCAGCGTGGTGCGCGCCATGCCGAACACTCCCGCAAAGCTGGGCGAGGGCATCACGGCGCTGTGCCGGGGCAGCTATGTCAGCGACGCGCAACTGGCGTTAGCGCAAAGGATCTTCGCCACGGTGGGACGGACGGTGGTGGTTGACGAGAAGCATATGGACGCGGTGACCGGGCTCTCCGGCTCGGGTCCGGCCTTTATCTACATCATTCTGGAGGCGTTAGCCGAGGCGGGGGTAAACGTCGGCCTGCCCCGCGACATCGCCACCCAACTGGCCGCGCAGACCGCCTACGGCGCGGCCAAGATGGTGCTGGAGACCGGCTCGCACCCGGCGCTGCTGAAGGACGAGGTGACCACCCCCGCTGGGTGTACGGTGGACGGTATCCTGGCGCTGGAAGAGGGCGGCTTGCGCGTGACGCTGATCCAGGCGGTGAAGCGGGCTACCGAGCGCGCGCGGCAGTTGGCGGGTTGAGCAAGAAAAAAGCTCCGCCGCGAGTACGCAAATTGACCTCTTGAACTGCTTTTTAATGCACTTTTTGCGTGTTTCAGCGCATGGTATCGCCGCGCCTACAATCGAGGGTATGAGCAGACTGCCGGCATGGTTGCGGAGCGGACGCGGACTCGCACGATATGCGGCAGTCGTGCTCGGGTTCATGGTGCTGGTGATCCTGTGGGGGGCGGTGGTGCGCGCCACGGGCTCCGGCGCGGGGTGCGGCAACCACTGGCCGCTGTGCAACGGCGACTTCTTCCCGCACCATCCACGGCTGGCGACGGTCATCGAGTTCACCCACCGATCGATGAGCGGCGTCTGCACCACGCTGGTGGCGGTGCTGGTCGCGTGGACGTTTCTGGCGAGGCTCCGCGGCGACCGCGTGCGCAAGGCGGTGTTGTGGTCGGGCGTGCTGCTGCTGACCGAGGCGCTGCTGGGCGCGCTGCTGGTCAAGGGCGGCTACGTGGAGCAGAACGCGAGCAACATGCGCGTGCTGGTGCAGTGCGTCCACTTTACGAACACCATGCTGCTGATGGCCGCGCTGACGCTGACGTGGTGGTGGCTGGCCGAGCGAGAGGCTACGCTACAGACTGGCGTGACGGCGCGAGGCATCGCATGGACGGCGCTGGCGGCGACGGTGGTGGTTGGAGCAACAGGTTCTGTGGCTGCGCTGGCCGATACGCTCTTCCCTTCTCCGTCGTTGCGCGCCGGCCTGGCGCAGGACTTCGCCGCATCCGCACCGCTGCTGGTGCGGATGCGCTGGCTGCA
>Ga0302319_10010782_pt1 | contig 17403 bp, 6 predicted proteins | sample Bog_T0_2_FD_203319 | JGI IMG/M metagenome (GOLD analysis project Ga0302319, IMG submission 203319) | Peat permafrost microbial communities from Stordalen Mire near Abisko, Sweden - Bog_T0_2 | ecosystem: Environmental > Terrestrial > Soil > Wetlands > Peat | place: Sweden: Abisko, Stordalen Mire...
CCAACGGCGCAGTGGAGCTGATCGCCAGAGCTCCCGCCTGGAACCAGTTCGGGTTCGTACCGAGATTGGCCCACGTATAGACGATGTTACCGGGGTCTGTGAGATTCCATGTGTGGTTCACAGCATTATACGGAATTCTCATTAGATCGGAGCTCCAGTTTTGCCCGATCCACAAGTTATCCCAGGGGTCGATGGCCAGGCCCATATTGGCCCATCCGCCGTTGGCCCACGTGCCGGGAGCCGCTAGCGTGATCATCGCTCCGCCGCCGCCAGGAAACTCATACAAGGCACCTTGCTCAAAGTCGCCAACGACAAGATCGCCCTTGCTGGAGATCGCAGTTTGCCAAACCTGCCCCCATGTTGCCGGGTGGGTCGCTACGGCACTGATCGGTCCGGTGACAACCACTGACGAAGTCGTTTGCGCTCCAGCTCCCTGGCACAAACACACACTGAAGACCAACAGCGCAAGAGCTATTCTGGCGAACCCGCGCAGAGAGATGATCGACTCGGTGGCCATGACAATCCTCCTAAGAAACTCGTATCGAGCAACATCGCGAGTGGCCTTACTCCACCCGGGCATTGAGGCTTCCCACTTACCGCTTCCGGGGAACGGCCTCGCGCCCCCCGGAAGTCCTGTCTTTGCCCCTGAACAGACTCAGCGGCCCTATTTCACGGTGACCGGCAACGTAAACGGCAGCGAGACGAGTGCCCCGTTCCATGTCGTGGTTACCACTACGTTTGAGGTGCCGCTCGGCGTCGTCACAACCGGTGCTGGCGGCGTGTGCGTGTAGCCGCTGTTGGTGCAGGCTGTTACGCCGAAGACTGCGCTCGTCAACATGAGCATCAGGCAAATCGCCGTAAATGCGCGGCTATTGAATCGTGCCTTTCGTCCGAATATCAGGCCCAAAAGACCGAAGCCGAAGATTCCAGCGATTGCCAAGGGCATCGGCGCTTTGCTCACAACAGCGTTGCCGCCATTCACCGGCACATTTGTGCTGATGGTCATCACGACTGTTGCCGATCCGCCGGCTGGCGTAATCGGGATCGTCGTGTTATCGAACGTGCACTCGGAGTATTTCGGCAGCGAGGCTGTTACGCACCCCAAGACAACGGCTGACTTGGGCCCGCCAAATCCGACCAAGCCCTCCAGGTTGAGAGAAACCTGTCCGGGCACACCGGCAGTCAAAGTGAGCGTTGCCGGCGTGGCCGTAATCAGCACGCTCTGATTAATGACCTGGAATGTTGAGATGGGTACGGTTGCCGGCGCGTAGTTCTGGTCGCCGGAATAAACAGCCGTGAGGGTGTATTTGTCGCGCGGCAGGTCACTGGTGTTGAAGGTCGCGTTTCCTAGTCCATCCACGGTAATCGCGGGTTGGTTGGGATCCGCCAAATTCGATCCGTTCATGAAGGCTACAGTACCAGTCGGCACTCCCACGCCTGAGGTCACGGTCGCGGTGATCGTATTCCCCTTCCCAAACAACAGGTAGATGGCCGGTGTGGTCACTGTCATTGTTGGGGTAGCCGGGCTTACAGTGAACGTGGTTTGCGGGGCGATGCTCACGGCAAAGTCCGGAGCCGTCCCGAGTGTGCCGTACCCCTCGTAGGTTGCGTTCACTTTGTACGTTCCGCCCAACAGATTTGTGTAACTGAACGTCGCGGCGCCGGCAACGAGTTGCGCAGATTGCGTGCCGTGGCCACTGACCTTCAGTTCCACTGTCCCTTGCGGGGTGCCAGCCGTCGAGGCAACCGTAACAGTGATGGTTACACTGCCGGGGTAGGTCAACGCTGAGATCGGCGAGATTGTGGTCGTCGTTGCGGGCCGGCTATCGACAACTGGGTTGGACGCAAGTCCCAAGGCAACGGAAGGCGCATTGGCTGCGTTGCTCAAGATGGCAACGGAGGCGGTCTCAGTTCCCGTTGCCAAGCTGGGTACCACACCAAAGCCGAAATAGCAGTTCATTGCCGATGCAATCGGGGCTGTCGGATCGCATACCGGACTGTCGCCAGCAGTCACAAGCAAGTAGTCTGCCGCGTTGGTTCCGGTGATGGTGTCGCCGGCGAACGGCGAGAGCGTCAACGGAAGGTTGCCGATATTGAAGAGTTGGACGTCGGCGTCGGTCTCGATATACGGAGTCACGGTGCCGTAATCGAAACTGCCATTGACGCTCAATTCTGCGACGCTCGCAGTAGAGCCGCTGCCCATATAGGACACGTAGAGGTTTCCGATCCGATCTACGGCCACGCTCGTTGGCGAGTTGATGGTGCCGAGCCCGATGCCGACGGCGCTATTGAAGCTGAGCGTGCCGCCCACTGAGGGGATTCGGCTTAGCCCGTCTGTTCCGGATACGTAGACCGACCCTGAAGTATCCACTGCCAGTCCGGTGACCGTACCGGAAAGTCCGGTGGTGATTGTCGTCTGGTCGCCCTGCGGTGTCACTTCGACCAGATTGGTTCCATCGACGACAAATACATTTCCCCATCCATCAACGGCTACCGCCAACGGTTTTGTGAAACCGCCAAGGGCAAAGCCCGAGTTGAGGCTGAGGGTAGATCCGCTGTAAAGCGTGGATTGAGCGGTAAAATTCGTGATCTCCACGACCCGCGCCTTGCTCAGGTCGGCCACGTAGACGTTGCCGGCGCCGTCCACCGTCAGATTCAGACTGGTGCCAAGGCCGCTCTGGATAACTTTCTGAGCTGCGGCATCCAACGCTCCCGCCACGTACGGAACCTCAATCACCTTGCCGGAATCGCCAATATAGACATTCCCTTGTCCATCCACGGCCACTCCGGTGGGTGCTGTGAGCCCGGTACCTATCGACACCCCGTGGGTAGCGGCTGTGGAGCCTGCGGGATATTGCAATACCATGCCCTGGCCAGGATCTGCTACATAGGTGGCGCCTACGGAATCGACGGCAACCTGCGCCGGCGCAGAGTATCCAGTTCCAATCGGCAACACCGCGGGAGAGCCAAGCACAGAGATCTCCGGCCCCTGGCCCACTCCGTAAAGGAAGGTTGCGCTGTTGGGAATGACGTTGTTGCTCCCGTCCAGCATCTGTAACTGGCCCGACACGGGGCCTGCCACACGCGGTTTCACGGCCAACCAGTATTGGCAACTGGTGTATGGCTGGTAGGCGGTGCCGGCAGTGCAAGGGATGACTGTCGTATCGACCGAGGGAGGGGTCGTATTGGGATTGAGCAATGGGTTTGTGGTGACGACGGAGAAATCGGATCCGCTGCCGGGCTGTGATAATACGATGTTTTCCGGCGTGGTCGTGGCAGTCCCATTGAAAGTCACGAACACCGTCCCCGCAGCGCCGGCAGTGCCAACCGGGGATGAACCCAGGTTGATGTTGCCCAGGGAATACTGAACCCAGTTATTTGTGCCAGGCAATGCGGGCGCATTCTTCAATGTAGAGCCCGGAGGCACCCAGCCGTTAGTAGCAGTCGGAATCCAGAGGGTTCCGCGCTGGTCGATTCCAATGGAAGCCGAAGCGGCGACCGGGGCCACCACTGCCGCATGGTTCCAATTCAGAGTAGCCTGGGTGGCCGTCGATGGGCTCCCGCTCTCGTTAGGGACCATAAGAACCATGTTGGCATTTCCATCTCCACCGGCGGTTCCTCCAGTGTCGAGCGTGCTCGATAAGTACAGGTCGCCAGCCGCGTCTACGGTAACTCCCTTGAACTGCAACGCGGCTGTTGGTGGGTCAAGGCGCACAACCGGAGATACTTCACCCGCCGTCCCGCTGGTGCCTGCGGGAATCATCCACAGGCCCACGGCCACCTTGTTGCGCGCGCTCCAGGGATCCTCGATAAAGAAGACATTCCCCGCATGGTCGACCGTCATCTTGGCGGCCTCGGCCGTCAGATTCTTTACCAAGGTCGTCACCGCCCCCGTGTTCCCGCTGGCGTCGACGGAGAACTTGAGAATCGAAGGGCTGGATTCGGTGCTGACATACAGATTGTTGCTATCGTCGAATGCCACTTCGCGGCTGCCCGACCCACCAACGATCAGGTCGCCCGCCACCCAGTCGCTGGACCCAGTCAGGTTCCAGGTTCCATTCGTCCCATTCGGGCCGGGAGTATAGGGAACGCGATAGAAGTACGGAGTGGTGTATTCGCTGGCAATATAGAGGGTGTCGTAGTTGTCGAGCGCCATGCCGGAGTTCCAGAAGTTCGCGCCGGGCGCAGACAGCGTGGTCAGCGCGGTGGCGCCAGGGGCCAGCTGATAAAGGGCGCCCTGCTGCGCGTCAAGAAAGAGGATATTCCCGTTTTTCGCGACAACGATCCTGTAGATCTGGCCGAACTGGTTCACCGCGTTTTGATTAGGCACGACCGAGCCGACCGTAACCGGAGCCTGCGCCACGGCGTAGACGCCCCCTAAACAGGCGACGCTCAGAACCAAAGTCACGATCCGGGCAAGCCGGCGAAGAAAAGTTGCGGACTCGATGGCCATACAATCCCTCCCAAACATATCCACTACCAAGCAACTCTCGGGCAGCAGCCCTGCCGGATTCCGTTTGCCTTGCCGGCGGACTGCGATTCTCATTCCTAGCGAAGCGGCACGCGAATTTGGCCGTCTCACTAGCCAGTTTTGTGGCGGCCTGTCGCTGTGTGCGCAGGCCGCCGGCCTAGAACCTCTAGAACTCGTACTTGATGCTCAACTCGAACAAGCGGCTCCCGTACTTGATCTCCGCAATGCCGAATCCCTTTTGAGTAAGGTCCGTCTGGGTCAGCGACTGACCCGCTGTGCCGCCCTGTTGCGCCAAGGCCAGGTCGGATTGGGTGTTGTTGTTGTTGAACGAAACCAGCGGGTGATTGAGGAAGTTGAAGGCCGCTGCCCTGAACTGCAGGTTCCTCTTCTCGCCCATGCCGAAGTTCTTCAGCAAAGACAGATCGTGGTTCATGTACGCCGGACCATGAATGTAAGGAGGCCTCAACTGACCATTCTTCTCCGGAAGCGGTATTCCAAAGCACGCCCCGTTGATGTATTGGTTCTTGGCCGGGCCGCCGGACGGGTTACAGGTGATGGTGGGCATGAGTTGAATGTCGGGCGTGCCAAGCCAGACGGTAGGATTCAACTGCGTCACGCAGAAGTGGTTGCCATTGGCATCCGCGGGGATGTTATAGATGTCTTTGCAAGGGTTCGTGTCTGACCCCGGCGACGACTGGTCTCGATACGTGACCTGCACCGGCGTAATCAAGCCATAGCCGAAGCCGAAGTTCCCGCCCTGGATCGACGCCATCGGGGGGCCGCTCTGAAGGGTTGAGATGCCGGAGATCTGCCATCCGTTGATCAGGGTGTTCAAAGGCTTGAATCCAAGGCGGTAGTGATTGCCCAGGTCGGCCAGGTAATGCACGTTGAACACGTGGGTGTGATCGTAGGGCGTCGGGTTGTATTCGTCGCGCAGATTGAATGGGTTCGGCACATTGTTGTTCCACGACGCGGCCGTAGCCAGGTTCTTCGAGAACGTGTAGTTCCCGCCAAACTGGATACGCCCCATCGATTTATTCCAGGCAACCTGGCCACTGTTATAGGTGGAATAGTAGTTGTGCTTCAACTGAAAGATGTTGGAGTAGAACGGGTACGGCCGGAAGAAGTCCTGCTCAGGGGTGGTGAGGCCACTGAGGTTGGGGGTTCCTCCCTGGGACCCTGTCATCGTTTCAGGGAGCTGGTTCAGGGGGTTGTCGTTATTGATCCCGGTGCCGAACAGGCCTCCATAGGGAATGAGGTTGAGGTTGGAGATTGAGTTGTAGTTGTTGTTATAGGTGTTCAAATCATGGCCGTCGCTGGCAACAAAGGAGACTTCCAGCAGCGAATGCCAGGGAAGGCTCTCGGAAACGGTGAAATTGTATTCCAGATGGTACGGGCGGGCCTTGTCTGTGGGTGAGATGGTGTAAGCACTGAAGTCTGGCGGATTCAGCGGCGACTGGTTGTCGATGGAATCAAAGGTAAGCTGTCCCTGAAGGAGGCTCGTCTTGTAGCCTTGCGCGGTTGCAGCGGCCAGAGCGTAGGGATTGAATTCCTCCTGGCTGCGGTAGACGCCCCAGCCGCCGCGGATCACGGTCTTGCCCTTGCCGAAGACGTCCCAGGCAAGGCCAAAGCGCGGAGTAAACAAGACCTTTGCTGGCTCATTCACGCTGTTTGTCACGCCGGATTTGAGACTGTGCCAAGTGATGCCGGGCATCTGCAAGCTGTTACAGGTGCGGGCAGCCATCCCGGTAGCTCCGGCGCCGCCGCACTGGGAGGCATACAAAGCAGGATCGAAGGTCGCCAGGCCGTTGCCGTGACGGTCGCTCCAGGCGCCGATATGCTCCAATCTAATGCCCAGGTTGAGTGTGACCGTGTGAAACTTCCAGGAGTCATTGACGAAACCGGCAACCGTGGAGTACTGCATATCGACCGTCGGCGAGAAGTTCGTCTGCGTGAACTGATTCGCATACCCCATGAACATGAGGGCATTCGGGTTCATGCATTCTCCCAGATACGCTGCGCCGGATAGGCGATTGTTCCCTGCCGGGTCTGGATTCTGGCAGGTGGTGAATTGGGCAGTCTGGTTTGCTATCGAGTTACTGTTGTAGATGAAATACGAGTTTGCAGGATTGAAGTCGAGCTCTCCCTGAGGATACGCACCGTAGTCCGCCAAGCCATTGAGGACGCCCTTTTCCGCGTAGACGCCGGCCTTGATCAAGTGGGTGCCCTTCACCCAGGTCACAATGTCCTGGACATCCGGTACCACCTTCTTCATCCGAACCTTGTTGTTGTAAAAGCCACCGGGCATCAGCAAGCTCGGAAAGCCCTCGCCGTTTCCGGGATTCAATGCCGGCACCGAGTAATCTCCGCCGTTCTTGTACATGCCCAGATAGTCGAAGTTCCCGTTTCCTCCGTTATAGGTGTTCATGTCAAAACGATCGACCGCCGCCGGGGTTCCCATATTTCCCGGTGAAGAGACGAAGGACATCGCAGCCGAGGCTTCGTTTGTGAGGTTGGCCCTGAAGATTCTGGAATAGCTGGCGAAGAGTGAGCTGGAAATGTCGCCGGAGGTCACAGAACCCGGATAGAGTACTGAGTTCGTCGGGATGTACCCGTTGTAACCGACCGGGTCCTGCGCGATCTGCGATTGGCGGTTGTACCCGACCGTCAGCGTATCGTTCTGATTGATGTGGTAGTCGATCTTGGAGTGGAACTGCGTGCCGTTCTGGGTTTGCTCGACTACCTTGATGTAGTTGAATCCGTCGGCGTTGCTGAATGGGTCGGCATTTGGCGAGGGCAACCAGTTGATTAAAGCCGCACCGGCTGAATTTGCCTGGCCGGCGACGTTCCCATTCGTCACACCATCGCCGTTTGGCAGCCAGTTCTCTGTTTCGCACATCGGCAAAATGGCATTGGGATTTGCTTTGCCGTCCGGACGGCTGCCGCAAAGCTCGGCATCCAGCGAAGACTGGTCGAATTGTCCCTTGCGTTCCGACTGAGTCGGCACCCAGGCGCCCAGTGTTGCCGGAGAGAAGAGTTGGTTGGAGTATTCAAAGCCGACAAAGAAGAACAGCTTGTCTTTGTTCTTGTTGAAACCGGTGCCGGGAATCAGCAGCGGGCCGCCCAGTGTGCCGCCGGGATAGAAATACCGTCCATCCGGCCTGGTCTGTTGCAGATGGTTGTTATACCAGTCGTTGGCATTCAGCAAAGTGTCGCGCGCATAGAAATAGCCAGAGCCGTGGAAGGATGATGTGCCCGACTTGCCGATGGCGTTCACAATCGCCGGTCCCTTTGCGTTTTCCGCGCCGTAGGAGGAGGTAGATACCTTGACCTCCTGGACCATGTCGATGTTGACGTTCTGGACCGTCCCGGCGTTGCTGGAGATATCCGTGAGCGAGACGCCGTCGGAGACAACGGTGATGCCGTTGGTGCCGCTGCCATTGGCAGAGAAACTGCCGGTAGGCCCGCTCAAGCCAACAACCGCGGTGTTGTATCCAGGCTTGTTGCCGACACCATTGGCGCCGGAGGACATATCGAAGCCGGGCAACATGCGCACCAGTTCCGTAGCATCGCGGCCGACCACGGCGAGCGTCTCGATCTCCTTCGCATTGATGACGTCGGCGCGCTCGCCAGTGTCCAGATCCTTCATGGATGTGGAGGTAGCCTCAACCGTTACCTGCTCGGTTTCGGCGCCCACAGCCAGCCTCATGTCCGCAATGTTGATCTGGTCGCCGGGACGCAGGGCGAAAGGCTGGGATTGCCATGGGCGGAAATTCGCTACGCTGGCGCTCACCGTGTAGTTGATGCTGGGCTCCACGGATGCAAACACGAAATATCCAGCGCCATTGCTGACCGTCTTGCGCGAAGTACCGGTCTGTCCGTTGGTCAATTCCACGGTTGCATGCGGAATCACCGCACCGGTCGAATCGGCAACGATTCCGGTCACGCTTCCAGTAGTCGCCTGTCCAAACAGCGCGGACGGCAGCAGCAGGAGCACGGTGATAAGCAGCACTGGCAACGCGGCTGTTGGCCTGATTCTAGGAAACGAACTCATAGCGAATACCTCCCGTCGACTACATTCCATTCACGCGTACTGCACCCCGGACTCGTTGCGGCACGGTTCTGGATGGAGCCTTGCCACAACGAACACATTCTGCTGCGGGATTCGTGTCGGATGGAACATATCGCTTGCAGTTGTCATGTGTCAAGAGGATAGTTGTCGATATTTTCAAAGATGGGACCGATACCATTGAAAACTCGGCCCGATCGGGCCTCGCTCCCGCCGCCGCGCGCCCTTCCGCCGCGGTAAACTTCGTAAAACGATTGACTTAAGCTCACCGGAGGATTTGGGCGTGCAGAACGCTGAAAATTGAGCGTGGACATGCGCCAGGAGGAGCGGTTCACCCCGGTACCGGTTCTCCGATCGATCGGATGCAGCCAGGGAGTCCGGCCTGATCGCACCAACCACCATCAATCCGAACCAGGCGTCCACCCGTCTGGCCCCCTGCGCAGGATTCGATCCGAATCCCATCTGCGGGAGGGCAGGCTCCGCAGGGCGGTCCGTTCCACGGGCTTGAGGCTCCGGCTGAGAAACTGTAATCGAGACCGAGAGAAATTCCGTTTCTTCAAGGAACCACAAGGTAGTACCATAGGCCGGAGAACAGGTCCGGGTTCTTGAGTTCACATGGTTAGCGGCGCGGAATTGGCTATCCTCGATTCAATCGATCCGCAAATCTCTCCGCGGAGTGGACTGAACTGCTGAGAGAATCAGCAAGATGGAGTTCGACCGGTGCATCGCAAGCCCACAATGAAAGACGTAGCCCGCTTGGCTGGCGTCGGCACAATGACGGTGTCAAGAGTGCTCAACGGCACAGTTGCGGTCTCGCCTGAGACGGCAAAGCGCGTGCAAGCCGCAGTTGCCCAATTGCAGTATCGCCCCAATGAGCTTGCCCGCGCGTTTCGTGGTCACGGGACCCGGAGCATCGGTCTGATCCTCCCTTACCTTTACGATCCATTCTTCGCCAACTGCGCTCACGCGGTGACTACCGTCGCCAAGGAACACGGCTATTCTGTCATCATCACCACCTCAAACGAGAATCCGGATACGGAGTTTGTCGAGGCGGAGCAGATGCTCCAGCGGCATGTTGACGGTGTCATGGTCATCCCTGCCAGGTTTCGCCAGTCTCGGCTTACCAGGGCCTTGTTCGGCAAGACCCCGGTCGTGGCCTTTGACCGTCCTGTTTCCGACCCGGCCTTGGATGTTGTGTTGGTGCAGAACACCGCGGGCGCGCGGCGCATAGTCGAGCACCTCATCGAGCATGGGCATGAGCGCATCGGCTTTATGGGGCTCAGCCGAAGCCTGTACACGATTAATTCGCGATTCCTTGGCTATCGCCGCGCGTTGCAGGGTGCGGGCTTGAAAGAAATTTCCTTTTTCGGCTGTGACTCACAGGAAGACACCCTGCGTGCCGTCGAAGGCTTGCTGCGTGGTCCCAACGCCCCAACGGCCTTTTTCACCTCCAACACCCTGGCGACACGCTATGTTCTTGATTCGCTCTTGCACCTGGGTGTGAAAATGCCAAGTGACCTCGCCCTGGTTGGGTTTGACGACTTCGACCTGGCGGATCTCACCTCCCCTCCGCTTACTGTAGTTCGCCAGCCTGCACAGGAGATGGGCCGCGTAGCAACGAATCTGCTGTTGGATCGAATCTCTCGCGGTGAAGTTCCAAAGACAGGAAACCGGATTGTTCTGCCGGTTGAGATTGTTTTGCGCCGCTCCTGCGGGTGCAAGCACCGAACCGCCGTTGTAATTCATTAGAGTGGAATCAGCGAAGAAGTCGTCTGATCCCACAGGTATACCTGGTCGAACCGCCGTTCTACCCGCCGCGTTTCCCGCGCCCGCTTGAGGTCTGCATCCATGACCGCCTCTACAAATTCTCCAGCAACCAGGGAATCTATCAACCAGGGAATCTATGCTACAAATGGGAACGTTATCATCTGGGGGTTTGTATGGTCGCCGACTCAGAGAGGACTGTCCTTACATACGACGTTGGAGGAAGCCATGTGTCGGCAGCGGTTTGCCACGGTGGCGCCTATCAGCTCGGACCTGTGGTCAGTGCGCAATATCCGGATGACCAGTCCACCGACGCCTTCCTCCGTCTCATTTACACTCTTGGAGTTGAGGCATCTGCTCACATTGTTGGCACTTCGGGAGCCGAGCTTGCAATGCCCGGCCCCTTTGATTTCGACGCAGGTGTGAGCTGGATGCGGCACAAACTGCCCTACCTCTACGGCGTGAACCCGCGCCAGCCGCTGGCCCGGCAATTCGGTTGGGACCCTGGCCAGGTTCGCTTCCTCAAAGACGCCTCTGCATTCCTGCTTGGCGAGATCGGCGCCGGGGCTGCCCGAGGCGTTTCGCGCACCGTTGGCATCACACTCGGAACCGGGATCGATTCGGCCTTTGCTGTGGATGGGCGCCTGGTGACCGAAGGCACTGGCGTTGCTCCGCTAGGTGAGATCTGGAACCTCCCTTATGAAGGAGGCATTGTCGAGGACTTCGTCTCAACTCGCGCCATCCAGCGAAACTATGAACGCAGCACCGGCGCAATCCGGGAGGTATGCAACATTGCCGCTGCCGGAGAGAACGATCCGGCCGCAACTGCTGTCTTCATTGAATTCGGACGCCAACTCGGCCTGGCGATACGCATGGCTCTCTCAGAGTTTGCTCCTCAAGTGGTGGTGCTGGGTGGAGGCATCTCCCGCTCGGCGCACCTGTTCTTGCCCACAGCCCAGAGCCAATTGGGGGATTTGAGAATCCAATTGGTGGTTTCCGCGCTTAAGGATCATGCTCCTCTGGTTGGAGCCGCAGCGGCTTGGTTCGACTGTGACAACGCTGCCAATGCCCCGTCGCTCCTGGCAGCCTCCGGCAGAACCTGAAGTCTATATTCTTTTGATCATCGGCTCGGCCAGTGATAGGTCGCAAGCAATTGTCCGTCTGTGCCAACCAGAATCAGCGCGGCACGTCCGCTAGGGAGCACACCTGAGAATGTCCTACCGCTACGCAGGTCTTGGAACGAAATGTCGCTACGGTTGGACTCGGAGGCAAGAACATAGAGGGTTGCTTTTGGAAAGAGAGTCGGGCAAATCAGAATTCCAGGGTCCTTGACCGTCGTCGAGTAGACAGGAGCAATTTGGGCCACCTTGAGGGCGTAGCTGTAAACATCGGCCACCGCCTGTAGATTGGCATTCAACTCCAGCGGAAGAGCGGCGAAGAGAATTCGCCCCTTCCCAAGAGGCTTCTCCACCCAATCTTCTCCACCGGATAGGATGGCCCGGCTCAGGACCGTGGTCTTCAACCCTGGATACTCGAGCGCTTCTTGCCCGCCTGGAAACCGCATCAGGTTCTCGCGTTGAGCCAGTGGTCCACTTACATAAGCTAGTCCGATAGAGTCTTGCCTCCCGGTCGCATGAAAGTGAGCATCTTCGCCGAATGGCCCGGTAACCAGAAGTACCGCGCCGGCTTTCACTCTTTGCTCAATCGCCTCCCATGCCTCATCTGTAAGTCCGAAGGGAGATGGCAACAGGATGAGCTTTGGCGACCCGAGCATCCGTATCTGGTATTCCCCGACCGCGTAGGCTTGGCCATGCACGTAGTTATAGAGCACGCGCACAGCGGTCTGCTGCGCTTCCAGGGCCGACGAATTCGATACCGACATCTGGTAAGACTGCGGCAGCACAAGTGCGACTTCCGGATCGATGAGCGCATCGGCCATGGGTGCCGCCTGGCTGGCAAACCGGCCCAGATCGCTCATCATATTTTCCCACACCTTCGCCGAGCCATCGCTGCGCTTGATGCCGAAATCTGCCTCGCGCGCCCAGTCCCATTGCATCGCACCGCTGGCGCCGCCGGCAAAGCCAAGCGCCCATTTTCGTTCGGTCAGGCCCAGGCCGGAAAACTCATCGTAGCGCCAGCTTCCGTCGGGAGCCCATACCGGCTGGAAACCGGTTTCGCCAGTGATATTGGGCACCCCAGGCACCTTGGCCACGACCGAATCCCACAACAGCGCATCGTCTTGCCAGTAGGTGTGGTCCGTCGTGAACGATACGCCTCCAGTGCCGTAGAACTGGTTGAGGACGCGGTCGGTTACCCCGCCCTCGTCCTGTCCCACGTCAATCAATTGATGACTGCCGGTCGAGCGGATCAGCGAGACCATGCCCTTCACCCAGGCGCCGAACAGGTCCTGCGCAAACAAGTTGTAGTCAAGCGCACGGATCTGGTTCGGATCCCTGTATCGTTCGTAGCGCAGGTTAGAAATCGAGGGCAAAGGAATTGCGTCGAATCCGCCAAGGTCCTCGGCCGGCACGCGCCACGCGTCGCCCAGCGCGGATAATGTCCCATAAGTCTGGCGGAGCCACCGATGCCACGCCCCTAACTCAGCAGGGTCTCCATTGGGGTAGTTGCCATGAAAGATCTGCCGGGGATTCGAGAAACTCGGCTCGTTGATCAGGTCCCAGGAGAGCCATGGCACGTCTTTGAATCGCTCCACCACAGAGCGAACGTAGGCTTGCTCCGCATCCACAGACGCAGGGTCAATGTATGGATTCGACGGAGCCTGCCCTGTATCCGGAGTGAGCGGAGTGCTGCCGGAGTGCGGAGAGAAGGCGAAGAAGGTGAAGTTAATTGCAATGTTATGCCGGTGAGCGCAATCGAGAAATGCCTCGAGGTTGCGCAGAAAACGCTCATTTGTTCCGCCAGTGCTGCTTTCAATGAACCGTGCGTTCGACATCCAGACGCCGGTCCGAACAAAGGTAACTCCGTGGGCAGCCATTTCGGCGAAGTCCTCATCCCACACCCAGGCGTTCCTCGGGCCAGAGAAATCCCAGCCGTTTTCTTCGGTGGTAAAGTAGTTGGTCCCTACTGGGAAGAACGGCTTTCCGTCCAGCGTCAGAAAGTCTCCATGGATACCGAGAACGGGCCCGGAACCGAGCACGCCTCGGTCTGTCACCAGGAACCCGTTTTGATAGAACTCCCGTGCATGGCCGCCATCGCTATAGACCGCGGAGACCCTGTAGAAGCCCGCTGGCAGCGCCGTGTTGAACGGTGCATCGAAATTCGCGATTCCCTGCCCTGTAACCGGGATCGTGGCTTTTGCAATCGGTTCCTTCTCACTCAACAGTTGCAACTCGACTTGGCCACTGAGTACTCCTCCGTTCTTCTGTCGCTGCGGGATGCGCAGATGGACCGTGATCGCGGGGAGTTCGCCGGGGCGGATGGCGGAATAGAGCGTCTCGACGATCAGGCTGGTCGCGCCATGTCTGGCATATTCGGCGGCTTGCTTAACCAGCGCGATGCCGTCGCTACTCTGCCAGTAACCAGTCTGCGGATCGAAGTCCAGCGCGACAATGCGGCTGCCGGTCATGCGGTTTTCGGGGCCTCCGCCAGTGTGGTCTGCAACAATCGCGGGCGCAGCAACCGACTGGCCTTCGGAATCCACCATGTAACCCAGACCATTCAGGCGGCCCTCCACCGCAAAGAATCGTCGCGCCCTGACTTCAATCCTGGGCAGCCAGGTGTAACCATGCCGCCACTCAAAGGTAGCGTTGCTGCCAACTGGTACCTCGTAGGTGTGGCGAAATCCAAGCACGCGGGAGAAAGTGTCCTGGGGCGCGGCTGCCACGTAGTGCTCACCCACCCGGCTTACGGGCACGCGCAGCGGCTGGCCGCCGATCACCAGCAAATTCCCGCCCCCGTCGACGTAACCTTCGATGCTCTTCCATGCCTCGACCGGGACAGCCGAACCATAAGGCAGCACTAGCAGATCGGCAGTCGAGAGGGTATCCGGGACGGCAAGGCCTGCCTCATCCGCGAATACCGGGTCCATGCCTGCCAATGCCTCATCGAGGGTTGCCCGGTCGATCGGTTGGCTGGCAACCGTAGGAAAGCCGGGCTGCCAAAAGACAACCACCTTTGCCTCAAGCTGCAAGGGCCCAAGCAAGGCCGCAATGAGCATCCAACAGTATCTGTGCATGGGGTCCCTCGTTTGATGCGGTTGCCGGAATCTTCTGCCATAGGCGCGGGACTGGCGACCCGGCCAAAGTGCTCTAACCTGATAACGATACCACTGCGGACGGGAGACACTGAACCGCGCAATGTCTCCGGCATTGTGGCCAGCCATCGAGGCGCGTATCCTCGTCCTCAAGTAGTTTTCTTGTCGTGCGTTGCCTTCCAGCGGCCACCAAGTCCGTCAGCCACATCCGTTCGTTGGATGAAAGGAAACCTGATGCACCCGCTCCGTCTTATCGCCATCCTTATTCTTACGGGCCTCTTGACCCTACCATCCGGCCAGAGCCTGAGTCCTCAGTCGCCTTCCGCCAGCGGCTCCGCATCCTCGGTTTCAACGCCGGAGATGCCGGTTCTGCGGACCAACACCAACATGGTGCTTGTGGATGTGGTGGCTACCGAGCACGGCAACGCAGTTCATGACCTGCCACAGCGGCAGTTTCACATCTTCGAGGACGGCCTCGAGCAAACGATCACGGGCTTTGACGAGCACCAACCACCAACTGGTCCGGTGATCGCCGCGAAACCTGCCGCGCTCCCGGCGCACGTGTACAGCAACGCGCCGGTATACGCCGAAACCAGCGCCGAGAATGTGTTGCTGCTGGATGGGCTCAACACCCCAATGGCCGACCAGTTGGAAGTGCGCCGGCAGATGATCCAGTTCCTCGGCAAGGTTGCGCCGGGAACTTCCCTGGCCGTCTTTACGCTCGCGTCTAGGCTGCGGATGGTCGAAGGCTTCACAACCGACATTGGAGAACTGGTCAAAGCCGTTCAAAGCCCGAAGGCGGCAACCCAGCCGTCCGTCGTGCTCGACCCGCAAAACGACAAAGCCCTTGACTCGATGAACCTCGACATCGCGAATACCCCCTGGTTGTCTCCGGATGCGGTCCCAGCCATGCTCCAGTTCCAGGCCGATCTGACCGCTTACCAGGCCGACCAGCGGGTGCGGATGACTTTGGAAGCGATGGGACAATTGGCACGCTATTTGAGCGCCATCCCCGGACGCAAGAACCTTATCTGGTTCTCCGGCTCGTTCCCGTTGGCTTTGGATCCAGACGACTCCCTGCGCAGCCCATTCCAGGCCATGCGCAGTTACTCCGAGCAGATGAAGGAAGCCAGCGAACTGCTGGCTGCCGCGCGGGTGGCCGTCTATCCCGTTGATGCCAGAGGCCTGCTCACCTTGCCCACGTCTGACGCATCCTACTCCTTTGCCGCTCCCAGCATGGCAAGCGGAGTAAGAACGCAGGGCATCAAGAACACGGCGGTCAGTCAACCCTCCAGCGTAGCCAGGGATAACAAGAGCTTCCTGCGCGAACTCCAGACCTCGCAGGCCGGGATGATGCAGATTGCCGATCAAACTGGCGGCCAGGCCTATATCAACACCAACGGCCTGAAGGAGGATGTGGCCCATGCCGTCGAGAACGGCTCAAGCTACTACACAATCGGCTATATTCCCCTCGCAAAGAGCTTCAACGGGCAGTACCGCAAGATTCAGGTGCGCCTTGACAACAACAGCTGCCAGCTTGCCTACCGGCAGGGGTACTATGCCGATCCGCCTGACGAACCCTCCCCCAACCTGCCCGGAACCGTGAGCCCCATGACCGCCGCCACACTGCATGGCGCGCCACCGGCTACGCAGATTCTCTTCCAGGCCAGGGTACTGCCCGCGACAGACCCGCTCTTCCAGGATGCCAAGCTGCCGGATACTGCTGGAGAGATGGCCGCAAAACTGAAAACGGCCGCGCATCGTTACGTCGTGGACTTGATTGTCGACGCGCGCTCCTGGGCGTTTGATGAAATGCCCGACGGCGTGCGTCAGGCCAGGTTGGAGCTTGCCCTCGTGGCATACGATGCGGAGGGCAACCGCATGAACTACCTGAACCCGAGCTACGCACTGAAGATCCAGCCAAAGCAGTTTCAACAGACCAAGGCAAACGGGATGCGCCTGCGTCTGGCGCTCGACCTGCCTTCCGGCCAGGTTTCCTTGCGCATCGCGGTCCACGACATGGACTGCGGCCGTGCCGGATCAATCGAGGTTCCGCTGTTGATTGCAGGCAAATAGGTCAATTTCTGTAGACCGTGCCCTGGGGTCGATCTTGTTTCAGTCAAAACACAGCCCAATAGGCCTGATCGGTACTGAAAACGCCAATGTCGCCGGAAGGGATTGTCGCTTTACCTAATTCGCCGATTCACTCGTCGAGGGCTGGAGCAATTCTCAGAATGTGTGCGCTCGGGACGACTATGGCTGCTGTAGACGTGGTCAATCCTGCCACGGGCCACCCGCTGGCCATGATCTCTTCCAATGTCCCTCGGTTGTCAACCCGGCCAAGAGCGGCATGAGGAACCGCTCGATGTCGGTCACGACGCGCTGCAAAGGAACAGCCTCGATGTAGAGCCGGTTCTTTGTGTTGAACGCGCTTCATTGGCGCTGCTTCGATTCATCTTCAAAGAACTCCGCGGTGAATGCGCTCGGCTGTGCGGCTAAGGCGGGAATCGCTGTCTCCCGCCGTTCAAATGTCCGCACGATTGCCTCGGCGAGAAGCTGTCCATCGAACTGGAAAAGCTCAGACAGGGCGCGCAAATCGTGGAAGTCCTTCATGCGGTTGTTCGCCATACCGAGCTTCACTATTGCCTCAAACTTCTCAGCGACCACGGTCTCTTTGGGATAGGCGAGCAGCAACGGCGCCGCCCCATTGAGGATCGTTGGAAAGGAAGTCTCGACTGGCGGAGGCGTGATGGTGTCCCCGAACCCAATGTCGATTTGCATGGGAATCCGCGCCCGCTCCAGATAGCTCAGAAAGGTGACACGGACCCCTTCATAGTCCGCATCCTCCTTGATGCGCTGCGCTTTGACACTCGCCGAGTCAAACTG
>Ga0302319_10010783_pt1 | contig 17402 bp, 11 predicted proteins | sample Bog_T0_2_FD_203319 | JGI IMG/M metagenome (GOLD analysis project Ga0302319, IMG submission 203319) | Peat permafrost microbial communities from Stordalen Mire near Abisko, Sweden - Bog_T0_2 | ecosystem: Environmental > Terrestrial > Soil > Wetlands > Peat | place: Sweden: Abisko, Stordalen Mire...
AGGCCAGCTCCGCCGCCGCGACACGCTTCCTGGCGTCACGCAATCCCGCGGATTCCAACACCGCTTTGGTCGAACTGCAGGGGATGCGCGACCAACTCGAACAGCTCAAGCCGGTTGCAGCCGAGAGCAGCCGCATCCGTCGCTTCCTGGTTGCGCTTGCGGAGCCGACGCAGCAGTTTTCCGTCGCGGTCGAGACGCTGATCGCGACCGCGGAACAGTTTCGTCTCGCCGGCAGCGATCGCGACGAGGCGGCGAGCGAACTGACCCAACTGGCCGGAGGCCTGCGCAGCCGCAGCCAGTCTGTGCAACGCAGTTCATCCCAATCGCTTGCGACAATGGTCGATCAGCTCGGAACCATCAATCTGTTCGTCGCCGGAACGGCCCTGATTACCGGACTGCTGCTCGCCTGGCTGATCGGTCGTGGCATCACCCGTCCCGTCGATCGCCTCACGGCCGTGATGAAGGCGTTGGCCGAAGGTGATCTGGACGCCGAGATCGGCAATCAGGATCGTGGCGACGAGATCGGCGAAATGGCCCGCGCGGTCGCGGTCTTCAAGATCAGTGCGCTCGATGTCCAGCGCTTGCAGGCGGCGCAGGAAACGGTGAAGCGGCAGACCGAGTCGGATCGCCGCAGCGCCATGCTGAGCCTGGCCGATGCGTTCGAACAGCGCGTCAATGGCGTCGTTGCGAAGGTGACGGCCGGAGTCGGAACGGTGCGCGGCAGTGCCGAAATGATGTCGGTGGTCGCGAATTCGGCCGCACAGCAATCAACCGACGCGGCCATCGCTTCCGAGCAGGCTGCGGTGAATGTTCAGACCGTCGCGGCCGCAGCCGAACAGCTGTCTGCTTCGATTAACGAAATCGGACGGCAAGTCACGCATTCGGTGACGATCGCCGATCGTGCCGTCGGAGAAGCCAAGGCGACCAATGGCTCGGTCGGCTTGCTCACGGACGCGGCGCAGAAAATCGGCGACGTCGTCAAGCTGATTCAGGCGATCGCGGGGCAGACCAACCTGCTGGCGCTGAACGCGACCATCGAGGCGGCCCGCGCCGGCGAGGCCGGGCGCGGCTTCGCCGTCGTCGCCGCCGAAGTGAAGGCCCTGGCGGCACAAACGGCCCAGGCAACCGAGGAGATCGGCCTGCAGGTCGCCACCATCCAGGATGCGACGAAACTCACCGAGCAGTCGATTGGTGGGATCGGCGCCACCTTGGAGGCGGTGAATGAAGTCGCGATCGCGATCGCCGCCGCGGTCGAACAGCAATTGGCCGCCACCAACGAGATCGCCCGCCATGTCAGGGAGGCCTCGACCGGGACGGTCGACGTGTCCTCCAACATCGCCGGCGTCACCGAGGCAGCGGTTGAGAGCGGCCGCAATGCAGAGATCGTGCTTGCCGCGGCAAGCGACCTCTCGGATCAGTCCGTGACCTTGAAACGCGAGGTCGAGGCTTTCCTGGGCAGCCTCCGGACAGCCTGATCCTCACGCCCTGACCAATTGAGCCATCGCGACGCAGGCGAGCGCCGCTGGGAAACCATCCTCACACACTCACCGCGCTGCGGACGCGGCCGGCGTTGCCGAATACGCGCAAGTAGCGCTCGACCTCGGCCGGGCTTCCGGTGGCCTTTTCCGGATTGTCCGAGAGCTTGACCGCCGGCCGGCCGTCGACCGAGGTGACCTTGCAGACGATCGAGATCGGATCGAGATCGACCGAGCCGTCCGGGGTGCAGCCGATGAAATCATTGGTGAGATTGGTTCCCCAGCCAAAGCTGATCCGTACCCGGCCGGCGAAGTGATGGTAGGTGTCCTCGATCGAGCCGACATCCATGCCGTCGGAAAACACCAAGAGTTTCTCTCTGGGGTCGCGGCCCTTCTGCTTCCACCACTGGATGATTTCCTCGCCGGCCGCGATCGGCGGCGCGCTGTCGGGGCGAAAGCCGGTCCAGTCCGCTACCCATTCCGGCGCGTCGCGCAAAAACGGCGTGGTGCCGAAAGCGTCGGGCAGCGCGATCAGGAGGTTGCCGCCATAGGTGTGTCGCCACTGGTCGAGGATGCGATAGGGCGCCCAGCGCAATTCGGTGTCATCATTGGCAAGCGCTGCCGCCACCATCGGCAATTCGTGGGCGTTGGTGCCGATCGCCTCCAGATCATTATCCATCGCCAGCAGCACGTTCGAGGTGCCGGTGAACGATGCGCCGAGGCCTTCCTTGACGGCCTCGACGCACCAGCGTTGCCAGAGAAAGCCATGGCGCCGCCTGGTGCCGAAATCAGACAGCCGCAAGCCGTCCAGCTTGCGCAGCCGTTCGACCTTGGACCACAGCTTGGCCTTGGCGCGGGCATAGAGCACATCGAGCGCAAAGCGGCCCTGGCCCTTCATCACCTGGCGGGAGCGCAGCTCATTGAGGATGGCGAGCGCCGGGATTTCCCACATCGTGGTGTGAGTCCAGGGCCCATAGAAATGCAGCTCGTACTGGCCGTCGACCTTGCGCAGCTCGTATTCCGGCAGCCGGAAGGCCGCGAGCCAGTTGATGAAATCAGGCGAGAACATCTGGGTCTTGCCGTAGAAGGTGTTGCCGGCCAGCCAGATCAGCTCCTTCTTGGCAAAGCGGATGCTGCGGGCATGATCGAGCTGGGCGCGCAATTCGCCCTCGTCGATGATTTCGGCGAGCCGGACGTGCCGGCTCCGGTTGATCACCGAAAAGGTCACCTTCTGGTCCGGGTAGAATTCCCGGATCATCTGCAGCATCAGCAGCTTGTAAAAATCGGTATCGAGCAGGCTGCGCACGATCGGGTCGAGCCGCCAGCCATGATTATAGGTCCGGGATGCAATATCGGTGACTGCCATACAGGAACTCTACCTCGCGGGCAGCCTTGCAACCAGCGGATTCAGGACCGGGCTGACCAGGTCAGTGCTGCGCGCTTTGCCGGGCCCGGGCAATGGCCGCCGGCAGGTCTGTCCAGGCCGGCTTGCCAGGGGCAAATTGCCGCCGCAGAAAGGACACCAGTTCCGCCAGCTGGTCGTCGCTCAGGCTGTCGTTGAAACCCGGCATGTAGCCGAGGTCGCGGGAGGCCGGGGCAGCGATGCCGTGCAGGATAATGTGGATCAGATTGTCCGGCACGGCGCTGTGCAAATTGCTGTTCAGCGCCAGCGAGGGGCGGCTGCCGAACAAGGGCGGACCGCCGACCTCGTGGCATACCGCGCAGGCGCCGGCGTAGACCCGCGCGCCGACGGGCGAAGCCTGCGCCACCCGGTCGAGGGTCGCGGTTTCGAGTTGAGCGGCCAGCCGGCCTTCCTCGGCCGGGGTGACGCTGGCCGGATGAAACGAGCCGAGATAGGCCGCCATGGCCTGAATGTCGTCGTCCGGCAGCACGGCGAGCTCTTGGACGACCGCGGCCATCGGACCGGCCGCCACCCCATGAAAGCGCGATGCACCGGAGCGCAGATAGGCGAACAATTCCGGCTCGCTCCAGGGAACCGGTGCCCGCGACAGCGCGGTCAGCGCCGGAGCCTCCCAACCTTCAACCATGCCACCCGCCAGATAGGCGTCAGACCGTTCCGCGCCCAGGGCATTGCGCGGCGAATGGCACGCGCCGCAATGGCCAAGCCCTTCGACCAGATAGGCGCCGCGATTCCACTGCGCGGATTTGGTCGGATCCCCGACGAACGTCGCCGGCCGGTGGAACAGCGCGTTCCATCCCGCCATCAAGGGACGCCAGCTGAAAGGGAAGCGGAGGGCGGCTGGCCTGATCTCGGCGCGCACCGGCGGCTGCGCCATCAGATAGGCGTAGAGCGCCTGCAGATCGGCGTCGCGCGCGGCGGCAAAATGCGTGTAGGGAAACGCCGGATAAAGCTGCCTTCCGTCGCGGTGGATCCCCTCGCGCATGGCGCGCTCGAAGGCAGGGTAGGACCAGCCGCCGATTCCGGTCGCGAAGTCCGGCGTGATGTTGGTGCTGAACAGGGTCCCGAACGGCGTCTCCAGCGCCCGGCCGCCCGCATTGCGGATGCCGTTCGCGCTCGTGTGGCACACCGCGCAATCGCCGAGAGCGGCCAGCAGTTGCCCGCGGGCGATGGTGGCGGCTGAATAGACCGAGGGGTCCGGTGGCGCGATCGGAGCGATCGCGCGCCATGGCAGCAGGGCCGCGGCAACGCCGATCGCGGCGGCACCGCAGGCCGCGATCATCGCCAGCGCGCCGCGCCGCCTGGCAAACGGATTGCGCCACTGCTTGGTCGGGGCTGCCGGCGAGGGCGACGCCAGCGGCACGGCCGGCGCCGGGCCTGGTTCACCGCGCAATCCACGCAGGATGCGCTCCGGCGTGAACGGCAATTCGCGAAAGCGGACGCCGGTTGCGTCATAGATGGCGTTGGCGATCGCCGCTGCGCTCGGCACCGAGGCCGATTCGCCGACGCCGAGCGGGGGCTGGTCGGGCCGCGGCAGCATCAGCACATCGATCTTGGGCACCTCGGGAAAGCGGATGATCGGATAGGCGCCCCATTCCCGGCTCTGCACGGCAGCGCCTTCGAAAGCGACTTCTTCCATCAGCGCGCGGCTGGTCGACTGGATGACGTTGCCATGGATCTGGTGGCGGACGCCGTCGGGATTGATCATCAGGCCGGAATCCTGGCCGGCGACGACCCGCGTCACGCTGACCTCCCCGGTCGCTGTGTTGACCGCGACGTCGGCGATCCAGGCCGACCAGGCCGCGCCAGTGCCGGGAAACGGGCCATGCACATAGAGCGCGTAGGCAAAACCGCGTCCGCGCACGATATCGCCATCCGCGGCCGGCTCTGGCCTGTGCGGACGCGGCACCCAGTCTGCACGCTTTGCCACCGCCTTGATGAGTTCGGTGGCGCGGGCATCCCGGAGGTAGCGCAGCCGGTACTCGATCGGATCGACGCCGGCCTCGGTCGCCATTTCGTCGATATAGGATTCATGGGCAAAGCTGTTCGGCAGCGCCGAGACGCCCCGCAGCCAGGACGCTCGCACGATCGGCGGCATGTCATGCGCGACCACCCGTAGCGCCTCATAATCATAAGGCGGGATCGCGGTGCGGTCGCCCATCTGCGAGACGACGGCGACCGGATCGATGGTGCCGGTCAAGAGCAGCGCCAGCGTCGGCGCGCCGTTCGAGGGATAGCGGGTGCTGAAATCATAGCCGGCCACGCTGCCATCGGCGCGCAGCCCGCCCTTGACGTCCATCAGCTGCGCGGCGCCCTTCGGCTCCCAGGCATGCTCCTGTTCGCGCGACAACTGAACCCGGACCGGACGGCCGACCGCGCGCGATAACAGGACCGCATCGGCGCTGACGTCGTCGGCGCAGTTGCGGCCGTAGCAGCCGGCGGCCTCGAGCCGGATCACGTCGATCTCATGCTCCGGCCGCGCCAAGAGCAGCGCCAGATCGGCGCGCAGCAGATGCGGGTTCTGGGTGCCGGACCACACCCGCACCGTGTCGTTCCGGTGGTCGGCAACGGCGCAGGAAGGGCCGATCGAGGCGTGCATCTGGTAAGGCCAGAGATAGGTCCGCGGCATCGGCGTGGCGCTTGCGGCGATCGCGGCATCGACATCGCCTTTGTCGATCAGGATCCGCGGCGTCGACGGATTGGCGCGCAGCGCGGTCTCGATCTGTTTCAGGTCGGGCAGCGCCGGCGTCTTTTTCCAGCGGACCTTGAGTTGCGCCGCGGCCTTGACTGCGTTCTCCTCGCGCTCCGCGACCACGCCGATGAAATCGCCTGATCGGACCACGGCGACGAGGCCCGGAATGTCGCGCACCGAGGCTTCGTCGATGTCGATCAGGCTGTGGCCTATGAACGGACCGGCATCGACGCCGGCATAAGGTGGCCGCACCACGCGGCCGTGCAGCATGCCGGGCACGCGCACATCATGCACGAAAACCAATTCGCCGGTGGCCTTCGCCGGCAAATCGGCACGCCCGACCGATTGTCCGACGATGCGGTAGGTATCGACCGCCTTGACCACGACGTCCTCGGCCAGTTCGAGGCGAAGGGTCTCGCCTCCGATCAGCTCGCCATAGCTGACGCTGCGATTATCGCGGCCGCGGATCAGGCCGTCCTCGATCGTGAGCTCGGCTGCCGGCAGTTCAAGCCAGGCGGCGGCGCGCGCGATCATGAAATGCCGCGCTTGCGCTGCGGCCTTGCGCAGTGGCACCGCCGAGACCTGGATGGTTTCGCTGGCGATCGTCGCGCCTTGATCGGGAACCCACGATGTATCGCCGAGCACGACGACAATCCGGGCCAAGGACACGTCGAGTTCCTCGGCGACAATCTGTCCGAGCGCGGTGCGAATGCCGGTGCCGAGGTCGACATGGCCGTTGAAGGCGGTAACCGAGCCGTCCGCGGTGATCCGGATGAAGGTTTCGAACCCGCCGTTTCCGCTCGACGGCGCGGGGCGAACAACCGACAAGGATCCCGGTCGCAAGGCGCGGGGATCGCAGGCGTTGGAGACTTCCATCAATCCGGGACCCCGGCGGAATAAGCCGCGGCCCGCAGCACGGCGCGAATGATCTCAATATGCGCGCCACAGCGGCAAAGATTGTAGCGCAGCGCATCCAGCGCCTCTTCCTCGGAGGGATGGGGATTGCGCTTCAGCAGCGCCTTGGTGGTCATGATCATGCCGCTCAGACAATAGCCGCATTGCGCGGCCTGCTCACGGATAAAGGCATCCTGCACCGGATCGGGATCGTCGCGCGTGCCGAGGCCTTCGAGGGTTACGATGTCGCGTCCGACACAGCCCGCGATCGGGATCACGCAAGCCCGCGCCGCCACCTCATCGATCAGCACGGTGCAGGCGCCGCATTCGCCAAGACCGCAGCCGAATTTGGCGCCGTTCAATTCAAGATCATTGCGCAACACGTAGAGCAGGGCGGTGTCCGGCGCGGCGCCAACGTCGTGGATCCTGCCGTTCACCCTGAGGCGGATCGTGGATTGCGTCATGAGAAGATTTTCCGCTCCGAACGGTGCGCTGCGAGGATCGAGTGGAACTTGGCAAAGGATAACGTTTGTGTACAAACGTGCAAGCCTGGCGTCCGGCGCTGCCGCGTTGCCCGCTTTGTGAACACAAGCGCCGGGCAAATGAGCTAATATTCGGCAACGGCGCGGTTTGCAGGGCGTCGGCGCTTGACAGCTTTCCGCGCCGCCAGCAATATCATTCGTGTACTAACAATGTCGCCTGGCGGCGGTTGCTATATCCATCGTCGCCCATGGCCATCGACCGATTGACGTCTGATCGTGGGCCTTCGATGCCGATTGATGCCGCTGTCGCCGATAAGATCCGCTGCGATGCCTGTCCCGTGATGTGCTACATCAAGCCGGGGGCGGCGGGCGCCTGCGACCGCTACGCCAATCATGACGGCGAACTCATTCGGGTCGATCCGCATATCCTGCTGGAGCGCACAGTGTCCCACGGCGGACAAGTGGTGCCGTTCCAGGCCGGCGGCGACTGGGATGGCAAGATCGTCCGTGAGCCCGACGTCTTTGTAACCGCGATCGGCGCCGGCACCACCTATCCCGACTACAAGCCGGCGCCCTTTATCGTGTCCTCCGAGATCGATGGCGTCGACATGGTCACCGTGGTGACGGAGGGCATTTTTTCCTATTGCGGCGTTAAGGTGAAGATCGACACCGACCGCTATCTCGGTCCGGAGACGGCCATGGTCCGCGTCCAGGGCGAGCCGGTCGGCCATGTCACGACCAGCGAATATGGTTCGCAGATGCTGTCGTTGGGCGGGGTTCATCATCTCACTGGCGGTTCGAAGAAGGAGGGGCGCGTCACCTGCGATGCGCTGATGGATCTGAGCAATGGCAAGCCGGTCGAACTGGCGATCGATGGCGGCGCCGTCGTCCTGGTGCAGGCCGGTCATCCGCCGGTTGTCAACGGCGTCCGCGAAGAACGGATGCGGGTCGGTTGCGGCTCGGCGACCATCGGGATGTTTGCCAAGCAATGGCAAGGCAAGGTCGACGAGGTGGTCGTGGTCGACGACCACATTACCGGCGTGCTCTCGGAACATCAGGCCGGCAAGCTGCTCGACATCGCCGACACCGGCATCAAGATGAAGGGCCGCCGCTCGACGCCGGGTCGCTATTTCCAGGTTGCCGAGCCCGGCACCGGATGGGGCGGCACGATGATTTCGGATCCGCTCTCGGTGCTCGGTCCGTTCGATCCGAAAGCCGCCAAGCCCGGCATGACCCTGTTGATGGTGAGCACCACCGGCGAGCACGCGGCCTACTACGTCCTCGACGCGGCGCTGAAGCCGGTCGAGCAGGCGATGCCGGCCGATCTTCGGCTCTCGGTCGAGCGCATCAAGGAGAATTGCGAACCGGCGCTGTGCACCGTGCTGTTCATGGCCGGGGCCGGAGGCTCGCTGCGCGCCGGCGTCACCGACAATCCGGTGCGGCTGACGCGCTCGGTCAAGGACGCCCTGACGCGGGTGACCAGCGGCGGCGCGCCGGTCTATGTCTGGCCGGGCGGCGGCATCACCTTCATGGTCGATGTGACGCGGTTGCCGGCGGGGGCGTTCGGCTATGTGCCGACGCCGGCGCTGGTGGCGCCGATCGAGTTCACCTTGCGGCTTGAGGATTACGCGGCGCTGGGCGGCCATATGGACCATGTCCGTCCCTTGGCTGCGCTGAAGGATAGCAGCGAAATCCGCGCAATGCCGGCGCTGCCTACCGGACGGCCGGCATGATGCGGCGTCCCCAGATCGCCCTGCTTGCGGATGGCAAACGGCTGCATCTGCAGGACGGCCCGATCGATTTGATCGTCGAGGCGCGCGGCGGCGCAGCCGATATCGCGGCCGCCCATGGCGCCGCCATGCTGCGGTTTGACGGCCTGCTGGATGAACTCTGCGCCGAACTGCCGGCGCTGCGCCAGGCGGCCGATCCCGTCAGATGCTCGCTGCAAGGCCGGGTCGCCCGCCGCATGCATCAAGCGGTGGCGCCGTTCGCCTCAGATCATTTCATCACGCCGATGGCGGCGGTCGCCGGCGCCGTCGCGGAAGAGATTCTCGCTGCGATGCTGGACACGGCCCCCTTGCAGCGGGCCTATGTCAATAATGGCGGCGATATCGCGCTCTATCTGGCGGATGGCGAACAGCTCACGGTCGGCCTGCTGGACCGGCCGGAGCGGCGCGGCGTGATGCAACTCACCACGATTGATTCCGCGGATCGCAGCCGGGGCATCGCCACCAGCGGCCGCCACGGCCGCAGTTTTTCGCTGGGCATCGCCGATGCCGTGACGGTGTTGGCGCGCACCGCCGCGCAAGCCGACGCCGCGGCCACCATCATCGCCAACGCGGTCGATCTGCCCGCGCATCCTGCGATCCGCCGGTGTCCGGCCAATGAGCTGCAACCCGACAGCGATCTCGGCGGCCGGCTGGTGACGCGCGAGGTCGGCGCCTTGTCGGAAGCGGAGATCGACGCGGCGCTCGGTGCCGGCCTGGCTTGCGCGCGCCGTCTGCTCGCCGCAGGACTGATCGATGGCGCGGCGCTCAGGCTGCAGGGCGAAACGGTGGTCGCAGGAACCCGCTTGCGGCTTTCGAATGCACGCCAGTCGGATCGCGAGCGTCACCCCGATTTCTTACCGTCATTCCGGGATGAGCCTCCGGTCGGCGGGAGCCGACTGATGGCTCAGGCCCGGGATCCATCGGGCTCCGAGCGGGATGAGGGATGGGTTCCGGGCTCGGACGTCCAACGCGCTCGAAGCGCGTTGGACGCGCGCCCCGGAACGACGGCTGCGGGGATCTGTGCATTCGATCGCCGCTGGCGGGGAGAGGTCGGCGCGAAGCGCCCGTTTCAGGAGAACCCATGGGCGCCGTAATTCGCAAGATCGTCACCGTCGTCGAGGAGACACATCTCGAAATGGGCCGGACCATCGATCCGCCAACCCGGCGCGCGGCGGCGATCGCGGTGATCGAAAACCCGTTCGCCGGCCAATATGTCGAAGACCTCGCGCCGCTGATCGCGATCGGCGAGCAACTCGGCGAATTGCTGGCGAACAAGGCCGTTGCCGCGCTCGGCATCGACGGCGCCAAGGTGCAGAGCTATGGCAAGGCCGCCGCCGTTGGCGAAAATGGCGAGCTCGAACACGCCGCGGCGATCCTGCATCCGAAGCTGGGCGCTCCGGTGCGCAAGGCGCTGGGCAAGGGCGCGGCGCTGATTCCATCGTCGAAAAAACGCGGCGCGATGGGCACGACGCTGGATATTCCGCTCGGCCATAAGGACGCGGCCTTCGTGCGCAGCCATTTTGACGGCATGGAAGTCTGGATCAATGATGCGCCACGGGCCAACGAGATCATGGTCGCGGTGGCGGTGACCGACAGCGGCCGGCCGTTGCCGCGCACAGGCGGGCTCACCGTCGCGGAAGTCAAGGGCGAGGACGGTCTGAGATGAGTTCTTCATGGTGGAGGTATCGGATGCGACGAAATGGAATCCTATTGGGCGCGGGGCTTGCGATCCTGCTCGGCGGCATGGCGCGCTCCGCCGCGGCCGCCGACATCAAGATCGGCGAAATCAACAGCTACTCGCTGTTGCCCGCCTTCACCGAGCCTTACCGCAAGGGCTGGCAGCTCGCGGTTGAGGAAATCAATGCGGCCGGCGGCATCAACGGCAACAAGCTCGTCGTGATCTCCAAGGACGATGGCGGCAAGCCTGCGGATGCGCAGACCGCCGCCAACGAGCTGGTGTCAAGCGAGAATGTCGCGATGCTGGCGGGCACCTTCCTGTCCAATATCGGGCTCGCGGTCAGCGATTTCGCCAAGGAAAAAAAGGTGTTCTTCCTGGCGGCCGAACCGCTCACCGACGCCATCACCTGGGCCAAGGGCAATCGCTACACCTTCCGCTTAAGGCCTTCCAACTACATGCAGGCGGCGATGCTGGTGGAGGAAGCCGCGAAATTGCCGGCCAAGCGCTGGGCCACCATCGCGCCAAATTACGAATATGGCCAGTCCGCGGTCGCGGTGTTCAAGAAGCTGATGTCGGAAAAGCGGCCCGACATTCAGTGGGTCGAGGAGCAGTGGCCGCCGCAGGGCAAGATCGACGCCGGTCCGGTGGTGCAGGCCATCGCCGCCGCCAATCCCGATGCCATCCTCAACGTGACCTTCGGCGCCGATCTGGTGAAGCTGGTCCGCGAAGGCACCACCCGCGGCCTGTTCAAGGATCGCGCGGTGGTCAGCTTCCTGACCGGCGAGCCGGAATATCTCGATCCGCTCAAGGACGAAGCGCCCACCGGATGGATCGTCACCGGCTATCCCTGGTACAGCATCAAGACGCCGGAACACGACGCCTTCATCAAGGCCTATCAGGCCAAGTACAATGACTACCCGCGACTCGGCTCGATCGTCGGCTATCAAACCATCAAATCGGCCGCGGCGATCCTGGCCAAGGCCAATTCGACCGATCCGGAAAAGCTGATCGCGGCGGCCGAAGGCCTGGCGGTGCCCTCGCCGTTCGGCGAAATCGTATTCCGCAAGATCGATCACCAGTCGACGCTCGGCGCCTTTGTCGGCACGACCGCGGTGAAGGACGGCAAGGGCGTCATGGTGGATTCGACCTATCGCAAGGGTTCCGACTATCTGCCGAGCGATGCGGAAGTTGAAAAACTGCGGCCGAAGGAGTGAGCCGCGTCGCCTGATTAAGGCGGTCTAACCTCGTCATTGCGAGCCCTGGGAAACGCGCAGCGTTTCCAAAGGCGAAGCAATCCATCTCTCCACGGATGCAAAGCTGGATTGCTTCGTCGCTTCGCGCCTCGCAATGACGGCAAACAGCGGATCAGCGCGGATCATCAATGGCGTTTTATATTGTCCAGTTCCTGACCGGTCTTGCCAGCGCGGCCTCGCTGTTCCTGGTCGCATCGGGCCTGTCGATCATCTTCGGCGTGACGCGGATCGTCAATTTCGCGCATGGCGCGTTCTATATGCTCGGCGCCTATGTCGCCTTTACGCTGACGGAATGGTTCTCCGGCGGAATCGGTTTCTGGGGCGGCATCCTCGCCGCGGCGTTGATCGTGGCCCTGGTCGGCGTGCTGGTCGAGATGGTGCTGCTGCGGCGGATCTATCATGCGCCGGAACTGTTCCAGCTGCTGGCCACCTTCGGCCTGACCCTGATGGTCGAGGATCTGGTGGTGCTGATCTGGGGCCCCAGCGATCTGATGGGTCGCCGCGCGCCGGGCTTCAAGGGCGCGGTTGATCTCTTCGGGCAGCAGGTTCCGAGCTACGACCTGTTCCTGATCGCGCTTGGCCCGATCGTGCTCGGCGCGCTGTGGCTGTTGTTTCAGCGGACGCGCTGGGGCGTGCTGGTGCGCGCCGCGACCCAGGACCGCGACATGGTGGCGGCGCTCGGCGTCAATCAGAAATGGCTGTTCACCAGCGTGTTCGCCGTTGGCGTCTTCCTCGCGGCGCTCGGCGGCGCGCTGCAGATTCCGCGCGATGCGGTCTATCACGCCATGGATCTGCGCATCATTGTCGATGTCTTCGTGGTGGTGGTGATCGGCGGTCTCGGCAGCATCATCGGCGCCTTTGTCGCCGCCGTGCTGGTGTCCGAATTGAACGCGTTCGGCATCCTGATCTTTCCGAAGATCTCCATCATTCTGGTATTCCTGGTCATGGCTGTGGTGCTGATCGTGCGGCCGTGGGGGCTGTTCGGCAAGGAGGAGGCGGCGGCGCGGCGGACGCCGGGGCTCACCGTGCATCCCTGGCGGCCGCTCCAGGCCCATGAACGCCTCGGTGCCCTGCTGGCGCTGGCGCTGGCCGCGGCGCTGCCGCTGATCGGCGGCAATTATGCGCTGACCGTCGGTTCGGAGATCGCGATCTTCGTGATCTTCGCCGCCAGCCTGCATTTCCTGATGTCGGTCGGAGGTCTGGCCTCGTTCGGCCATGCCGCCTATTTCGGGCTCGGCGCCTATGGCACAGCCCTGCTCGCCAAGCTGGCCGGCCTGCCGATGATCGGCTGTCTGCTGCTCGGCCCACTGCTCGGACTTTTGGGCGCGGCCGTGTTCGGCTTGTTCGCGGTGCAATTGTCCGGCGTCTATTTTGCGATGCTGACGCTGGCCTTCGCGCAAATCGTCTGGTCGGTCGCATTCCAATGGGTCGAGGTGACCGGCGGTGACAACGGCATCCTCGGCATCTGGCCGGAGCCATGGGCGGCGCAGCCATCGCATTTCTACTGGCTCGCGCTCGCTGTCGCCGCGCTGGTGGTCACGGCACTCCGTGTCATCGTCTTCTCGCCCTTCGGCTACGCGTTGCGCGCGAATCGCGACTCGCCCCGGCGCAGCGAGGCGATTGGGATCGACGGCAAGCTGGTGCAGTGGACGGCTTTTGTCGTCGCCGGCACCTGCGCGGGCATCGGTGGCGCGCTGTTTGTCTACCTCAAGGGCAGCGTATTCCCGGACAGCCTCGGCATCTCGCTCTCGGTCGATGCGCTGGTCATGGTGCTGCTCGGCGGCGTCGAGACGGTCTCCGGCGCCGTGGTCGGGGCCATCATCTACAAGGCGCTCAGCATCTGGCTGGTGAGCCAGACCGATCTGTCGAAATTGGTGCTGGGCGGTGTCATCGTGCTGATCGTGGTCGGCTTCCCCAAGGGCATCGTCGGCCTGCTTGAAACCATCCGCGACCGGCGCCGCTCGCTGCCGGCGCAGCCACAGCTCGCATCCACCATCGAGACCGCCGAATGAGTAGCGCGCCCAGCCTGCTGTCGGTCGAAGGCCTGAGCAAATCCTATGGCGGGGTCCATGCGGTGCGCGGGGTTTCGTTTTCGCTCAAAGCCGGCGAAATACTGGCGCTGATCGGTCCCAACGGCGCCGGCAAGAGCACCTGTTTCGATATGCTGAATGGCCAGAACCGGCCCGACAGCGGTCGCATTCGCCTGCTCGGCCAGGACACCACCGGCCAACGGCCGCGCGCAATCTGGCGGTTGGGGGTCGGGCGCACCTTCCAGATCACGGCGACCTTCCCGACCATGACGGTGCGCGAGAACATCCAGGTCGCGCTGGTATCCTATCATCGGCGGATCTTCAATCTGTTTGCCTCGACGCCGCGATTCGCGCGAGAAGAAGCCGCACAGCTCTTGCAACTGGTCGGCATGGGCGGCGACGCCGAACGCCCCTGCGGCGAACTCGCCTATGGCGATCTCAAGCGGCTGGAACTGGCGATCGCGCTGGCCAATCAGCCGAAGCTGTTGTTGATGGATGAGCCGACCGCCGGGATGGCGCCGCGCGAGCGCATCGAACTGATGCGGCTGACGGCGAGCATCGCGCGGCAGAAATCCATCGGCGTGCTGTTCACCGAGCACGACATGGACGTGGTGTTCGAGCGCGCCGACCGCATCCTGGTGCTCAATCGCGGCCTGTTGATCGCGCAAGGTTCGCCCGACGAGGTTCGCCGCGACCCGCAGGTCCGCGCCATCTATCTCGGCGAGGGCCTGCTCTACGACGCCCGCCATCGCGAGGGGGCGGTGACATGAAACTCAGCGTCGATAACCTCAACTCGCATTACGGTCCCGCCCATATCCTGTTCGACATTGCGCTCGCGGTCGACGCCGGCGAGGTGGTCGCGCTGCTCGGCCGCAATGGCGCGGGCAAGTCCACCACCTTTCGCTCCATTGTCGGCCTGGTCGCCCAGCGCACCGGCCGGATCGTGTTCGAAGGTCACGACGTCTCGGAGCAGCCGACCCATGCGATTGTGCGCGCCGGGCTGGGCTACGTGCCCGAGGAGCGCCGCATCTTCACCGACCTGACGGTCGAGGAAAATCTCGAGGTCGGTCGCCAGCCGATCCGGCCCAACGCGCCGCACTGGACGCGGGAAAAACTGTTCGCGCTGTTTCCCAACCTCGCCGAGCTGCGCGGCCGGCAAGGTGGGCGGATGAGCGGCGGCGAGCAGCAGATGCTGACGATTGCCCGCACCTTGATGGGCAACCCGTCGCTGGTGCTGCTCGATGAGCCCTCGGAAGGATTGGCGCCGAAAATCGTCGAGCAGATGGTCGAGGCGATCAGGACCATGAAGCGGGCGGGCGTCAGCATCGTCGTGTCCGAACAGAACCTGCATTTCGCGCGATTGATCTCGGACCGCGCCTACATCATCGAGCGCGGCCGGATCTGCTTTTCCGGCACCATGGCTGAGCTCGACGCGCGCCCGGACATTCGCGATGCGCATCTGGCGCTGTGATCGGTGGATGCCGGAACCAGAACGGGGCGAGGAACGCGGATGAGTAAAGTTTCGGCCAGGCGAAGTCCGCCGTCGCGGCCAGCCTATGTTCTCGACGACCAGATCGGCTTTATCCTGCGCCAGGTGTGGCAGCGTCATGCCGCGATCTTCGCGCGCGAGCTCGGGATCAATCTGACCTCGGCGCAATGGGCAGCGCTTTCCAAGCTGAACGAGATCGGGCCGTGCTCGCAGAATCAGCTCGGGCGCCTGACCGCGATGGATGTTGCCACCATCAAGGGCGTGATCGACCGCCTCACCGCCCGCGGCCTGACCGAAACCAGCGCCGATCCCGAGGACGGCCGCCGCCTCCTGGTCCGCCTCACCCGCGCCGGCCAGCAGCTGGCCGACAAGGCGATACCCGCGGCACTCGCCATTTCAAGGGAAACCCTGGCGCCGCTCGAACCCAGGGAGCGCGAGACGCTGATCGCGCTGCTCAGCCGGCTGCGGTGATCGTCGCGGAGCACGCAGAACAAGCGCGAGTTGCGCTTTTCCGCTGGTGCGAGAGGCGGGCTCTCATGGTTCGAGACGATCGGCATTGCCCTTGCGGGCAATGACGATCTCGTCACCAGGAGGGCTCGAGCGGCGTGCCTGCAGCCCTATCCGCGGGAGAAACTCTGGGTCCTCTCCATGAACACGCACTTACCGCGCATCATAAACAGGTGTCATCGCCCGGCTTGACCGGGCGACCCAGTACGCCGCGGCTCCTCGATTCATCACAAATCTCTCTGGAATACTGGATCGCCCGGCCAAGCCGGGCGACAACAGCTGTGGGTGGCGCACCGTCTCGAGTCCTCTCCATGAACAGCATGTTCATGGAGAGGGTTTTAGACGCTGCGTCCGACCCGACAAAAAAAGGCCGCCCGAGCTTTCGCTCAGACGGCTCAGGTGGTCCTTGGCGGGAGGAGCCAAGCACGTCCAGCGCCGCGACCTACTCGCGGCAAGATCTCATCATGTTAGATCGACTTTGGCTGAAAGGATGTGATCCATTTAACACAGCCGCGATCATTCGATTCCGGAGCCCGAAGCATCTTTGGTAGAACATACCAGCGGTCGCCACCTTCGTCGACATCTGCCAGCGCTTGCCGTGTTGAGCCCGGTTTGATTCGATCCAAGATCGCGCTTTCCACGGCGTACCACAATCCCGATGAACTACTGGTAGGCCGCGATGATGTCCGAGACGGCTCGCTCAAGCTGCCGGGCGGTCGCGCAGGGCCGCACCACCGAGCAGAACGCCGCGTAGCGCGGCATCTCGGAGTCGCCGAAGCCCCAGGCCATGCGGCCTTCGGGATTGAGCCAGACCAGCCGCTTCGCACGTTCCGACAGGCGGCGCAGGATGTCGGCGCGCGGATCGAGGTTGTTGGTCCGGGCGTCGCCGAGCACGATCACGGTGGTCTTCGGCGTGATGCTCTTCATCCAGTTTTTTTCAAAGTCCGCGAGCGAGCCGCCATAATCCGAGGAGCCGTAGCCGACCTTCGACAGGATCTCGCGCATCGCCTGTTCGGGTGGTTGCGCATCGAGAATGTCGCTGACCTCGATCAGATGGCCGGAGAACGCGAACGAGCGGACATCATCGACCACTTCATGCAGGCTGTGCAGCAGCAGCAGGAAAAAATCCGACACCTGCGCCACCGAACCGCTGACGTCGCACAGCGCCACGATCTCAGGCCGATCGCGGTGGCGGCGTTTCCAGGAGGTGAGGAAGGGGACGCCACCCCAGCCGGCGTTGCGCCGCAGCGTCCGCCTGATATCGAGATGGCCGCGCCGCTTGCGCTTGCGCGGGTTGCTGTGGCGCTCGCGCAGGCGCCGCGCCATGGCACGGATCAAGGCCTTCATCTCCGCAACCTGCCGGCGCTCGAGCCGGGCGAGCGGCGCGTGGCGCAGGATCTCGTTGCGCAGATTTTCGCTTTCCTCGCGGCCGTAGAGCGCGAGCGCCTGGGCGACCATCTCGCTGATCGTTTCACGCAAGCCCTGCAGCATCACGGCCAGTCGCTCGGCCTCCGCCGGCCGGCTTGCCGTCAGGGCGTCGAGGTCGTCGCGCAGCCTTGCGATGCCGAGCGCATCCAGGATCCGTGTCGAATAAATTCCGCGCTGGGTGAAATAGCGGATGTCCGAAAGCTGCGCGGCGCTGGTCGCCTTCGCCACCGCCGCCGCCATCGACGCGCGGTCGCGCGACAGCAACAGTTCGGCGAGTTCGCCGAG
>Ga0302319_10010786_pt1 | contig 17400 bp, 15 predicted proteins | sample Bog_T0_2_FD_203319 | JGI IMG/M metagenome (GOLD analysis project Ga0302319, IMG submission 203319) | Peat permafrost microbial communities from Stordalen Mire near Abisko, Sweden - Bog_T0_2 | ecosystem: Environmental > Terrestrial > Soil > Wetlands > Peat | place: Sweden: Abisko, Stordalen Mire...
CGGCTGAGCTGTTCCTCCGTCTCGACGCCCTCGGCGATCACCCGCAGACCGAGGTTGCGGCCCAGGGTCACCACGGCGTGGATCAGGGCCCCGGGGTCCGGGGCGGGATTCGCCTCGTCCTCGAGGAGGAGGCTGCGGTCGATCTTGATCGTGCTGACCGCCAGGTGGTGGAGCTTGCCGATGTTGGAGTAGCCAGTCCCGAAGTCGTCCAGCGAGATGGTCACGCCCCGGCGCGAGAGCTCACCGAGCACATCGGCGGCCGCATGGGGATCGACCATGGCCGCCGAATCGGTGACCTCCAGCTCGAGCAGATGGGCCGGGAGCCCGCTCTCTTCCAGGCACTCGAGCACGGCCGCGACGAGGCTGCGGTCAGTCAGCTGGTAGGCCGAGACGTTGACCGCAACCCGAACGTCTCCCCGCCCGTCCGACCGCCACTGAGCCGCATGCCGGACCGCGCTCCGCAGGACGAACCGACCGATCTCCGTGATGACTCCGATCTCCTCGGCGATGGGGATGAACCGGATGGGGGGAACCTCCCCGAGCACCGGGTGATGCCAGCGGGCGAGCGCCTCGAGACCAACGATGCGGTGAGAGACGGCATCGACCTCCGGCTGGTAGGCGACGCTGAGCTCCCCCCGCTCCAGGGCGAGGGGGAGCTGCTGCTCGATGAGGAGCCGGCCCTCGGCCTCCTGTGAGAGGGCGAGCTCAAAGCGGGCCATGTGCTCGGTCGAGGTGCGCCCGGCGTGCTGCGCGATGGCGGCGTACCGCATCAACGTGGCGGGATGGTCGCCATCGGACGGTGCCAGAGCGATCCCGATCGCGGCGCTCAGCCGGAGGTCGGCGGCGAGGCCGGTGCAGGGGGCCGCGACGGCCGCCACGATGGAGCGCGCCATGTGGACGGCCTCCTCGGGGAAGACCAGGCCGGGAAGGAGGACGGCGAACTCGTCGTCCGACCAGCGCGCGACCAACCACGCGCTCATCGGTTCGGACGCGCCGGCAGGCAGCGGGAGCGACGGTGTGCGCCCCGCGGCGGCTCCGACGCAGTCCGAGACTCGTTCCGCCATCTCGGCGACCAGCTGGTCCCCCGCATCCTGGCCGAGGGTCTCGACCACAGTGCGCAGCCGGTCGAGCGCCACCAGGAGGACGCCGGTCGAGCGTCCCGAGCGACGCCCGGCGCTCAACTCGCTGCCGAGCCGCCAGCGGAAGGTGGAGGCGTTGGGAAGTCCGGTGAGGCGATCGTGCGAGGCGTCGAAGTCCCTCTCGGCGGCCAGGTGGTCGCGTTCCTCGGTCCACCGGGTCACGTCGACCCCCACGGAGGTGACGGAGGACGGCCGGCCGTCCTCGCCGAGGCTCGGTGTGGCCGACCAAGCCACGATCCGCACCCGCCCATCGCTGGTTCGGAGCGGCGCCTCGACGGTGGCGGTATCGTCCTTACCGGTCACGGCTCGATCGAAGGCTCGGACCACGCGGCGCCGGTGCTCGGGAGCGATCAGCACCTCGTGCCAGAGACGGCCGCTCAGGTCGCTCCAGCGCCACCCTCCGAGGGCGAGCAGGTCGCCGTTGGCGAAGGCGAGGCGACCGTCAGCATCGGTGATCATGGCCAGGACGATCTGCCGCCCCGAGGCTCTCTGGTCCCGACCTCCCGTTTCCAGGCGGCAGCGCGGTCCCTTGGCAAGCATCCGGTGGCGACCTCTTGAATCACGCCGACCCCCGGGCATCCCCCCCGGAGCAACGGCGGCTATGGTCGCCCGAAGGGATGGGAATGAAAGACGCTTTCAGCCAGCCTGGGACGCTCAAGAGACAACAACGTCATCGTCACACGACCCCACCCTCCCGGTGTGACGGCGGGCGGCCCGGAAGAGCCTTATCACGACTGAGAAGAGGCGCCGCGACGGTGTGCTGGAGGACCGGAGCGGATCAGACGCATCGCTCGCGTTCACGACTTCACACGAACCCCGTTACCCGCCCGTCGCCGCTTCGGCGGGGGCTTCGTCAGATCACTCCCCCTAGCCTGCCCATTGCCGTCTAGTGCATTTGACCTATCTGGCTAGAGCGGTCAGAGACTTTGAAGGAATGAAGATCATGGAACGGAAGAGCAGACGATCGCTTCGAGTGGCCCTGGTGCTGGGCGCCGCCGTGGCCGGCACCGCCCTGGTCGGCTGGGGCGGGTTGGCGGCATGGAGTGCCTACACCGAGAACGCCGGCAACAGCGTCGCGGCCGGCACTCTCGCGCACAACAACTACGTCAGCTCCAACTGCGCGTCGGTCATCGGAGTGGCCCCGGTTGGCACCGGCCCCGGCTGGTGCTCCGTCCTGATCACGGTCAACGGAGCTGACGCCGTGAACGGGAAGCTTCCCGCCACAGGCGTCGTCAAGATCGACAACACGGGCACCCTCTCAAGCACCTTTCAGATGAGCATGCCGTCAGCCCCGGTCAGCTCTGGCGGAACCATCTGCGCGGACCTCACCCTCGCGGTCTCCGACCCCGACGCCGGGGCCCCGGGAACCCCCTACGCCGCAACCGCGCTGACCAGCACGATGGGGCCGACCACGATCGACAACAATGCGAGCACTCCGAGCGCGACCTGGTCGCCCAACGGCACGGCCGGCACGGGCACCGGCGCGACGGGCAACACCTTCACCTTCACCGTGGCCGCCCTGACCAGCTTCGGAAACAACTACGCGGACGCCGGACAGAGCTGCACCTTCAGCATTCTCTTCACCCAGACGGCCGCCTAACCCACGCCTTGATCCGGAAGGCCGGGGCAGGATCTCCTGCCCCGGCCTTCCCTTTGCCCGTGGACGATAACGCGGCATACGGAGCGATCAGTTCACCACTTCCACCGAACACCGTTACCCGGCTGTGGCGGTATCGGACGAGGCTTCGTGAGATCGACCCCCCTAGGCTGCACCAGTAGCGTCTAGTGCATTTGAACTAGCTGCACCGAAAGACCAGAAGGCACAAATAGGGAACTGAAGATCATGGAACAGCACAAGAGCAGGCGATCCGTCCGGCTAGCCCTGGTCCTGGGCGCGGCCGTGGCGGGCACGGCCCTGGTCGGGTGGGGCGGCTTGGCCGCATGGCAGGCCTACACGCAGAACGCCGGTAACGCCTTCACGGTGGGGACCATCTCGCACACCAACGCAGTGGGTTCGCAAACCGCCTGCAACTCGACCCTCTCGTCCACCACCCCAGGTGCGTGCTCCATCATCGTCACCAACGCGGCCCTGACGTCGGACTTCACCTCGATCAGCCAGACGGTGACCATCACCGACACCGGCTCGCTGGGCAGCACGTTCTTGATGTCGATGCCCGCGCCCGGCAGCAGCGAGCTCTGCAAGGATCTCGCCCTGACGGTCACCGACAGCGAGACATCGCCCGTCAACGTCTACCCGGCGACGGCGCTCACCGCGGCCATGAGCCCCACCGCACTGAAGACCAGTGGCGGCGCCAGCACCTGGGCGAACGGCAACGCCGACACCTTCACGTTCCTGATCACCCCCATCAACGGTTACGCCACCGACGACGCCGTCCTGGGCGCGAGCTGCAGCTTCACCATCAACTTCACCCAGGCCAGCACCTAACCCCCAGCCATGATCTGAGGGGGGCCGGGAAGAGCGCCTTCCCGGTCCCTTTCTCCCCCACCCAGGCAACCAGGGCGAGCGCGGCGCCGCCCTTCCCCAACAGCGCCGCTGCCGCCTCTCCTCCGTCAGACCGGAGGCGGTGACGCCCACCACAGCAGTCTTGGAGGTTCCCCATGTCCATCGAGCGGAAGACGTCCGACCGCAGGAAGCTGCGGGCCGGGATGGTCTTTGTCCTGGTTGTCGCCGGCACCGCCATGATCGGATGGGGTGGGTTGGCGGCATGGCAGGCGGTGACCGCGAACGACGGAAGCAGCTTCGCCACTGGCGGCGTACACATGCAGAACGTGGCCACAATCAGCTACCCCAACGGCCAGACACCGGTCACCTGCACTGAGCAGGTCTCCTCTGGAAACTGCGGCGCGATCTTTGCCGTCACCGGCGCCGCTCCGGGATTCTCAGCATCGGTGGGCACGGTGCAGATCACCAACACCGGAGCCCTGCCGTCCACCTTTGCCCTCAGCCTCGGGTCGGCGGTCACGAGCGGTGCCGGCAGCACCCTCTGCGGTGACCTGACGCTCACCATCACCGACTCGACAGGGGCCTCTGTGTACAACGGCGCGCTGACCAACTTGGGCACCACGCCGAACCTCTTCAAGGCGACGGGCTCCCCCTCTACCACCTGGAACCAGAACGACACCAACACCTTCACCTTCAACCTGGCGCTGCCCGGCAGCACGAGCACCGACCAGGATTCCACCTGCACCGCTGACTTCACCTGGACCCAGACGCAGGCGTAAGGATCTCCCTCAACCGTCCGGAGGCGGCGGCCACCCGCCGTTCTCCCTCGCCCTCAGGGTCACGACCGCCGGCCTCGGCCACCACCGAGCCGGCGGTCGTCGCATATCCGGCGCTGCCCACGTCCCGCAACCGATTCGTTGCGCCCCGTTGCACGAGGCGTCGCCCAGGCGGGCCGACAATTGGCCGGGCGGCTCAAACCGCCTTTGATGGTGCGCGGAAGCAGCAGGGGAATTCGCTAGTGGGCAACGTGAGGGTGACGCTCCCCGAGGAGCTGCACGACCTGGTCAGGGACGTCGTGGCGGATCTCGAGTCCGCCACCGACAGCCTCGACCTGGGCGGTGTCCGGCCTGCCCAGCGCGCCCCCCGGCCAGAACGCCGTCATCTCCGACAGGCGACGATCCTCCGGATGCCCGAGCCGCTGGTGCCGGCGCCGCCACCGGCCGCACCTGCGACCTCGGTGCCCCTCCCCCCTCCCACAACCCCCGTGGCCGTCGAGAGCTCGGTCCCGGCCCTCCCCGCCGCTCCGCGCCGGCGGGCCTTCCTGGCCCGGCTGGATATCGCCTCGACCGTCCCCAACGTCGCCCTGCCGGTCCGGACTCGCCGCCTCCAGGTGGCCTGCCGGCGTGCCTCTCCACTCGACGCCACCCGCATCTCCCGGATGCTGCGGGTGGCGGTACCGGCGATCCCGGTGGCCCCGGCCGCGCTCACGTCGCCGCCCGCCTGGCTGCTCGCCGCCATGGCACCGTCCATCCCCGCCCCCCTCGCCGAGGTGCCGGCCGTCGCGCACCCGAACCCTGCCAGCGTCATCCTCGCCGGGCGGTCGTCCCCGACCCTGACCGAGGTGAATGCCTCGCCCGCGGCCGCCACCACGGTGCCGGACATTCCCGTCGCGGTCACCACCGTGGCGGCCCCTCTCCCGGTCAGCGTTCCGGCCACCCTCCCGGCGCTCCCGATGGAGGAGCGCCTCCCGGTCTGGCGGGCCGCCGGCGGCCACGTCGTCAACCTCCTGATCGCCGCGGCCCTGGGGCTGGTGGCGATCTTCTGCGCGATCGTGGTCGGGCTCGTCGTCACCGGGCACCACCTGGAGGAGGTGGTCACCGGGAGCATGCAGCCGATCATCCCGATCGGTTCGCTGGTCGTGACTGAGAACCTGCCGGCGGGCCAGCTCCAGGTCGGGGACATCATGGTGTTCCCCAACCCCAACGACACCAAGCTCACCATCGTTCACCGCATCGTCTGGCTGAGCCACGACCAGAGCGGCGACGTGCTGGTGCGGACCAAGGGTGACTACAACGCCCTGCCCGACGACTGGACCCTGAAGCGGGCGGCGAACGCCGAAGCCGACAGGGTCATCGAGATCCTCCCCGGTGCCGGGACGGCCGCCGGTTACCTTCAGACGATCGGCTTCGCCGGTCTGGTGCTGCTGATCGCAGGGGTGATCGTCTACTACGGCGTGCGCAAGGTCCGCCAGATCCTCAACGAGGACGACCTCCATGAGGAGGCGATCGGTGCCCCGGAGCGGCTGACATGAGCTACGACACCCTGGGGATGATCCGGCGCGGCTGGCAGGACGGCGTCGCCACGGTGGCTCCGCACGTCCCCGGCCTGGCCGACCTGCTGGAGCAGCGACTGGCCGAGGCCATACGTCTTGGCCGGCTCGATGAGGCAGGACTGCTCTCCATCGTGGACGCCGCGACCCAGCTGGCCGCCGACATGGGCGCCGTCGACATCGCCCCGGCGCTCAGCAAGCGGCTGCGCCGCCACGTGTACGAATACCTCCTCTCCCTCGACGCACTGAGCAGCTCCGATCGGAACGAGGCGGCGGGGCAGGCTCCTCCCCCGGAGGAGGGCGAGGCGATGGACGGCGCCGACCTGGCCAGCGGGTTTGCCGAGATGCGGCTGGCCGAGGTCGGCTCCTCGGCTCCCGCGTCCAACGGCGGCGGACCGCACCGTTTCCCGCCCATGTACCCCCTTGCCGAACCCAACCAGCCGCTCCGGGACTCCACCTATCCAGATTCCGAATCGGCGTACGCCCACCCGGAGTCCATGTACGTCGCGCCGGAGTTCAGCTATCCGCAACCGGAATCACCGTACCCCCTTCCCGAGTCGCCGTATCCGCTCGCGGAGTTTTCCCGCTCCCTTCCCGAGTCGCTCTACCCGCCTCCCGACGCCACCTCCCCCCCGCCGGAGGAGGACGGAACCAGCGGCGCGGAGGAGGACGGCTCCCGATCGTCACCGCCTCAGTTCAGCTTTCATATCGGCGACCCGGACGACCTGCTGACGAGCCGGGCGCCGCAACAGGAACGGGGGACGGTGGCGGAAACGGCGGCGCCCTCCGGTGCGTTCGGCGCCGGCGAGGTGGAAACGCCGACGGAGGCTCCCGTGCCGGCCCGCCGCCGGGCCTCCTTCTCCGACCCCTCGACGTGGCCAAAGCCGGTGACGCCCACGCTGAAGGGGGTGCGCGATCCGCTCGCCGAGGGGCTCCGCGACGAGCTCCTCTCGCCCGACGACCTTCCGGTGTCTCCCGCCCCCGACGGAACCCGTTTCCAGAATGTGGGTCACTGGCCCGCGGCTCCCGCCGCTGAACCACCTCACCGGAGCGGGCCGCCCGACCTGGCCCGATGGTCATCTCCGTGGCCGGCCCCCGAAACGCCCCCTGCCGTCAGGCGCGAAGCGCCGATCACCAACCCGGCGCCCACCCCCGGCATCGCAGCCTTCGTGCCGGCGACCGGCCCCGCTCACCACGACGTGCGCGAGGACTGGCGGGTGGCGGCCGAGGGATGGCTCCCCGCGAGCCCCGCAACGGCAGCCGGTGCCCCCCCCTCCGAGATCGCGGCCGGCTGGTCGGTGCGGCAGCAAGACGCTGTGGAATTGCACATGGCGCCACCATCGACCGCTGGAGCACCCGCGCCAGCGGTCGATGACGTCCCGGAGCGCGATCTCGTCGCGCTCCGCGCCGGCGTGGGCGAGAAGCTGCGCAAAAAGCGGTGCGACGATGTCGCCGCGGTGCTGCAGCAGGCCGCTCAGGAGCTCGGAGGTCAGGCCGTCGCCGAGCTCGCCCTCGACGCGGGCGATCGGTGCCGGAGCCTCGGCAAGCGCAATGCGGCGCTCAACTGCTACCTGGCCGCATCGCGCGCCGACCCGATCTACGAGCCCCCCCTGGCGCGCCTGGCCGACATCTGCATCGATGACCAGGACATCGATCTGGCAGTTTCATACCTGGAACGCATCGCACGTCTCACCCGGCTGCGCGGGGACAACCACGGTGCGCTGCGGATCTACCGTAAGATCGCGACCATCGCCCCCTATCGGGACGATGTCCTCGAGATGCTGATGCGGGCCCAGACCACCGGTAGGATCGACCCGTGAGCGCGCTCGGGGGGAGTGGAGAAGGCGCACTCATCTGTTACCGGGTAGTGACATCCAGTTCGCCGGTCTCGTGCACACTCGGTCGACCGGCCTCAGCCGCACCAACCGTGTCCCGCACCGCACCCAGCCCGGGGTGATGGCGGCGCGGGGACCAGCAGAGGAAAGCAAGTGGCGATCCCCTCCAACAAGCCTCAGAACCGGATCCTTCTCGTTGGCGGCATCATCTTCGCCCTGCTCGCGGGCGTAGTGGTCTTCATCGCCGTCTCCAGATCGTCGAGCACGCCCCCGGCCCAGCCCGAGACGCCGGTGGTTGTGGCGGCGACGGCGATCACCGCCGGTTCCCAGCTCTCGACCGCCAATCTCACCACTCGCGAGTACCTGAACATCGACCTTCCGACCAACTACTACACGACCACCACCCAGGTGGTCGGGCAGACCCTCCCCGTCGCGGTCTCTGCCGGGACCCCGATCACCGAGGCGTTGCTGCAGGCCACCCCCGGCTCGAGCGGTGCCTCGACCCTGACCACTCCGGGCGACCAGCTCCCGATCGCCAACAACGAGGTGGCCCTGGCCATCCCGGCCCACGAGGCAACGCCGGACACCACCGTCGATCAGATGAGCGTCGGCTACTACATCCTTGCCGGCGACCAGATCGACATCATCGGTGACCTGGGTACCTCCGCCACGGCCAGTCACCAGGTCCAGTACCTCTTCCAGGACATCCCGGTGCTGGCGGTCGGTTACGCCACGCCGACCACCACCCCTGCGAGTGGAACGGCGACGACGACAGCCGCGCCAACCCTGTCGGCGCCCAGCTACTTCGTGGTCGAGATGAGCAGGTCGCAGGCTGAAGAGATGACCGCGCTGCTGACCGGTAATTTCACGTCGGTCGCGGGTGGCAACCCCGCGCTCGTCCTCAAGTACGTGCTCCGCCCGACCAGTGAATACGGCACCACCAACTCGAGCGGCGCCTTCGTCCCCAAGATCGAGAGCAACGTCAGTGCCAGCCCGGCACCGTCCGCCTCCGACCAACCGGTGACGCCGTCGTCGCTGGCCGGGGCGTTCACAGGCTCGTGATCCCGGGAGTGCCGAAGGACAAACGGACGTAGGGCCCGGCAATGACCGACTTCCTCCCCCTGCTCGCAGCGGTCCTGGTGGCCTGCTTCCTGCTCTGCTGGGTCGCCCTGATCGCGACCCGGAGCCGGACTGAGGCCGACGAGGTGGCCCGCCGTCTGAGCGCCTACATGGGCGGTCAGCGGCCCCCCCAGCCCGAGCGGATCAAGAGCGGGAACCCCCTTCGCGATGCTCTCGACGTCTTCACCGAAGCCATCAACCCGCTGTTCGCCCGGGGCTCCTACGCGGGCAAGCTCGCCGAGGACCTCCAGAAAGCCGGACTGCGACTCAAGGCCTCCGAATGGATGCTGATCGTCGCCGGTGTGGGGGTGGTGATCGGCGCCATCTTCTGGCTGCGGTTCGGCACATTCATCGCCTTCATCCCCTGCCCCATCGTGATCTGGATCGCGAGCGGCATCTTCCTCCGCTTCCGCCAGACCCGGCGCACCCGCGCCTTCGAGAATCAGCTCGGCGACACGATCATCCTGCTCAGCAACGCGCTCAAGGCCGGTCTCTCCTTTGCCCAAGCGATGAGCACGGTGGCGAAGAACGCGTCACCGCCCATCTCCGAGGAGTTTGCCCGCGCCACCCGCGAGATCGCGCTCGGCATCCCCGTGGACGACGCCCTCCAGCACATGGTGCAGCGCAACAAGTCAGAGGACTTCGACCTGATGGTCACCGCAGTGCAGATCCAGCGCGTGGTCGGAGGCAACCTGGCCGAGATCCTCGACACGATCGCCTACACGATTCGCGAGCGGGTGCGCATTCACGGTGAGATCCGGACCATCACGGCGCAGGCCCGGATGTCGGGCATGATCATCACACTCCTGCCGGTCGGGCTCGCGCTGTTCCTCTTCTTCGTGGAGCCGTCGTACTTCGCGCCGATGATCAAGCAGACCCTCGGTTGGGTGATGCTGGGCGTGGGCGCCCTGAGCATCTTGGTGGGGACGGCGATCATCCAGAAGATCGTCAGGATCGAAGTATGATCGCCTACCTCGCCGGCGCTCTCGCAGCCTGCTCGGTGGCCCTGGTGGTGCTCTGGCTCCGTCAGGCCCGGTCGCCTCAGGCGGACCTCCTGGAAGCGCGCCTGGCCCAGTTCACCGAGTCCGGGCGCGCCGTCCAGAGCCTGGCCGAGGTGGAGATGACCCTTCCGTTCTTCGATCGGGTCCTCCGGCCGACCCTGGATCGTTGGGGACGGCGTCTTGCCGCCCGGAACAACCAGCAGCGCACCCAGGCCCTGCAGGAAAAGCTCAACCTGGCCGGGAGGCCGTGGGGGCTGACGGTGGGCGGCTTCCTGGTGCTGCGCATCATCGCCGTCATCCTCGTCGGCTTCTTCGGGCTCGCCATCGCCGCCCTGCTCCAGTTCCCGGTGCCCCAGCTCCTCCTCGGCCCCGTGGCCGGCATCGTCATCGGCTATCTGCTGCCGGACGCGACCATCTCCCGCCGCATGCGAGGCCGGCAGAAGGAGATCCTGCTGGCGCTGCCCTCGTCACTCGACCTCCTCACCATCAGCGTCGAGGCCGGGCTCGGCTTCGACGCCGCCCTGGGCCGGGTATGCGACAAGTACCGCAACGCTCTGGCCTCCGAGTTCAACCAAGTGCTCAACGAGATCCGCCTGGGCCGCCCGCGGATCGAGGCGCTCGACGACATGGCGAGACGCAACAAGGTGGATGAGCTGAACAACTTCATCCAGGCGATCATCCAGTCGGAACAGCTCGGCGTCGGCATCGCCAACGTGCTGCGCATCCAGTCAGAGGAGATCCGGCGGCGCCGGCGCCAGCGGGCCGAGGAAACCGGCCAGAAGGCCCCGCTGAAGATGCTCTTCCCCATGGCCTGCTGCATCTTCCCGACGCTCTTTATCGTCCTTCTCGGTCCCGCCGCCCTGCAGGTTCTCCAGGAGTTCGGCGTCAAGTGAGCCCGGACCGGACGCGCGGGGTCAGACCCGGCGACCGGGATGGTCAACCCGAGCGGATGGTCTCCAAGACGGCGATCGCCTCGGCAAGGCGACGCTCGAAGCGGATGCGCCAGCGTTCGCGGAGCACCGGGCTCGAGCGATAGACGCTGGGCCCCGGCAGCTGGTCGCGGCGCAGCATCTCCGCCAGGTGGGCGAGCTCAGGCTCGAGCTCGGTGAGTCCCAGCCGGGCGACCACATGGACCGCAGCCCCGACCCTCAGCAGCTCGCCTGACAACAGCCAGTCGTGGACGGCCGCCACGATGCCCTCGCGGCCCTCCTCGGCAAGCGCCCGCGAGTAGACGAGGAGATCCGCTTCCAGGGCATCGGCAGCGTCCTCCAGGCGGCGTTCAAAGGCGGCCAGCACAGCGTCCCTGGCGCCCTGGTGGGCCAGCACAGCGGCGAGGCCAGGAGCGACCCGCCCGAGGAGGAGCTTCTCGAACGGCGTGAACTCCACGTAGCCGATGCGGTCCGCGGCGATCGAGACGATCCAGGGACTGCCGTCCGCTCGGAGCAGGCAGAGGTTCTCGGGGAGCCCCGGCTGGCGCCAGGCGAAGAGCCCCGGCGCCTCACTCAGCACGTCGATGCAGGCCTGGTTGAACTCGTAGCGGAGGAGCCGGACGTCGCCGTTCCGGCTCTCGGAGCGCAGCTGGCTGGACAGGCGGTCGACGATGGCCTGCCCGGCAGGGTGTAGGTCGTGGTTGGCGTCGAGGCTCAGCACCGCCGTGTCGCACTGGGCGCGGGCACAGACGAGCAAGGCCCGGTAGTCATCGCCCGTCGGTTCGTCGACAAGGTCGTAGGTCTTGCGACCGGAGACGTCGACGCCGCTGAGGCGGGCGATGAAGCTCCTATCCATGCTCGTGACCGGGCTCCTCGAGGGTGGCCTTTCCGGCGACCTGGCGCGATGGTATCAGGGGGCGAGCCGATACACAGCCACCTCGCCCCTGGAGCCTCGACATGGCCGCCCAGCCACATGGACGTCACAGAGTCGTTGGCCCCCGGTCCGGGACGGGCCGACCGTGCTAGATTCGCGCGTGCCGTGCCAGGGTACGGCCTCAATGAGGCCCTCGCCGATCTGATCCTCGTCCTGATCGTCGGCGTCAACTGCTACCTCGGTTGGCGCCACGGTCTGGTCCGCCGTGCCATCGCCTGCGTCGCGGTTTATGGCGGCATCCTGGCCGCGTACTACGTGGGCGACCCGCTGGCCGGGACGCTCGGGAACTCCAACCTGACCGGCAACGCCTGGGCATTCGTCGGCGTGTTCGGGGTGGGCGTGCTGATGATCGAGATCCTCGCCGCGCTCTACTCCGACCTGATCAAGAAGACCATCACGGTCATGTTTGACCGCGTCACCGGGCTCGCGGCCGGCCTTGTGGTCGGGGTGCTCGAGCTGGGAGTGGTCCTCCTCGTGATCCAGGCGGTCGCGGACGCCCCGCCGTCAACCGCCAATGTCTCCTCGGCGATCCGAACCACTCCGGCCATCGCCGTGGACCACGGCGTCCTGACCCAGGTCGTCGTCGATCTGGAGCCGGGGATCCAAAGGCTGCTCAGCCCCGCCATTCCCGGCAACATCCAGGACCGGCTGGACCAGTACTCCGCCGGCTGACTGATCTGGCGGGGGCGGGACGGTCAGGCGGGAACGGGCTGGTCGGACCCGAAGAAGGAGCGCACGACCGACCCCAGGCCAACCAGGTTGAACGGCTTGGTGATGAGGTGATTGGCCCCCGCGAGCCGGGCACGCTCGACATCGTCGTCGCCGGAGAGCGCACTGAACATCAGGACCGGGATGTCGGCGGTGGCCGGATCGCCACGGATCCGCCGGCATGCTTCCAGCCCGTCCATCCCCGGCATCATGATGTCGAGGATGATCAGATCGGGGCGTTGGGCGTCCACCTCCCGAAGACCCTCCTCGCCATTGGAGGCCGTCCTCACCTCATAGCCCTCGATCCCCAGGTACATCTCGACGATGTGGAGCAACCGGGGATCGTCATCCACAACCAGGATGCGGCGCTGTCTCACAGCGGGAGCTCCAGGTGAGGCGCGGGTTGTGCGGGACGGAGGGTGGACATCTCTCTTTGTGGGGATGATTCTGGACGCTTCGCACCGGCAGCGGTGCTGGCGGCCACCAGGATAATGGAGGAGGGTGCTCTTCTGACCGTCAGGGACGGGAAAGTGCCGCCTCCGCGGCACCTCGGACCCCGGCGAAGACCAAACTCTGGTATCCCTCACGCTCGATTCCCCGGTGGATCACGCCGAGGAGGCGACGATTGAAGTCCTTGCGTCGCTGAGCGTCGACCTCGGGCGGCGGCATGGCGCCGTGGAGCCGCTGGACGATCCAGGGTGGGGTGAGGCGATCCACGCTCTCCGCATTGACGCGGACCTCGACCTCCGCGTCCGCGCACTCCTCAACAAGGAGCGCGATCCGGAGGCTCTCGCCGGAATGGTCCACCAGCTTCCAGGCTCGCTCCCAGGCGCGGCGCCGGTCGCAGCCGATGAAGACAAAGTAAACGGGGTCCGTGACGAGCCGGGCCTGGTCATCGCGAAGGCCGGCGAGAAGCAGCTGCCGGATGTCGGCATCGACCTCCCGAGCCACCCAGCTGACCAAGGAGGGCGCCCGGGTCTCGAGGTCGGGCATCGGGGCGGTGTGACCGACATAGCCGACGGGCAGGGCGCTGACCACGCCGGCATGCCTCCGGCAGTACACGCGACCGTCAATGACCAGACGATGATCGGGGCACCACGACGTCCGGCAGTCGTGGCCGCGGCGATCCACGTACTCGCAGGCGAGACCGGTGGTCCTCCCGCATCCCGGCTGGGTGCAGCGCTGGTCCCCGGCCAGGTCGGCGAGAACGGCGGTGCCGCGTTCCGATCCGGCCCCGGAGATGGCGATGGGCGGTCTCGACATGCTCCACGAGGCCATGACGGTCACCTTAGCATCGGCCGGCGACCTCATCCGGCACCTTCACCGAGCCGTTGAAGCCAGCCCTCGGAGTGGCCCCCACGCGGGGTTAGGACTGTTTTTGGGGGCCCCCGAAGATGTGAGATCGGTTGTTACCGACCCTTCGCACTTCACGCATCCCAGGAGGGAGGGATCAGAGCATAGTTCGCAGGAGCCGCCCTAGCAGCGGCCACTCTACGTGTCATAAGGAGGTGAAGCAGCCGATATGTTGAGCAACCTTTACCAGCGCCTTCGTGGGCTCATGGTTCGTAAGACCGAGCTCGAAGAGAAGGAGAAGGGCCAGGGAATGGTCGAGTACGCCCTGATCCTCGTCCTCATCGCCATCGTTGTCATCGTCATCCTGACCGTGGTTGGCCACCAAGTCAACAACATCTTCTCGAACATCAGCAGCTCCCTGGGCACGTAATCCACCAGGGCACTTGCCGAAAAAGGGGAGCCGCACCCGCGGCTCCCCTTTTCATTTCCCCCGTGCTGGACGCCCCGGGCGGCCGGATTCCATGCTTTCGACGTACCATGCCGCCAATGCAGAACGGTCCCTCGGGCGGCGCCGTGCGAGTGGTCATCGCCAGCGACGCGCCCCAGGCGGTGGCCGAGCTGGACAAGCTCGCCGGCTACGCCGATCAGGTGTGCCTGGTCGGCTTCATCCGCCATCCCGATGAGCTCGACGAGGATCTCGAGGCGCTCCGGCCCGACCTGATCCTCCTCTACACCGGTTTTGGCGGCCTCGACACCGTGAGCCTGGCGGCCAACCTGGCCTCCCGATCTGCCCTCCTGCGGGTCATGGTCGTGGTCGATCCGGCGGACGAGCCGTTCATCGCCCGGCTGGAGGACGTCGGCGCCGCCACCGTGCCCTCCGACGCCAGCCCGGTGGCCCTAGTCACGGCCATTCGCGGCGCGGCGGCCACCAGTCCGCCTCCGCCCGCCCTCAGCGCCCCTCCGGCGGCCTCCTGGCCCGAGGTGGACGCCACCCTCCTCTCCCCGCCCCCGGCGGGCACAGAGCCTCCTCCAGGGATGCCCGCGAGCGAGGCGCCCGAGCGGGCGGGGCAGTCTCCTGCCGTCAGCCCCGGCGGCATCACGGCGTGGCCGGAGCGGCTGCCTGGGGCCGGCCCCACCGGCACCACCATGCGGACCGAGCCGGGCCCGGCGGCAGTCGCCTTCCCCAGCTCCGTACCGGTCTTCCAGCTGGACACCGCCGCCTTCGAGCCCCCCCCCACCGGCAGCCGCGCGTCCGGACCGGAGTGGCCCGGCGTCCCCGTGGCGCCCGCGGCCGCGCCGCCAGCCGCCGAGCCGGAGCAGGAGCCCATCCAGCCGCTGCGCCCGCGACCGGCCCGGCGACGGACTCGTGGCCACGCCGAGCTGGCAGTGGTCTTCTCGGGGAAGGGCGGGGTGGGTAAGTCGCTGATCGCCACCAACCTCGCCGTGGCCCTTGCCGCCGAGGGAGAGAAGGCGGCGATCGTCGACCTCGACCTCCAGTTCGGCGACGTCGCCGTGATGCTCCATGCCGAAAGCCACCCCACCGGCATTGATGCCCTCGCCCAGCAGGGCGAGCAGGTCGACCCCGAGTTCATCGATGAGGTCATGGCGACCGGGCCCGAGGGGGTCCGCGCTCTGCTCGCACCGGCCAGCCCAGAGTTCGCCGACCTGGTCAACACCGCCAATCTGCGTGCCATCCTGCGGGAGCTGGCCAAGGAGTACGACTTCATCGTCGTGGACACCTCGTCTCACCTCGAAGAGCGCACCCTGGAGGCGATCGAGATGGCCGATCAGATCGTCGTCGTGACCAGCTTCAACTTCGCCGCCATCAAAGACACTAAGGTGACCCTGAAGCTGCTCCAGTCGCTCGGCGTCGACAGGGACAAGATCAGCGTGGTCCTCAACCAGACCCGGGCCAAGGTGAGCTTCCAGCGCTCCGAGGTCGAGGAGAGCCTCCGCTTCCGGGTGCTCACGGTCCTCCCCTTCGAGCCACGGCTGGACGACTTCATCGACGAAGGGCAGCCGATCGTCACCGTCGAACCGAAGGCGGAGTTCAGCAAGCAATTCCGCCTGCTCGTCGATCACATCAGGGGGGGGGAAGGCGACACCCCGGGCACGGAGCCGGACCGTGCCCGACCCGGGGCACACCGCCGGCGCTTCTCACTCGGACGCGGCTGAGGGGGATGGCGTGATCCGCGTCCTCCTCGCCGACGAATCGACCCGCATCATCGAGAACCTCACCAAGCGTCTGGGCCAGGAGGAGGACCTCACCGTCTGTGCTGTCGCCGGGGACGGCGACACGGCCCTCCAGGAGGCCCTGCGCACCCAGCCCGACGTGGCCGTGGTGGACGCCGGGCTCCCCGGCATGGACGGCATCCAGACCACCGAGATGCTGGTGCAGTACCTGCCCAACACGGGGGTGATCCTCCTCTCCATGGAGGCCGAGAATGAGGCCTTCCGGCGCGCCATGCTGGCCGGGGCCCGTGAATTCCTGCAGAAGCCCTTCAGTGGCGACGAGCTGGTATCCGCGATCCGCCGCGTGCACGCGTACGGGCAACGTAAGGGGACCCCAGCGGCCTCCCCGGCCGCCGACCCCGGTGCCGACGCCGGTGCCGACGCCGGTGCCGCACCCTCACGCGGGGGCAAGCTCTTCACCGTGGTCGGCGCCAAGGGAGGAGTGGGGAAGTCGGTGATCGCAGCCAACCTCGCCGTGTCGCTCGGCCGGACCTGCCGGGTGGCGCTGCTGGACTGCTCGCTGCAGTTCGGCGACATCGGCATCCTGCTGAACATCACCGCCGAGCGCACCATCGCGGACCTGGCGGCCAACAACGCCGTGGCGGATCACGACGTGGTCGAGGACGTGATGGTCGACGGGCCGGGTGGGGTGCGGGTGCTGGCCGCCCCGATCAGCCCCGAGCTGGCGGACTACGTCACCACCCAGCACCTGAGGGCTCTGATCGAGCAACTGCGGCGCACCTACGACTGCATCGTGGTGGACACCGCCACCCACCTCAGCGAGATCAGCCTGGACCTCGTTGAGATGGCCGACAAGATCCTGGTGGTCACCGACCTGAGCACCACCGGGGTGAAGAACGCTCGGCTGCTCCAGACGGTCATGGGGGTGCTCAAGGTCGACCCGGCGCGCTTCGTGCTCGTCGTCAACCACCGGGACGGGGCGGGCGAGCTGGAGCGGAGCTACGTCGAGAACGTCCTCAAGACCGAGGCGACCGTGGAGATCCCGTACGACCCGAACGTGGTCGCCACCTCGATCGCCCGCGGGGTGCCCTTCCTCCTGTCCCAGCCTCAGAGCCAGGCGGCACTCCGCATCGCCGGACTGGCCGGTCTGCTTTCCTCGGCTGTGCCGGGACGCGGCCACCCCGGGGCCGGCGCGGCAATGCTCGATGCCGCGCCCCACAAGCGGCGGAGACGGCTCAGCATCGGCCGCAACCGGTCCGGCCAGGCGCCGGCCTCGGACTGACCGGTCAGCGGCCGAAGATCCCTCGGCGGCGCTTCCTGTCGCCGCCGACCACCGCCGGCTGCTCCTGGGGGACCAGCCGGAAGACGAGCTCACGGATGGCGCGGCTGATCTCGGCCTCGGGCTGGGTCTCGACGAACGGCTTGCCCTGGTTCCAGGCGTCGGAGACCGCCTTCG
>Ga0302319_10010787_pt1 | contig 17400 bp, 11 predicted proteins | sample Bog_T0_2_FD_203319 | JGI IMG/M metagenome (GOLD analysis project Ga0302319, IMG submission 203319) | Peat permafrost microbial communities from Stordalen Mire near Abisko, Sweden - Bog_T0_2 | ecosystem: Environmental > Terrestrial > Soil > Wetlands > Peat | place: Sweden: Abisko, Stordalen Mire...
GTGCCAGAGGAAGAGAATGTGCGCCAGCGTGACCAGGATGATTTCTTCAATCAGCGCGTGGCGCAGCGTGTCTACTGCATGGTCGATGAGAATGCCGCGATCATAGAAGGGAACAATCTTCACTCCCGCTGGAAGCCCCGGCTGAATCTCGCCGATCTTCTTCTTGATGGCTTCGATCACCTCGCGGGCGTTGGCGCCGTAGCGGATGACGACGACACCGCCGACGGCTTCCTTGCCGTCCTTGTCGAGAACGCCGCGCCGGAACTCGGGGCCAAGCTGAACGCTGGCTACATTGCCGACAGTGACTGGCGTGCCGTTGTAGGCGCCGAGAGAAATCTCCTCGATGTCCTTCAGGCTCCGAATCAGGCCGATTCCGCGCACGATATTTTCAGTGTCGCCAGCCTCAATCACCTTGGCGCCGACATTGTTATTGCTGCGTTCCACCGCGGCAATCACATCCTTAAGAGCAATGTTGTAGGCGCGCAGCTTGATGGGATCGAGATCGATCTGGTATTGCTTCACAAAGCCGCCTACACTGGCGGTTTCGGCAACCCCGGGCACGGAGTCGAGCTGATACTTGATGAACCAATCCTGAATCGAGCGAAGTGTGCCGCTGTCGTATGGGCCCTCGACCGTGTACCAGAAGACCTGGCCCACGCCGGTTGCATCCGGGCCCATCATCGGCGTCACGCCCGCTGGCAGAAAACTGCCCGCAAGACTGAGCCGCTCCAGCACGCGGGTGCGCGCAAAGTAGATGTCCACCGAATCCTCGAAGATGACGTTCACCATCGAGAAGCCGAAGGCCGATGCCGAACGAACCGTGCGCACATGCGGCAGCCCTTGCAGGTTGACGGTGAGCGGATAGGTAATCTGGTCTTCGACCTCTTGTGGACTGCGGCCCTGCCACTCGGTGAAGACGATCACCTGGTTCTCGCTCAGGTCAGGGATCGCATCGATGGGCGTATGCAACAGCGCCCAATAGCCCCATGCCGCGAACACAGCGTAGACGGCCAGGATCAGCCATCGGTTCTTCATCGAAAATTCGAGGATGCGGTTGATCATGGCGTCTCCTATCTGGCGCTGAGATGTGTGTGCAAGGATGCGATGACGCTGCCGTTTTTGCGTGCCTCTACAAGCACTGTCCATGTGCCCGACATCGGCGCCTGGCCCTTGCCCACATACATTTGAGTGCCGGCCTTCCATGCTAACTCGCAGGAACTCTTCATCTCCGGCATGTTCATTGAAGGCATCGCGGGCATGATGAGCGTGACCGTGACGCGTGCATCTGCAACAGGCTTGCCGGCCGCATCTGTCAGCGTCACGCGGAACTGGTTGTCTTCACCGGCCTTCATGGGATTGGGGTCGGTGTGCAAGTCAATCTTTGTCGAGCTAGCCTCTGTGCTCTTATTTGTGGAAGATGCTGATGCACTCTCGTTTTTCTGTGCCGCTGCAAATTCTTTCGAGCCGCCGTATAGCCCCGACATTCCCGAACTTAGGTGAGCCTGCGAGTCGATGAGGAAGTTGCCGTTGAGCACCACACTGTCGCCCAGCGCCAACCCATGCAGTACAGGAAACAAGTCTTCCGTCGCCGCGCCAACTTGCACTTCGCGCGCTTCGAAGACGCCATTGGGCCTGGCCAAATACACGATCTTGCGCGTGCCGGTGTCGAGCACCGCCGAGCGAGGAACCACGATAGACGGCTCTGCGGCGCGGCTCACAAATGTGGCGTTGACAAACATGCCGGGCAGCAGGCGCATCCCCGGATTGGCAACATGCACATGAACAGGAACCGTGCGCGTCTGAGGATTGGCAGCAGGCTCAATAAAATCCACATGACCGTGCAGGGTCCTGTTGGGCAGCGACTCGGCAGTAATCGCCACATCTTGTCCCTGGCGAATCTGTGGCAACTGTTCCTCGTAGACATCCGCCTTGATCCATACCTGATTGAGATCTGCGACCGTAAATAGTGTGTCGCCCGCGTTCACATATTGCCCTTGCGTCACCTTGCGATCAACAACAGTTCCCGACGCATAAGCGTAAATGGTGACGTGAGGAACGCCAGCTTTTTCCGGCGCGTTCGACTGCTTGCCGCTGATCCCCCATAGCTCCAGCCTGTGCTGGCTAGCCTTCACGAGCGCATCGGCCTGCGTGCGCGCGAATGCATCGTCCGATTGTTTCAGTTGATTGCGGTTCTCCTCTGCCAGGTGATACTCCTCGATAGCCGTGGCAACTTCAGGGCTGTAAATGTCGGCTACCGGCTGGCCGTTGCGCACACGCTCGCCGGTGTATTGCACATAGAGCTTGTCCACGCGTCCGCCGATGCGCGCACTCACAGCGGCTAGTTGCGCCTCCGGCTGCTCTACGCGGCCAAACGCGGCGATGTCCGTCTTCAGTACGGCTGTTAGAACCTCGGCAACCTGCACGCCTGCCGCGGTAATCTCGGCCGGAGTCAGCTCGACCATCGTACCCGGCGCTGTACCTTGCTGCGTGGCCTGGCCGTTGTCGGAACGATTGGAAGCGGTGGGGCTTGCGGCATTCGATGCCGCTGCAACAATGTGCATCTCCCTCGTTACCACAAATCCAAACACAAGAGCCGCGCTTAGAACTCCCGCGCCGACGCCGAATGCAAACAGCTTCTTTTCCTTGATTGTCATTTGATTCTCCTCTCTGTGTTGCGGTTCGTTGTGTTTGCTATCGGCGCGCCAATGGCGCGTTCCAACTTCGCCATACCTGCATCCGTAGCTGCTGACGCCTTGTAGTACGCGGTCTGAATATCGAGCAGCAGGTTTTGAGCATCAATCAGGCTCATGAATTCAGCGCGGTTGTTCTGGTATGCGGCCGTGGAGGCTTTGAACGATGCTTCAGCTTCCGGCAGCAGCGTGTCGCGATAGAGCCTGACGCGCTTCTCAGCGGCCAGCACTTCAATCTGCGCTTGTCGAATTTCAAGGAACACCGTTGTTGCGCGCGCATCAAGCTCCGCCTGCGACACATCCGTCGCCGCATCGGCCTGCTTTGCCTCGCCCTCGTGGCGCTCGCGATTCAACCAGGGAAGATTCATCGCAACTTCAGCCATGTATGCGTTCCGCGATGATGACCCGGCCGGCATCAGCATGTATCCCAGACCGACGGTAAAGTCGGGCTTCATGGCCAGCCGCGTCAGCTTTCCCTCATCTCTGGATTTTTTGATCTGCGCGCGCAAGGCCGCCAACTCAGGCCGGTGCTCGATGGCCGTGCGCTCCAACTCTTCAATCACCGGTAAGCCCACGGGACGCGCATAGCTGCCGGCGATTTCGATTGCTTCGCCCGACGGCCGGCCCATCAGTGCATTTAACTGGGCACGCGCATTGTCCCGTTCCTCTTCCAGTTCGATGAGCCGTTCGCTCAGACGAGTCAGCGCCATCTGCGCACGAAGCACGTCAGACTGTGGCGCCTTGCCTATGGAGTATTGCGCCAGAGCCACCGCCAAAGCCTCCTTCAGTAAAGATCTCTGGCGCTCCAGCAACCGCATCTCGTCCGCATTGCGCATAAGGTCCGAGCAAAGTTTGCGAACCTCCGCGGAGATCTCCTGACGCAAAGTCTCCAAATCAATGGCCGCTATGCCTGCGTTATCTTCCGCCAGCCTTGCGCGCTGATCCCGCTTTTGACGATTCTGAAAACTCTGTTGCAGCCCGAACATGAGTTGCGCCTGGTTCAAGTCCCACGGCTGCTTCAGAGGGGTTCCCCAATCACGCACCATGAGCATAGGGTCGTCCAGGCTGCGGGCGGTATTGGTTCTCAACTGAGCAAGCGAAAGACGTCGCACGGCAGCGCGAATCTCAGGGTTGCTCTCAAGGGCCGCGGCAACGGCTTCATCGACAGACAGGCGCACGGCAGCCACGTCTGAAACAGAATCATCATGAGCAGAAACGGAGCGCGGCTCCGTCTGCCCCCAACAGGCAATCGACAGCGTCAGCACCAACGGCGCACAGATATAGATTGGTTTCACTCTTCAACTCCGCGAGAATCGGCAAATGGAGAAATGCCAGGGCGCAGAGACACTCACCCCGGAGAGCCAATGCGGAATTGAGATTTAGATTCTTAAGTTGAATGTGCCCGTAGGCGGGGAGTGTTGAGGAATGATCGATGATACCGAAAATTCGCTCGATGAGGCAGATTCATCCGGCGAGACGAACACCCGCACAACGGTCAACGGAGCCGAACCGGGAAGGTTTGGTGCAACGACGACGGCTGGTAGCGGGGCGCTGGCGGTGCAGCAATTTGTCCGGACGGATTGCTGGGACCTGGATGCGCGCGCGCAGCAACTGTGAGCGGCCTTGTGCGTCGGTTGCAGGCAAATCCCAAAAGGCGCAAGCAATGCACCCATCAATAAGATGGCCACCGCCGCGCGTTGGAAAACGCCTCGCAACATAGACTCAGCTTACCACGAGTTCCGTTCTTTGCGGTGATTTATATCACATAACAGCCTTGAGAGGGTAGCCGCCCACTCATCTTGCGTCCGCCCCTACGGCGATATTCTCGACTGAACGAATCAGCTTGCTGTCCCTCTTCAAGCTATCTATTCGCTGTTAAATCAAACAGATGGAGGCGGAGACATTTTCATTCTTCGCCGCAGAAATGCAAGACTTGCCGAAGTGTGTCGTTTTCGCGTGACGCGATCAAGGCCGAGATTTGTGGAGGTGACCGCCATGTCCACCTTGCTGGGACTCTGGGCACGGCGAAGATGGTCGAGAAGATCGGCGGCTTCGGCAGAGCGTCCCTCGGCAAGGTAAACACAGCCAAGTCGTCGGTTTCCTCCCGGACGGAAAGATGTTCCGCGCCATGGGTAAGTCGTGCGCTTTCGATCTCCTCGGTCATGAGCTATTCTGCTTCTGAGTATTTCCTTTTTTCGACAAGGATTCCGACCAGCACCTGGCGGCAATCGTAGGCCATTCAATAATCGGCTGGTGAATAGCCGTGCGGGAAGCGAATTCCCTGGCGAAAACACAGCGGCTGCGTCTTTCAGTTCTTCACAATGGAAATCAGCGTGTCGGAGTTATGGACGCCGGTCTTCATGTTCATCCAAGGGCTCTGCAGGGTAATGTTGACTCCATTCAATTTGAACATCGCTCCCTTGGCGCCAGTGTGGATGACGGCGACGCCCGGCAGCTTGCTATAGAAAACCACCAGCTTGGCTAAGCTATCGGCGGAGCGGTAGCAGGCCGCCTGTCCGCCCATATGCGCGACGAATGCAGTAGTGTCGGGGTCGTATTTCGCCCCGTCATAAACCTTCACTCCCCATTTGTCTTCGGCTGAGGCCAGCATCAAAGTGAATAGGAGAGTCAGAGTCAACAGAAATGTGCTTCGAATAATACGCATGATTTCCTCTCAATCAAATTTCATTTAACAGCAGGATGAATTGCCCTTTTCCGCCGCCCCGCGCGCTTACTTGCGGACAAACTCCACGCGGCGGTTTTGCGCGTTGCCTTCGGGCGTGTTGTTAGTGTCTGCCGGCTTCGACAACCAAATCCAGCCGTGGTAAGTCAACCCGCATTGAGTCCGAACTGCGGCTCAAGTGTAGCCCTTCCTCTTACAACCGCCCTGCGTTATGACGGCCCCGACCGCTACTTGGTTGCGATCTCCACCAGCTCGACGCGGCGGTTCTTGGCTCTTCCGTCGTCGGTTTTGTTAGTAGCAATCGGGGCATAGGGGCCATTGCCGAAGGCGATCAAACGGCTGGCGGCGATGCCGTGCTTGCCGACCAGGGCGGTGATGACCGATTGCGCGCGCGCCATGGAGAGCCTCAGGTTGCTGGCGGCGTCGCCAACCATATCGGTGTGGCCGACGATTCCGACCTTCAGCGTTGGCTTGTTGGTGAGCAGCTTGGCGATCTCGTCGATGGCCGGCTCGGAGTCCGGCTTGATGGCGGAGCTGGCTGTGTCGAAGTTGATGCCGTAGATGGCGACGCTGCCAGTGTCGGCGATGCTACTAGCCATAGCCGTGGCGTCTACCGTCACCTCCTGCGCCATCGCCTGCACCACAATGATATTCAGCTCGTACTCGCGTGTATAGGCATTGAGATAGACCCAAATCTCCGACGAGCCTTTGTGCAGCTTAAACGTTGCTTCGCCTCCGTTCGAGCCATTCATCAGGTCCCACACCACCTGGCCGCCCGATGCCTTCGCGGCATTTTCGTAGTTGCGAATCTTCTGCAGGGGGCTCGTGAGTTCGGCGCCTTCCTTAATCTTGTAACGGATGAAGTACCTCTCTCCCTCAATGGACTTGTACTGATTCTGGTTGTGAACCGTTGCGACGGGGAATTTGAAGGCATCGAACTTCAGGTGGTTGTAGCTCTGGAGAAAGGTGTTCGGCATGCGGGTGATGCCGGGAAAATCTTTCGATCCTTCAGCGTCCGCCTGGCCGAAAGCGGTTGATGTGAAAGCGATGGCGGCGAGCGCCACGAGTAAAGTGCGGAAGATGAGTTTCATGGGGTCTCCTTGAAATCCGTTGTACATCGATTTGAGTCTGGCAGGAATGTACGAAGATCCTGCCGCCGTACACAATGGCGCAAAAAGTTATTTCGGCTTGGTGCTGGATTTGACGGTGGCTTTGCCGGTGGTTTTACCGGTGCCAAGGTCGACCGATCCCGATCCTTGCACATCGATATTCGTTTCGAAGTGAGAGTTGATGCTGGTGGCGCTCCACTCGCCTTGCGCATGCGTGGTGCAGTTGGCGGGCGGCGTGAGCAGCGCGGCGGAGGGTTTCTCGAAGCGCAGTTGTTTCACTTCCAGCATCAGCATGGGTTGTGCGCCGGGAAAGGCCATCATCGCCTTGACGGGATAGTCGCCGTTCACGGCAACCCATATACTCGCCTTGCCCTGATCGCTGGTGCTTTCCGTGAAGTACGTGGCGATGCCGTTCACATTTTCCTGGCGCACGGTGTTCTTTTTGAAGTTGGCCAGGTCCCCGGCGGAAGGCGGGGGAGTGGCAACCGGGTCGTACATGGTGGGCATATCCGGCCCGGTGTAGGTCATCCAGGTGCAGGAATTCTTGACCACATCGAACGAATAAGCCTTGTGCGCGACGAGATCGAACCAGTGCTGAGCGTGAATTGCCTTGCCCGCATTCGCCGGCGCTGTCACATCAACAAACTCCCGTGGACCGAAGCGGGAGACCTTGACATCGACAGCGGAGCCGGCAGACATGGCTTCAAGCGCCATAGCCGTAGAGGCTGTGAGGGTGTACGACTGGGGCACCGCGGGCTGGGCCTGAACAAGAGGGGCGAGAAGGCTGATGGTCAGCGCGAGAAATAGGACGCGGGAAGTCTGAGCCGGCATTATGTTTTCACCTTCACTTTCTTTGCTCTGACGTATCAAGAGCTATGGAGATGCGGGAGTGGAGGAGAGGCGACTCTCCCCCTATCCCAACGCAAGGCGGAAGCTGCACGCTGGGCTACCGCCTGTGATTCGAGGGCGCTGCTCCCGACGAGTGCGAGGGCGGCGGATTCTGTGGGCGCGAGAACTGTGAACCCTGCGAGCGCAAGAACTGTGAACCCTGCGAGTACGAAGGCTGCGTACTCTGGAAGTGCGAAGCCTGCGAGTACTGTGAGTGCGAGATCATCGGCTGCGCTCCGCTGCCATGGCCGGGCACCGGCAAGGTTGTTGCTCCGCCTCTTTGATTTCCGGGTCCAAAATGCGATGTGGAGCCGAAGCCAGGAGACGTGGAGCTGCCAGTGCCCGTCCTTGGGCCAGTACAGCCACTCGGGCCGCGAACCTGGCCGGAGGGACATGCCCCTCCGGGGAGACCAGGTCCGTGGTTTCCGCCCGTAGTAGCCCCCGAGCCGCAGACGCCATTCACGTAGCCAGTTGTGCAGGGAACCGGCTTGTACGGAGCGCCGCCGCTCGAGCTTGTCATGGAATGTGCTGAAGACGATGTTCCGCCGTAAGCGCTGCCGCCATGCGTGGCCGAGAAGGTTCCTGTCGAGCCATTTGTGGCGTATCCATGTGTAGTCGTGGAATAACCTGTCGATCCGTGTCCGGACATTGCTCCTGTCGAGCCGGATGATTTGTTCATGCGGCCAACCTCTGTGCCAGAGTCGCCATGGAAACTGGTGGAGTTGGTTTGGTTATGGGAGGATGCTCCGGTTGTGCCGCCGGTGTGCGTGTTCTGGACGCTCATGATTGTTTGGGTATGAGTGTTCGAGCCGGTTGAGCCGCCGGTGTGCGTGTTCGATCCGGTGGTTGTGCCGGTCTTAGTGCCGGATGTGCCGTTCCCGGTTGTCGTCGGCACTGTGCAGCCTATGCCGTTAGTGGGCGCCGGTCCGGTACAGTTTGACGGTTTCCCCGGTAATGTCTTGCCTGGTTGCGTGTTCGAGGTTGAGCCTGAGCCTCTACCTGTACCAGTGGTCGAGCCTGTCGTGGTGCCGCTTCCAGTCGTGGTTGTGGAAGTGGAGGACCCTGTCGAGCCGGTGCTGGTGGATGAGTGAGTGCTTGTAGTAGATGGCGTAAAACACGCGCCGCCGGAAAGACGAACCTGCCCGGATGGACATGTGCCGCCGGAAGTCGATGTATGGCCGGTGCCGGTCGTTGTGCTATTGCCAGAGCCGGGGGATGTTCCCGTCGATCCGGAGCCAGGAGACGTGGAACTGCCAGTACCCGTCTTAGGGCCAGTACAGCCATTTGGGCCGCGAACCTGTCCGGATGGACATGCCCCTCCGGGGAGACCGGGACCGCTGTGGCCGCCAGTCGTCGCACCGGAACCGCAGACGCCATTCACGTAGCCGGTTGTACAGGGAACCGGAGTGGTCGGCGCACCGCCGCTCGAATTTGTAGTGACATGTGTTGTAGAGGAAGTTCCACCGGAGGTGCTGCCGCCGGAATTCTGCGGTCCGGTGACACTCATCATCGTTTGAGTATGGGTGGTCGAACCGCCTATTCCAGAATTCATGGATTTCCCCACCGTGCTTCCGGTTCCGGATAATGATCCCGACGATCCGGAGGTGCTGCCGGAAGTCGTGCCGGAAGTCGGCGTGTGGCCGTGGCCGTTATTGGGAGGAGGACCCGCCGCAGCGTTAACGCAATTGCCGCCTGAGTCGCGAACCTGGCCGGAAGGACATGCTAATGGTTGACCATGGCCCTGGCTGCCCTGATTCGGGCTTGCGCTGCCCGAACTTGTGGTGGAATTCGATGTAGACGTACCGCCGCCGGAGTTATTTGTGCCCGTGACACTCATGTTGGTTTTGGTATTCGATCCGGTGGCCAGCGATTGAACTCCAGTGTTGCTACCAGGAACCGGCAATGTCGTCTGTCCGCCAGTTGAATTACCCGACCCTAAATGAGGTGAGGTGCCGGTACCAGTGCCGGTACCGGTCGTTGGGGTTTTGGGACCACATTGACCTTGAACGGGCATCTGCCCGTTTGAACATGTACATTGACCCATGCCATTGCGACTCGTCCCGGCGACGGGACATGCAGGGTATACACAATTGCCCCCACCGTCTCTAACCTTTCCGCCTGTACATGCTGCTACTGGCAGGCCACGGTTCCCGCTGCCCGGACTCGAACCTATGGGAATAACGCAAGTTGTGACCCCGGGCGCACAGGAAGTGGGGGTGTTCGGTGCGCCGCCGCTGCCGGGGGTCTTCTGCGCACTACTTACGATGGCCTGGGTACCGGCAAGCAACGCCGCGGTAACGAGGATGACAGCCAGCGCCAGCGGATGCCGGCGCATAGAGAGTAGAAATCGCATGGATAAATCCTCCATCTTTCCTTCGGAACCAACAGAAATAAATCCTGTACGCGCGAACAGTTGCACAGCTCCACTATGCATAAGCGAAAATGCGCGGCAAACCGGTTCAGGCTTTCTGAAAATAATTCTGCGCCGGCCTCCGGGAAGTTGGAGACTACCTAAAGTACGTGGGAAAAAAGGGAGGAAATACAAGATTGGAGACAAAGAGGGATTATTTGGGGGCGGAGCCAAGTTGTCTGCGCCAATCCTCCGCCTGAGCGGGCTTTCTCCAGGCGGCGTAGAGCTGCACCAGCCGGTCGCCGGCTTGCGGAAGGTTGGCGTCGACCGAAATGGCCGGACTGAGCTTTTTAAGCCCCTCGTAGCCAGCGATCAGCAACGGCTCGGCCTCGGCGTACTTGCCCTGCCCCATCAGGCTCGCGCCGAGCAGGCTCTGACGGTCGAATGTATCCCAGAGTTGGAGGTTCTGATTTCCTTTGCCGCTCATCGCTTCGCGCAACAGGGATTCGGCCTCGGCGTAGCGATGCTGCGCCAGCCGCAGGCGTCCCAGCGCCGTTAGGCAAGTTCGCGTCACACGCTCGTCAGGGTGCGCTTTGTGATCGAGAGCCAGCGCTTCTGTCAGCGTTGTCTCTGCCAGGCCGTCCCTGCCTTCGTCGAGATAGACGACGCCAAGATTTGTTGTGGTGACTGCCAGGTCCACCTCGCCGGGACTCTGGCTACGGCGAAGATGGTCGAGAAGCTCCGTGAAGATCCGCTCCGCATCCTTGTATCTGCCCTGAGCCCTGTACAAAGTCGCAAGTGTCCGTTCCGAAACAATGGTCCATGAATCATTCTCACCGTAAACACGGCGAAGTGTTTCCAGGTTGGGAGATGCAATCTTCTCTGCCTCGGCGAATCTGCCGAGCCGTTCGAGGGTAATGGCCAAAGTACATTCGTAGATCAATGTCAGGTGATTCTCTTTGCCATTGATGCGGCGGCTCATCTCAACAACCTGCGCCAGAAGATCGGCTGCTTCCGGGGCGCGTCCCTCGGCAAGGTAAAGCACCGCCAGGTCGTCTTTTTCCTCCAGAACCGTAAGACTCTCCGCGCCATAGATGCGCAGCGCGCTATTGAGCTCCTCGGTCATGAGCTTTTCCGCTTCCGGATAACTCTGTTTATCCAACAGAATTCTGGCCATCACCTTGCGGCAGTCGTACGTGTCGGGATGATCTTCGCCAAAGTGCTGGCGCGCGAGCTTCAGGTTATCGAGTGCAATCGCTTCAGCGGCGGCGGTTTTATGATCCTGATGGTACGCCAACGAAAGGTTGTAGGTGGTCCGGATCAGTTCGTGAAATTCTTTTGGATAAAGGGCGCGCCGCTTTGTTATCACTTTGAGCAGAATTGACTCGGCCTCCTGGTTGCGGCCCTGGAAATAGTAGAGAGTGGCCAGATCGGCGAGGGTATTCAGCGTCTCGTGACTGTTATCCCCGAGAGTTTTCTGCTGTGTCCGCAGCACCTGTTTGAAAATCTGTTCCGATTGGTCGAATTTCATCTGGTCCCGATAGATGGCGGCGATCATCTCCATAGCGGCTAATGTATCGGGAGCGGTTTCGCCGTGCGCTTTTCGCCTCAATTCGACTTCGCGCTCAATCTGGAGTTGAGCCTCGCTGAAAAGGGCAAGATCGAAGTAGCTGCCGCCGATCGAATGACGAATCGAAGCCTCGATGAGTGGTTGCCCGGCAAATCTGTCTTTGATTCGTTCGGCGGCCCGATCGAGAGCGGTACGCACCTTGAGGTCGGGATCGGGTTTGCGGTCAGGACTGGTCTGCGTGATGGGGCTGGCCTGCGAGAGCAAGTCATTTTCCAAAAACTCATTGATGGTTCGGGCGCTGGTGGCTTCCTCATCGGCGCGGTGGCTTTCGGTCAGAGCACGATTGCGGTCTGCTGCCTCAGCCTGTTCCGCTGCGAAGGCGCTCTGTTGAGCAGACAAGGCGCGGTCGCGCTGGACCAATGCTTCGTGTTCCGCTAGTCGGGCGTGTTTTGCCTCGATGGAAGTGACAACCATGCCCGCCAGCAGCGACGCGGCGGCCAGAGCGATTGCAGCGCTTTGCACTTTGTAGCGCCAGATCAGCTTGACGAAGCGGCTGCCCCACGACTGCCGGACAGCGCTCACCGGTAAGCCTTCCAGCCAGGCGCGAACGTCATCGGCAAGCGCTCGCACGGAGGGATAGCGCTCCACGGGGTTCTTTCGCAATGCCTGCAGGATGACAGCGTCCAATTCCCCGTGCAACTCCTTGCGGCGGTCGTGCGCCACGCTGCTGGGGAGCCTGGGCTCCATCTCGCAGATGGCGCGCATGGCTTCCAGCGGAGTGGCGTCCGGCACAGCGAATGGATGATGGCCGGTCAGCAGCGAGTAGAGCAGAACACCAAGTGAAAAAATATCGTTGGCCGTGGTCATCCGCTCGCCGCGCACCTGCTCCGGGCTGGCGCACTCAGGCGTCAGCAGACGCGTGGTGGAGTGCTTTTCTTCAACGCCCTCCTGAATCAATTTGGCAATTCCAAAATCGAGCAGCTTCGGCGTGCCATCGCTCGCCGTAACCAGAATGTTGGCCGGCTTCAGATCGCGATGGATGACCAACTGGCGGTGAGCGTATTCAACGGCCGAGCATACCAGCAGAAAAACTTCGAGTCGCTTGCGGACATTGAGCTGCTCGCGGTCGCACCATGCGTCCAGTGGCAGGCCATCAACGTACTCCATCACCAGGTAGGGCGAGCCGTCGTCCATCATGCCGCCGTCAAGAAGGCGGGCAATGCAGGGATGATTCAGCGAAGCAAGAATCTGACGCTCTTCGCGGAAGCGGCGAATCTCTCGTTCGGAGAGCAGGCTGGCGCGCAGCAGCTTCACGGCCGCGCGCTGATCGTACTGCTGATCGGCGCGCCGCGCTTCCCAAACCACGCCCATGCCGCCACGGCCAATCTCCCGAACCAGTTGCCAGGCTCCAATGCGGCGTCCGGCAAGCGTGGCGGGAGCTTCGTCGGCCAGATCCCAAAGCGGCAGCGGCGGAGTCACTCCTTCCAGAAAATCGGGCGACTCCAGATAGTTGGATAGCAGCGAACTCACTTCATTGAGAACCTCGTTCGAGTCAGACTGCGCGGCAAGATAGGAATCCCGATCATCCTCGGCCAATGCGACCACCGAGGTGAACAATTCCTTTACACGCTTCCAGTCGTTCGAGGTCACGGTACTTGCTTCTCCTCCGTGAGACGCCGCCGGATCCAGGTTTTTGCCACAATCCATTCCCGTTTCACGGTACTCTCGGAGACGCCAACAGCTTCGGCGGTCTCCGGAATGCTGAGTCCGGTGAAGTAGCGCAATTCAACGATACGGCCCTGCATGGGATCGAGTATTTCCAGCTCTTCGAGCGCTGCATTCAGATCGAGAATCTCAACTTCGGGCGGAGAAGTCACGGCATCGGAATCGATCAATGTGAAGCTGGCAATACCGCCGCCCCGCTTCTGGCTCTTTTTTGCGCGCGCATGGTCGATCAGGATGGTCCGCATCAGCCGCGAAGCAAACGCAAAAAAGTGTGTGCGGTCCTTGTAGTCCGGTTGCGGCGTCTGCGCCAGTCGCAGCCAGGCCTCGTGAACCACGGCTGTGCACTGCAATGTGGAAGAAATCCCCTCGCGGCCGCATTGACGCTTGGCAATGCGGCGCAGTTCGGGGTACGCAAGCTCAACCAGCTTGTCGAAGGCAGTAGGCTGCCCCGACTCCCACGCACGGAGCAGCGCGGTAACGCTCAGTGGGGATTCCTGGCGCAACGCCAACGCGGGATCCTCCAATCATGTAATTCTTTTACATGTAGGTTATACTCTTCCGATCTTTTCAGCGCCACGCTTTTGTATGTCCTGGAGAATGGCCGAGAAGTGCGGATTCGGCTTCAAACTTCCCTCAGTTGAACCGAATGTACCGAAAATGGAGGAAAATTCGCTATCCGCGTTAGCCGCCTAACATATTGATTTTAATTTAGATAGATTGGTCGGGGAGAGAGGATTTGAACCTCCGACCCCCTGGTCCCGAACCAGGTGCTCTACCAGGCTGAGCCACTCCCCGAACTTGGGTTGCAGAAGCGTATCTTTGGGGCGCTGCCTGGCGCTTTTGGCCCCTTTGATTGCGCTTAATCAGTGTAGCAGAATCTGGGGTGTTGCGGGGCAGCCACCCCGCAGCAGGTTCGTCTTCCATGGGGCAGGCAAGTCAAACGTCTCTCAATTTCGGAGCAGATGAAACAGGTGCCGGCAGTTGGAGCAGGTGTTATTGTCGCGGGCCGATGCCGGAATCCGCCCGCCTGGCGAGGTTGGGACACAACCATAATCAGGACAGACGCTAATTCGCAAACCAACCATGATCCTCGGACGCTAGCTCTTGAGCGCCACGCGGATGTGCAGTTCCTTCAACTGCTGCTCGGTGGCCGTGGTGGGTGCGTCCACCATCAGGTCAACCGCCTTGGCGGTTTTGGGAAATGCGATCACCTCGCGCAGGCTTGGCGCGCCGGCCAGCAGCATGACGATGCGGTCCAGGCCAAGCGCAATGCCACCGTGGGGCGGCGTGCCGTACTCCAGCGCGTCGAGGAAAAACCCGAAGCGCGCGCGCGCCTCTTCATCGGAAATCCCCAGCGACTGAAAGATCTGTTGCTGCACGTCTTTGCGATGGATGCGGATCGAGCCCGAACCGAGTTCCATGCCGTTCATGGCCAGGTCGTAACAATTCGCGCGCACAGAGGCCGGGTCAGTGACCAGGTTCTTCATGTCGGCCTCGAACGGCGCGGTGAACGGATGGTGTGCCGGCATCCATTTCGCGGTTGCCACATCGTACTCGAACATGGGGAAGTCCGTGACCCAGATAGGCCGAAATGCCTCCGAGCCGTCAATGCTCTTGTCTCCGCTACGCTCATTGGCGTCCTGAACGGTTTTCTCGGTGACAGCAAAGGCTCCGTGCCGGTCGGCATATTTCTTGGCCAGCTCGGTGCGGAAGTTTCCGGCGGCGGAGTAGACGTTGATCTCGCGCTCTGAAAGTCTGCCGGGAAATTTGGTGTCGCTGGCCTTGACCGCGTGGGCCGGATCGCCGGCCACGATGATAACGAAGTCGGCCTCAGCCGCGCCCACCAGTTCGCGGACCTTGACCGCGGCATCAGGAAACCCCTTGGCCAAACGCTTGAAGTCGTCAATAAACTTGGCGCCCTTCTTCAAATCAAAAATCGGATGGTTGTCCTCGCGTTCCTTGCGGCTCAACTCGCCCACGCCGGGAATGCGGAAGGCCACCACGGGCAACGCGACATCGATTTGCAGCGTGGCCAGAGCCTCATCCGTAAAGGCTGGACGCACGTCAGTCAGTTCGGGCAGGCGCAGGTCAGGCTTGTCGCTGCCGAACCGCCGCATGGAATCATCGTAAGTAATGATGGGGAAGGGCGTGGGCAGCGTGACGCCGGCCGCGGCAAAGGCCGCCGCCATAAACTGCTCCACCACGGCAAAGACCGTCTCCTGGCGCGGAAAGCTCATCTCCAGATCAACCTGTGTGAACTCAAGTTGTCGGTCGGCTCTCAGATCCTCGTCGCGGAAGCAGCGGGCGATTTGGAAATATTTGTCGAAGCCGGAGATCATCAGAATCTGCTTGAAGATCTGCGGCGACTGCGGCAGCGCAAAAAACTCGCCCGGATGCACGCGGCTGGGCACCAGAAAATCTCGCGCACCCTCGGGGGTGGACTTAGTGAGGATGGGCGTTTCAATCTCCAGAAAGCCCTGCTGGCTGAGATTGTCTCGGATAGCCAGCGTGATGTCGTGGCGGAGGCGGAAGTTGCGCTGCATCTCCGGGCGGCGCAAATCCACGTAGCGGTACTTGAGCCGAACCTCTTCGTTCTGGATGGCTTCTTCAGAGGGCGAAAACGGCGCCAGGCGGGAATCATTCAGGACGAGCAGTTGCGTGGCCTCGATCTCGATCTCGCCGGTTTCCATCTTGGGGTTGATGGCGTCCACATCGCGCAACCGCACCTTGCCCACGGCGGCGACCACGTACTCCGGGCGAACCTGCTCGCCTTTGGCGTGGCCGTCGGGAATCAGCTCCTTATCCAGCACGATCTGGCTGATGCCGGTGCGATCTCTCAAATCGAGAAAGATCAGGTTGCCGTGATCGCGCCGCCGGTTCACCCAGCCCATTAAAACTACATTTTGCCCGGCGTGGGCCGAGCGCAGCTCGCCGCAATAATGTGTCCGTTCGAGATTACCTAGAAAATCGAGCACTGCCTGTGTCCTTTACTTGCTGGTGTCAAAAAATGCCCCGTACCTTTGTCATCCTGAGCGAAGCGCAGCGAAGTCGAAGGACCTGCGTTTCGTTTTCTGGCGAAAGGGTGGGAAACCACGAACAGCCTGTGGTAAAAGTCTGGTTTTGAAAGGGCACGACTTCAGTCGTGCCGTAAATACAACAAAGCAAACACGGGCTTTAGCCCCTGAGGGATGTTTTTCGGCGTACTGGACTTTTGCCACAGGCTGCTAACCTCAACCCGCCCCGTTCAATTGGAAAGAAAAACCGCCAGCTCCCCGCGCGGAACCTTGGTCTGTATGCCTGTGGAGAAGTTCTTCACTGTCAGAATACCGGATTTGAGCTCGTCTTCGCCAAGAATCACAATGTGGCGGGCGGTCTTGTCCGCCGCTTCAAAGGATTTTTTCAATCTGAAACTGCCCTCGCCCAACTCGATCCATAGCCCCTGGTGGCGCAATTCGCGGGCCAGAACCAGAGCAGCGGCGTTCAATCCTTCGCCCAGCGGCGCGATGAAAGCCTCGGATTTTTGCTGGATGGCGGACTTTTCATCGAGTGCGGCGAGCAAGGTCAGAACCAGCCGGTCCTCGCCCATGGCAAAGCCGATCCCCGGCGCGCGCGGTCCGCCCAGCATCTCGCTCAGCCCGTCGTAGCGGCCTCCGCCGAGCAGGGCGTTCTGCGCTCCCAACCCGCCGTGGGTGAACTCGAAGGTCGTCCGCGTGTAGTAGTCCAGGCCGCGAACCAGACGGTGATTCAGCGTGTACGGCACACCGGCAGCGTCCAGAGCCGCAGTGACCGCGGCAAAGTGGGCGCGGGAGGCCTCGTCCAGCGAGTCGGCAATCACCGGCAGTTTCTCGATAATCGGCTGGTCGGCGGGAATCTTGCAATCCAGCACGCGCAGCGGGTTGGTGACGGCGCGCCGCTGGCAGTCCACGCACATCTGCGAAACCACTGGAACAAGAGCTGCTCTCAGAGTCTCGTTGTACTTGGCGCGGTCGGCGGTAGAGCCAACGGAGTTCAGTTCCAGCGTCCAGCCGGCGATGCCCAGCTCATCCAGCAGCGTAGCCAGCATCTCCAGAATTTCCGCGTCGCGCAGAGGCGATTCGCTCCCCGACGAGGGAGGCCCGATCACCTCTGCGCCGATCTGCGAGAACTGCCGGTAGCGCCCCTTCTGCGGCCTTTCGCGCCGAAACTGCGGCCCAATGTAGTAGAGCTTCTGCAACTGGCCGCTCTCGAAGAGATTGTGCTCGATGGCCGCACGGACCACCCCGGCGGTGTTTTCCGGGCGCAGTGTCAGCGACTGCGTCTTCTCCGACTGCGCCCGCGCGCGATCCTCCCAGGTGTACATCTCCTTGGAGACGATGTCGGTCTCCTCGCCCACCCCGCGGGCAAAC
>Ga0302319_10010789_pt1 | contig 17399 bp, 15 predicted proteins | sample Bog_T0_2_FD_203319 | JGI IMG/M metagenome (GOLD analysis project Ga0302319, IMG submission 203319) | Peat permafrost microbial communities from Stordalen Mire near Abisko, Sweden - Bog_T0_2 | ecosystem: Environmental > Terrestrial > Soil > Wetlands > Peat | place: Sweden: Abisko, Stordalen Mire...
CAGGTCTTGGCACATCGCGTGCGCCATGTTCACGGTTTGAGACGCTGTACCAAGGTGGATGCCGTGTGAACCCAGGTAGTTGAAGAAATCCGCGTCGGTAGTGTCGGCATGCGCGGCGCCCGAGCGCATCACTATGAGCGCCAGTAGAGCGCCGAAGGCGCACGTGCTTAGCTTCTTCGTCATTTCGTCCAGCCTTTCAAGGCTTCATTCAAGCTCGGCCGACACGAGGGGGCTCGAAGAGTTACGTGCCGAAGGTTTCGCGATGTAGAGGGTTTCCGATTCCAACCATTTGTATGCGCACACGGCCTCGAGTTCCGAAATTTAACCCGCCATCCACCTTTGGCTCGGGTTGAGTTCAATTCCCTTGGCGCAGCACCCTCCGGGGTTTACTCGGCTGCGGTTCGTTAAGCACCGAACGAAAAGGAGTCTCGGCCTACGTCATCTTCGTGTGGTTACCTTTTATCTCGTGATCGTTGACTCGTTCCGCTGCGCTGCACAAGATCTCGCCCGCTACCGCCTTGAGAGCGAATCGATGTAGTTACGCCACGAGGACGATCCCGACGATCCTGGCACCTGGCATCTGGTGAGAACTGTCCGCTATGTCAGCTTCGGGAGTATTTACGATCCCGATCTTCAAGGCGTCAAGCTGTTAGCTGTTTCATTTCATGATGAGATACCCGAAGTGGTGCTTAATCAGACCGATCAGGTCGAGTGCGCCGTTCCTCGGCACGTTCGCCTTCCCGAATCGTGACGGTGCCAGTTGCTCAGTCCCTAGCTAGCGCAGAGGACAGCGGGGTGCGATCATCTCTTCATGCAAGACTGCGACCCGGCCCAAGCTCGGGAGCTGATCAGCGCGTTACGTGATCATCTGCGCGAGATGACCCAGCATCTGGCCCGAGTTGAAGGCCGCTATGTCCCTGGCCCGGACGGCCATCCAGCGCGGTTGGAGGCAGTTGCGCTGCGACGCGACATCGCAGAGGCACAGATGCACGTCGATCGGCTACAGCGCCGCTACCTGAGCGACGACGAGCGAATCCAACAGCGTCCCGTCGTAGGACAGCCTCGAGCCATGGTGGGTCTGCAAGTCAGATAACAGGTGAAGTGCCAACGCCGATCCGCGAACCTACGCTCCGCAGCAAGCGCGACCTCGAGGTGATTGACTCCGAGACTCTCGCCCTAGAGTCGATACGCACACCAATGAGGCGAGGAAACAGGAGGCGTCCATGACGTCGCGAGACATGTCGAAGTATGACCGCAATGCGGCCGTACTTCGAGGTCGTACCGTCAACGGCAACCGGACTCACCTGGCGAAGAGCGACCGTTGAATATCCCCTGCATGCCGATGGAGCTGCCACAGGTTCGCAGCGAATCCGGCACCGAGTATGAATGTCGCCAAGCCCAATAGGAGGAGATCAAGCCCGCTGATGCACGCGAGGACGATCACGGCGATGTTCAGCGGGAGGGTGATCGCCGCGGTGATGCTGCCCGGATTCCACGCCTTCACCCGTGCGGCGAAGACCAAGTGGCCGACAAGGTGAATTGAGTTCAGGGTCGCGGCCGCGATGATGACTGGAAGCGCCCCCGCCCACACCGCGGCGGCGAGGACCAAGCTGAACAGGATGATCTCCTCACCGATCATGACCGCGATGGCTTCAGTCGACGGATAGGATAATTGCCGCCGAATCCAGACGTCTCGGGCTAACCGAGGGTCGTCCCGGTGACGATCGATCCAGGGCCGGATTCGGATGATCTCTTCGAATTCGTGCACCACGAACAGAACGATCACCCAGAACGCCGCAGCTCCGACATCCATCATGTTCCTGCTTTCCTAACCTCCACTGCCGACTGAGTCATCCGCTGGGACGATGTCGCGCGGGTCTTGCCTGGCTCCTTGGGGTGTAGGCAGCTGGTCGCACCGCCGAGAGGATCAGACACTCCGGTCTTCGCTATGTACCCCAGCCCGCTATGCTGCCACCCGTACACCCAATGAACGACTCGTGTCCGCCGTGGACTAGTTAACGGGGTCCGATCACTCGCGATTCACCACATGGCCCGTGAGGTAGAGGGCCGGCCGCCAAACACGGCGGATAGACGCGCTATTGGACGAGAGATATTTGTCAAAACTTGTGGATGGCGTTGTTTGAGGCGCCCCTGCCCGGTTGATCCGCGTGACAGCGGCGCACTCTCCACGGCCCATTAAGGTCGCGTTTCAACTGGATGGTGCGGTCCTGGCCTTCCGGGCCATCTGTCGTTTCGTTCGTTCCGAATGCTTGTTGAGGAAGCGCGGACCGTTATACGAGCGGGTGACGGAGTAACTGTGATGGTGGAGTTTGATGCTCAGGCGGGGCAGGGGGCATCGGGTGATGCTGAGCTGAGCCGCGAGCAGCTGGCCGCTGATGAGGTGGATCTGGCGGCGGGTTTGCAGGGGTTGTCGGCGATGGTGGACGCCGGTCGGGGTGTGGAGACGGTGCTGGGCGAGGTGGCGGAGTTTGCGGCGCAGGCGATTCCGGGCGTGGATGGTACGGGAGTGACCCTGATCCAGCCGGTGGGTGCCACGATGGGTATCCAGGCATGGTCGGTGACGGCGCCTTTCGTTCGGGAGATCGACATCATCCAGTACGAGGCGCTGCAGGAGGGACCGTGTATCAGCTGTATGCAGACCCGGCGTGCGGTGGTCAGCGGATCGCTGGGAGCTGATATGCGGTGGCCGCGGTTCGCTGCCCAGGCGGCCCGGTTAGGGGTGGCGTCGGTGTTGTCGCTACCGTTGCTGATCGGTGATCAGGTGGTCGGTTCGATCAACGCCTACGCCCACGGCCCGGACGTGTTCGGTGAGCATTCGGTGCGGTTGGGCTCAGCGTTCGCCCGGCCTGCGGCGGTGTCGGTGTACAACACGCAGTTGTTGGTTCGGGCGCGGGAACGCGCGCAGCAATTGCAGCGTGCGTTGGACAGCCGTGGGGCGATCGACCAGGCGATGGGCATCATTCGGGGCCGGTTAGGGTGCAGCGCCGAAGAGGCGTTCGACCGACTGCGTCAGATCAGTATGTCCGATAACAGCGAACTGTACGTAGTCGCGCAGCGCTTGGTCGACGAGGCGGTACGCCGCGCCGCGGCGCGCAACCGCCCATCCTGAGCGCCGTACCAGCGGCTCCGGCAACGCCATCATGGTCATCGGTGGGTGCGGAGCCCGGAGTGCGCTAGCCATAGCCATCAGTGATGCCATTTAGGGCCGTTTGGCCCTACCTCATTCGCAGCCCTCAGTTCCATCCTGGCAAAGTGCGTCCGAAGACGCGCGTAGCGCACGGCAATTGGACAGCGCAGTGATGATGCAGAGCCATGACGGCGGTCTCGGTCAATCTCAACCGGCCAATGACAGCCACGTGCTGCCCCCGTCCGAGGCGATTCGGCTGTTGGCAAGCGTCGATTTTGGCCGGGTGGTGTTCACCTTGAACGCCTTGCCGGCCATCCGTCCGGTTAACCATGTGGTCGATGAGGGCCGAATCATCATCCGGACGCGGCTGACCAGAGCAATCTCCACTGTGGTCACATCCGCCGACTCCGGCGGTGCGGTCGTCGCCTACGAGGCAGACGAGTTGGACCCGTGGAGTCGATCCGGCTGGAGCGTTGTCGCCACCGGCTGGGCGCGCCCTGTCGCTGATCCTGAACAAGTCTCGCGTTATGAACGACTGCTGCAGCCGTGGGTGAACCACGCAGACACCGTGCTCGCGATCGAGCCACAAACCGTCTCAGGCGTTCTCATCAACCTCAGTTCGAGTGATGAACCAGGGGATTGTGATGGCGGAAGAAGAAATGCAGTGACTGTTTTGCCGGAGAACCACGTTCGGACCAGGAGTGCTTGCAGAGAGGTTGAGAGCGAGCTAAGCCGCGAAGCTACGGCCAAAGGGTTGCTGTTGCGGCGCAACCGCAGCCTCGATCCGTCAGCCGAGGGCTACGGCCTGTACGTGTTGATTGCCGACCGCACTGATAACCGTCTGCCCGACTCGAAGGTGGCAGCCGACGCATTTTTGCGGGGCGAGGGCGACACGTTAGACGGCATCGCCGATGACCTAGCGAAGTGCAACTGGTGATCCATTCCCGAACCAGACCGCCTGATAACTAGGAGTCGCGAATGTCTTTTGTGACCGCAGTTCCGGAGGCTTTTGCCATAGCGTCCGGGGATTTGAACGGGATTGGATCGGCGATCCAGGCGGCCAACGCGGCGGCGGCGCCGTTCACGACGGGAGTGCTGGCCGCCGCACAGGATGAGGTGTCGGCGGCGATCGCGTCGCTGTTCGCGGCCCACGGTGAGGGCTTTCAGGCAGTCAGTGCGCAGGCGGCGGCGTTTCACGGCCAGTTTGTGCAGGCGTTGACCGCGGGCGCGCGATCCTATGTCAGCGCGGAGGCCGCCAATGTTGCGGCCTTTACGGCTAATCCGGCGCAGACGATCCAGCAGGATCTGCTCGGCCTGATCAATGCGCCTAGCCTGGCGCTGACCAGGCGTGCGCTGATCGCCAACGGCGCCAACGCGGCCCCGGGCACCGGGGCAAACGGCGGGGTCGGGGGGTGGCTGTTTGGCAGCGGCGGGGCCGGCGGGTCCGGAGCAAGCTCAGCGACCCTGGCCGGTAGCAACGGCGGCAACGGCGGGGCCGCCGGGCTGTTCGGTGTCGGCGGTGCTGGCGGTGCTGGCGGGTTCGGCGGCACCACCGGCGGCAACGGCGGGCAGGGTGGGGCCGGCGGGCTGATGTATGGCCACGGCGGTCTCGGCGGCGCTGGCGGCACCGGCAGCAACGACATCGGCGGGGCCGGCGGGGCCGGCGGCAACGCCGGCTTGTTGTCTTTCTCCGCCGGCGGGGTCGGCGGTGCCGGCGGAGAGGGCTTCCAGAGCCCAGGCGGGGCCGGCGGGGCCGGCGGCAACGCTGGCCTGCTGTTCGGTACCGGCGGGGCAGGCGGCGCAGGCGGCGTTGGCGATTTCGGCAACGGCGGGGCCGGCGGGACCGGCGGCAAGGCCGGCCTGTTGTTGGGTACCGGCGGGGCCGGCGGCTCCGGCGGGTTCAGTTTCTCGTTGGCCACCGGCGGGGCCGGCGGGGCCGGCGGCACCGCCGGCCTACTCATTGGCAGCGGCGGTGACGGCGGCTCCGGCGGGCTCGGCGGCCCCACTAGTAGCGGCGGTAACGGCGGTCAAGGCGGCGCGGCTGGGCTGCTCGTTGGCAACGGCGGTGGCGGCGGCTCCGGCGGAGACGCCCCTGCTACCGGCGGCAACGGCGGTGACGGCGGCAATGGCGGGCTGATCACCGGCAACGGCGGGAACGGCGGCAACGCCGGGCTTGGTACGCCGACGGGCACCGCGGGTACCGGCGGCATCGGCAGCCTGCTCCTCCTCGGCGCACCCGGGAATAACGGGTTGACGTAGCCGGCTCAGGATCGTGAACGGCAAGATCACGTCGCCATCCTGATTCAGCTGATACGGCCCGCGTAGCAGGTCAGCGATTTTCTAGACCAGCGGCAAGCGGGCCTGGCTTGTCGGCACGTCATTGTTGAAGGCGGGGGCTAGTTCGAGAATCCGACTTGCCGCACAGGCCCTTCTAGTGGTCTTGCAACGTGACGACGTAATACTCGCGAAACACGTTGTCGTTGAGATGGCACCCATTCTCGGCTGGCGGGAACAGCAGTGCGCCAGCATCTTCGGCGGTGCGCACCGCGTGATGGGCCTTGATGTCTTCGCGGATGTGCGGCGGCACGATCACCGTTCTGGGCTTGCCTGACTTCGGCGTGTCGATGTTGCACTTGCCCTCGCGATGCGTCACGGCAAGGCGAACGCTGGTCACCGACGCTTCCGGTGCGATGTCCTTGCGGCGTAGTTCGATGACCCCGCCCCAGCGCATGCCGCACCAGGCGGTAATCAGCACAAAGGCTTCAGCCGTTCGGGTTGAATCTCGTTGGCCAGCTTGCCGATTTCGTCCACGTCCAAGCTGACCGCCTGACGTTTGGTCGGTGCGTTCATCGCTCGCGTGATCTGGCACGGGTTGGCGGTCAGCAGCCCATCGTTGACCGCCGTAGCGCAGACCGCGTGAAGTAGGCCGTAGGCGTCCACGTTGCGGGTTGGGTGATCGTTGCCCAGACCGGCGTACCAGCGGCGCACGGTTTCACTGTTGAGCGCCGACACGGGCACGTTACCCAGCTTCGTCTTGATGTGGCTGGCGTATGTCGACTCATACCGGAGTTGAGCGTGGCTGAGCAAAGGTATCAAGCCGTGTTGTCGTTGGTCAGTGACGGTTTGTCGATTTCGCAGGTCGCCGAGAAGGCTGCACGCCTTCTGCTCGATGACCCGAGGGCGCGAAGCAGATGGAGTTCAAGTAGAAGGCGCCAAAAAACACAGGTAGCCGACTACGCGTGTCAGGTGCACGTACGCCGCTGCACCATCGAACGGTGACCAGCGACCCCCATTTCGACGAACCGCCAAAATCCACGACCGAGGTATCGAAGGAGTAACGACATGTCCACTCCTCCTGGGATGATTGTGAATGCGCAGGGGATAACCGGCGAAGGGGTCGAGTTCAGCCTGATCAACAAGACCGACAAGGGGATTGTTGTGACCCTGTTCTTAGTGGTTCTTAGTGCCGGTCCCGCCCACACCGCAACTGCGCTGTGAGACTTGGCCTTCGTTCACTGTCCTGCCAAATTCGATGCCCTACAACCCCAACAACTTCGACCCCAATCTCGCGCAGTTCTTGTATTCCGCGCCCCAGGGTGTCTATAACGCGTTCGTACAGGTGGACAGCGGGCTCTACGAGGTGGGAGCAGAAGTCATCGTTAGCGCCACCGGCGGTGTAACCGCAAATCCGGCCTACGTCGCACCCTCGGGCCGTCACCTGTTTCCGGACCGTCCCGATGTCGACGCCGAAGGGATGCGCTGAACCTCATGGTCATGTCGAAGCTTCCGCCCGCCAGAGTCGTGCGGGCCATCGAAACTGCGCGGTATCGCATCGGTCAGCTGCATCGACGGATGCTTCCGGGTCCCGCCGTGATGATGGAAATGATCACGGCCGGTTGGTGCGCCCAGGCCATCACCACGGCAGCCGACCTTGGAATTGCGGACGCGCTGGCTAAAGGACCACTCACGGCGCAGGAGCTGGCGGCAGCGATCGACGCGGACGCCGACACCGTCCGGCGACTGCTGCGGGCCTTGATCTCGCGAGGCATCTTCCGTCAGCGCCGGGATGGCCGGTACGACCTCACCCCGTTAGCGAACACGCTGCGCAGCAACGCTGAGGTGTCGTTGGCCGGAATGGCCCAGTTAGTGGGTTATCCCGACCATTGCGAGATGTGGAGCCACCTCACGGATGCCATCCGGACTGGCGAGGCAATTATCCCCAAGTTACGCGGCGCATCCGGGTTCGAGTTGCTGGCCGACGAGCCAGTACTCGCCGAAATCTTCAATCGTGCCATGACGAGCATGTCCGAACTGGCGGTCGCTTCGGTGACCGCCGCATACGACTTCAGTCGCTACGGCACCGTCGTCGACGTGGGCGGTGGGCATGGCCGGCTGCTGGCCGCAATCCTGGCTGCGACACCCCAGGCGCGCGGCATCCTGTTCGACCTGCCCGACGTGGCGGCAGGAGCGCCGGCCCTGCTCGACGAACACCATGTCGCCGACCGCGTCCGCGTTCTCGGGGGATCGTTCTTTGACGTCGTGCCCGAAGGCGGTGACGTGTACGTCCTCAAAAACGTGATTCACGATTGGCCCGACGAGGACCCGCTGAAAATACTCAGCAACGTGCGCACGGCGGCCGGGATCGGGAAGCACGTGCTGCTCGTCGAGTTCGTGATCCCACACCACGGTCGCGAGTTCCTGGGCAAGTGGATAGACCTGGAAATGTTGGTCTGTGCCGCAGGGCGTGAGCGCACTGCCGACGAATATTGCCAGCTGCTGGGACGCGCCGGCTTTCGCCTGACGCGGGTAGTCGAAACGGCCTCACCCTTCAGCGTCGTAGAAGCAATCGCCATTTAATGTTTCGGTAGCAGAATCAACCGTCCTCGGCGTGCGATTCGTGGACTGTCCATGCAACCGCATCTGCCCCGGCAACCGTCCTACGACGATGAGCATTTCATCGGCATGAGGGACGGACGATGGTCGATTTCGCAACGCTTCCACCCGAGACCAACTCGGCGCGGCTGTACGTCGGGCCGGGTTCGGCTCCGATGCTGGCCGCAGCATCGGCCTGGAACGGATTAGCGGCCGAATTATGTTTGGCCGCAGTGTCTTACGGCACGGTCCTGACGACGTTGACCAGCGACGATTGGCACGGCCCAGCATCGGCATCGATGGCCGCAGCTGCCGCACCTGCCCTTGCCTGGTTGAGCACCACCGCGTCCCAGGCCGAGCAGACCGCCGCCCAATCCGAGGCTGCAGCAGCGGCCTACGAGGCCGCCTTGGCCGCCACGGTGCCCCCGTCGGTGATCACGGCCAATCGCGCACAACTCGCGGGACTGCTCGCCAGCAACATCTTGGGTCAAAACACCCCGGCGATCGCAGCGACCGAGGCCCAGTACGCCGAGATGTGGGCCCAAGACGCCACCGCCATGTACGGCTACGCCAACGCCTCAGCACTGGCCGCCCAGCTGACGTCATTCACCCAGCCGCGAGACAGCACCACCCCCAACGGGCTGGGCGCCCAAACGGCGGCGGTCGCACAAGCCCAAGCCAGCGCGGCCGGCGCAGAGCACACCACTCTGTCACAACTGATTTCGTCGATACCCAGCGCACTGCAAGGTCTGGCCAACCCAGTCGTGTCCGGATCGGGGTTGGGCGGCATCCTCGACGATCTAGGACTCGGAATCTTGTCGACGACCTCGGGCCAGTCCGGCAGCGGGCTGTCCGGACTGCTCAATCTCCTCTCCGGGACCGACGGGTCAGCCCTCGGCAAGTTTTTGAACGCCAACATCTTGAACACGATCTTTTCGTCGGGCTTCTACATGCCGGGCAACTTCATGGGCACCGCAGCCGATTTCATGTGGCTCAGCGGACAAGCCTCCGAAGCAGCCGCGCACGCCGCAAGTAGTGCGGCCGAGGTGGTCGCACCCCCGCTGATGGGCATCGAAGGGGCGGGCAGCGGAGTGGCTGCGGCGTTAGGCCGCTCGCCCATCGTCGGCGCGCTCTCGGTACCGCCAAGCTGGACCGCCCCTGAGCCGCTGCACAGCCCGCTGTCCTCGACGCTGGGGGGCACACCGATGGTCGCCCCTGCTCCCGCGGTGGTCGCGGGCGTGCCCGGAGTTCCAGTGGGCGGCAATATGAGCCAGCCCTCGGGCCGCGCCGTACCCCAGTACGGATTCCGTCCCACCTTCGTGGCACGACCGCCGGCCGCGGGATAATCGAAGGACGCCATTACCGTGCATGGCCTTCGCCCGAAAACGTCAGAATCGTTTCCGCAGAACTATCCTATGGTCGCGCCAGAACTTTCTTCCCTAGGAACGTGTTTGGCTGCGGTGGAGGGGATGGTGTTGGACTTGCGCCGGTCCCGGCCGTAATGGGGTCCGCGGCGGTTGGTGTTCGAGTTGGCCAAGCGCCGGGTAGTGCCGGTGCCGTCGGAGTCGGCGGTGCATCGGGCTCTGGTGCGGGCCGGGCTGATCGATCCGAGTCTGCGGGATCGGCGTTCGCGTAAGTGGAAACGCTGGGAGCGTGGCGCGCCGATGGAGTTGTGGCAGATGGATGTCGTGGGCGGTTTCCCGCTGGCCGATGGCACCAGCGCTAAAGCCTTGACCGGGATTGATGATCACTCGCGGACGTTCGTGTATGCGCGGTTGATGGTCCGGGAGCGCACCCGCGCGGTCTGCGACGGTTTGCGGGCGTCCCTGGCCGCTTATGTTGCGCCCGAGCAGATCCTGACTGATACGGGCAAGGTGTTCACCGGCCGGTTGAACCATCCGCCGGTGGAGGTGCTCAGGCTAGTTCGCGGACAAATTGGGCGACATTGGCCCGGAAGGAGAGAAATTGGCCATACGCCAGGTGCCGATCGTGCAGGACGCTCGGATCGATGCCAGCCTCGAGCAGAAGCAGGCCCCGTAATATCCACGGTGTGACGCTGGCGACGACTGACCAACGGAGATACCGAACCTCTATCGGCTCTTTTTCCTCGTCGAGCGGCAATTGGTGGGCCATCTCGTTGCGCGCCTTCGTTAGGCACTCCGGCAGATCAGCCACTGACTCTGCGATCTCCGGTATCACGGCACAGACCTTCGTCACTACATCGGTGGCACGCTGCAGGAAGTCGACATCGTCAATGAGGGAGACCGCCTTCGTCACCGCAACGTCAACCTGCTGAGGGTCCAAATTTCGTCTACTTGTGGCCGCGCCCCTCGCGGCGTGCCGGGCGGCTTCTTTGATCCGGTTCAGCACGCCGGGCGATGCGCTGGCGAATTTCGATTGCTCAAAAGTCTCGGGCATCCGGCGGTGCAACCCTTCGACTAGGGGTGTAACCACAAGAACCTGAGTCTGCAGCGGCGCCTTGATCGGGCGAGCCGCCACGGAGGCAAGTCCGTCCAATGTGTCGTTGAACGGGATCCACTTCGCGAACCGCTCGACTGTGAGTTCCTCCCGACGCAACAGCGTGTTGGCGTCAAGCTCGTTCGGGGGCGCGTCATCCCCGGGTCCGTGGACGCTGAGCCAAGGATCGCAGTCATTGATACGCACGTGCGTATCCCGGGCGGCAAAATCCTGGTCCAGCGCCAATTCGGCTAGCGCCAGGCAACCCGACACCACCAAGGCTTTAAGTCGCCGCAATGTCGCCGGACGCCCGGCGGTGTACACCAGCCAGTTGCCATCGTCAGATGTTTCGACTCTCAGTGCGGAACCGTCGCCATCGACGGCGCTGGCCTTGCTTTCCCGAAGGTGGCCTAGCCAATAAGGATCACCAAAGCGGAATCGGACGGCGCTGAATAGCTGATCGACGCCGCTCACGTGGCGGTCGCCCAACACGGCGTAGTCCGCTTTGTAGTGTGGCGATCCGAAGTAGGCGCCGTCTCGGCCGTGGTTGTACGCGTTGACGAGCGTGACGACAGGGCCCGCGTCGAGTTGGCCCCACAGCGTAATCGGCTGAAACGCCTTGACAGTCGCGGCGCCCGACGACATGAAGACGCGACCGCCGGCGCGGTTCGACCTTATTACCCGCGGATCATTGACCAGGCCGGCTGCAAGAATCACCTCGGGCTTATGTCCACCGTCCGCCGCAAACGCGCCCCATACGGCCGCATCCGGCTTCTCGGGCACCCAGAAATAACCGCTCACTGCAATTCACGCAACCCCTCCGGAGGGCAAGACCAAGCGTCTCCCTCACTCTTTAATTGTCATCCGGTTTTTCCTCAGAGTCGAACGGAGTGGACCGGCCGCAGGGCAAACCGGCCGCCGCGCTACGGCGGCGGTGTGCCAATTTGGTCAGGATTTCTGGTTCGTCGAGCAGCTCATCTATCCGCGCCGCGTTCGGCGTCCGCCTTCGATCAAGCAGACCATCTGCCGGATCGCGAGCAGTAGTGGTCGCTCGCAGTCAATCAACTCGAAGTTGCATGCGCGCAGCATACGGCGCGTCTATCTGCGCGGTGCTCGGCAGGCGCGCTCTAACTCACGGACCACGCGGCGAATTGTCGGCAGCAGCCGCAAATCGGAGTCGTAGATTCGAAAAATGTTGCAGGAGAACTTATTTTATAATTTTATTCAGGCGGGCTTGGATGACGGCAATTGGGCAAACCTCGTTGCACGGTTCGCCCCTGACGGCACCGCACGCCTCACACGGTGCGGGGTAACACTTTTCGAGCTCGCTAATCACTTGGTAGACAGTCATCACATGACTCACCTAATCTCAGCGATTGCGCGGCGGTCCGAGTCGAAACGATCCAGGGGACGGCGATGTGGCTGGCTGTGCTGGCCATCGGCTGCGGCGGTGGACGGTATGCAGGCTTCTGCGAGGGCGGCGGCGCGGAGCCTGGGACTAGGCCGATACTTGTTGGACCTCGGCGATGGGGGGCGGATGGCTGCCGATGCCTGCCTGACGTTCATTTATCCCTTTGCGTTATTGCCTGGCTTGCCGGCGTTACCGGCAGCGGTAATCGCAAGTATGCGGGACGCAGTGATTGCGTACGCCAAGGCCGTCTCCTAGACAACTAGCAAACCAGTAAGAATATGATTTCAATATTATGATACTAATAAGCTGCGTTTTCCAGCTTTTTTAAACTCCTTCCTGGGGCGTGAGGCCAGCGCTGCCTGAGGAGTAGGCATTCCAGAGTCACGGAGGAAGTCGGTTTCTGGGCACAAGCGCAGAAGGGGAGATCACGGGAAGTTCTCACTGATTTTCAGTCTGGCAGTGAAAACTACATCTGAGCTGCAGGAACGCCGCTGCGCGGTACTGGGATTAAATCAGTCACGGCTCGCTAACCGGCGAGGACGCCGCGCCGATGCGGGCACATCAACCCGACGCCAAACTTGCCGTGACGGATGGGCATCATGGGCCGGACGAGGAAGCGGCGGAAGCGAAAATCCGCCGCGTGTTCGTCTGCGAGACGCTCTACCAGCGGATACGCTGCCATCGCCAGCACACCACCACCCATGACTTGCGAAAACCAGTGGGCAGCTCGACAAGGAGAAGCGGCCGATGAGCGTCCGCAATGAAGCGCAGCCCAGTAGATTCAAGGCGTCGGCCTACCTTCGCCGCGTGGTCGCGGCTTCCATGGCCGGCGCCGTCGTCGAATGGTACGAATTCTTCCTCTACGGCACCGCGGCAACGCTGGTTTTCAGCAAGGTGTTCTTTCCGAAGGGCGGCAACGAACTCGACGCGATCCTCGCCGCCTTCGTGACCTACGCCGTCGGTTTCGCCGCGCGCCCGCTCGGCGGCATCGTGTTCGGCCAACTCGGGGATCGGTACGGACGCAAGAAGCTGTTGCAGCTCAGCCTGGTCCTGGTGGGTACGGCCACCTTTCTGATGGGTTGCCTGCCGACGTTCGGCCAGATCGGCTACTGGGCGCCGGCGCTGCTGGTGGCACTGCGGTTCATTCAGGGCTTCGCCGTCGGCGGCGAATGGGGCGGTGCAGTGCTACTGGTCGCCGAACACAGCCCCAACCCGAGCCGCGGCTTCTGGGCGAGTTGGCCGCAGGCCGGTGTGCCGGGTGGCAACATCCTTGCCACCGGGGTTCTGCTGGTCCTCACCTCGAAACTCTCAGACGCGGCGTTCCTGAGCTGGGGCTGGCGGGTCGCGTTCTGGTTGTCGGCTGTCGTCGTTCTGATCGGCTACTACATCCGCACCAAGGTGACCGAAGCACCGATCTTCCTGGAAGCACAGCAAACCGCCGAGCGCTCCAAAGCAACCAGGCTCGGCGTCTTCGAGGTGCTAAAGCGTTACCCTCGAGGCGTTTTCACTGCGATGGGTTTACGTTTTGGCGAGAACACCATGTACTACCTGGTGGTCACATTCTCCATTACGTATCTCAAAGTCTATGTCCATGCGAACACCAAGACCATCTTGTGGTGGCTGCTGGCCGCGCACGCCGTGCATTTCGCTGCCATCCCCGTGGCCGGGCATCTCAGTGACCGATTCGGCAGGCGCCCAATCTATTTCGTCGGCGCCGTCTGCGCCTGCAGCTGGGGATTCTTCGCATTCCCGATGATGAACAGCGGGCACAACGTGATCATCATGTCGGCCATCATCATTGGCCTGGTGTTCCACGCCCTCATGTATGCGGTCCAGCCGGCCGCCATGGCGGAGATGTTCCCGACCCGCATGCGCTACTCAGGGGTGTCGCTCGGTTATCAGGTCACCTCGATTGTGGCCGGTTCGCTTGCACCCATCATTGCGGTTCGTTTGCTCGAGACCTACAAATCCGCGGTTCCCATCTCCTGGTACCTGGCCACTACCGCCGCGGTCAGCGCCGTGGCCGCCGTGGTTGCCCGCGAAACCAAGGGCGTCGAACTGGCAGCCATCGACCTCGCCGACGCCGAACAGGGATAAGCCGCTCTTTCACCAGGTCAGCCCGCCTTCTAGAGTGGGTTGTGGGCCCATCCGACATGTTTGTCCACCGCGATGCGCGGTAATAGACCAAAGGGGGGGTGCGCGTAGGCCGGCCTATGCGCCCACCAAGGTCCCGTCGGTTCAGCCCGAGAGCCGACGGGACCGCTTGACCCTCGATTTCTTTGGGGGCTTGCGCGGTTGCCGGATGGACCCGAGCGGGAGCCATCCAGGAGTACCGTGCGGCGTATGGATGGTTCGACAAGTGTGTGGATCCTGGGTGGCTACCAGAGCGATTTCGCGCGCAATCTGACCAAAGAAGACCGCGATTTCGCCGCTCTGACTAGCGAGGTTGTCGAGGGCACGCTCGCCTCGGCCAAAGTGGACGCATCCGACATCAGCGTCGTCCACGTCGCCAACGCCTTCGGTGAGATGTTCGCTGGCCAGGGCCACCTTGGGGCGATGCCGGCCACGGTTTGCGACGGACTTTGGGACACCCCGGCCTCGCGGCACGAAGCCGCGTGCGCATCCGGCAGCGTGGCGGTGCTGTCGGCGATGGCCGACCTGCGGTCCGGCGCCTACGACACCGCGCTCGTGGTGGGTATCGAGCTGGAGAAGACGGTCCCCGGCGACACCGCGGCCCAGCACCTGGGCGCGGCCGCGTGGACGGGCCACGAGGGGACTGGCGCGCGCTACCTGTGGCCGTCGATGTTCGCGCAAGTGGCTGACGAATACGACCGGCGCTACGGTCTGGACGACACGCATCTGCGGGCGATCGCTCAGCTGAACTTCGCCAACGCACGACGCAATCCCAACGCGCAGACGCGCGACTGGACCATCCCCGACCGGATCACGGACGACGACGCGACCAACCCGGTTACCGAGGGCCGGCTACGGCGCTTCGACTGCAGCCAGATGACCGATGGCGGGGCGGGCCTGGTGCTGGCCAACGACGGCTATCTGCGTGACCATCCTGATGCGCGCCCGATCGGCCGCATCGAGGGGTGGGGACACCGCACGGTCGGGCTCGGTCTGCGGCAAAAACTAGATCGCGCCGCCCGAGAAAACGCCGACCCCTACGTGCTGCCGCATGTGCGGACAGCGGTCCTGGACGCCTTGCGACGCGCGCAAGTGACGCTCGACGACCTCGACGGGATCGAGGTGCACGACTGCTTCACTCCCAGCGAGTACCTGGCCATTGACCACATCGGGCTGACCGGCCCGGGCGAATCGTGGAAGGCCATCGAAAACGGTGAGATCGAAATCGGCGGCCGGCTGCCGATCAACCCCAGCGGCGGACTGATCGGCGGCGGACACCCGGTCGGGGCCTCCGGTGTGCGCATGCTTCTCGACGCGGCAAAACAAGTCAGCGGCGCCGCCGGCGCCTACCAAGTCGAGGGTGCCAAAACCTTTGGCACTCTGAACTTCGGCGGCAGCACCGCCACCACAGTCAGTTTCGTTGTCAGCACGACGAAAGGCGTTTGAAAAATGGCCATTCAGACGGACGTCGCGATTGTCGGCAAGTTCCTGTCGACGCTGCCCGAAGACGACGACCATCCCTACCGGACCGGTCCGTGGACGCCGCAGACATCCGAATGGGATGCCGACGACCTGACCGCCGTCGAGGGCGAAATCCCCCGCGACCTCGACGGCATCTACCTACGCAACACCGAAAACCCACTGCATCCGGCATTTAAGACCTACCACCCGTTCGACGGCGACGGCATGCTGCACGTCGTCGGTTTCCGGGATGGAAAAGCCTTCTACCGCAACCGCTTTATCCGAACCGATGGATTCCTGGCGGAAAACGAAGCGGGCGAACCGCTGTGGCCCGGTTTGGCCGAGCCGGTGCAATTGGCCAAGCGGGATAAGGGCTGGGGCGCGCGAACCCGAATGAAGGACGCGTCCAGCACCGATGTCATCGTCCACCGAGGAATCGCGCTGACCAGCTTCTACCAATGCGGTGACCTATACCGGGTCGACCCGTACTCGGCCGATACGCTCGGGAAGGAGAGCTGGAACGGAGATTTCCCGGTCGACTGGGGCGTGTCAGCGCATCCGAAGGTGGACAACAAGACTGGCGAACTGTTGTTCTTCAATTACAGCAAGCAGGACCCGTACATGCGTTACGGCGTGGTCGACGAGAGCAACGAGTTGGCGCATTACGTCGACATCCCGCTGCCCGGGCCGCGGCTCCCGCATGATATGGCGTTCACCGAAAACTACGTGATACTCAACGACTTCCCGCTGTTCTGGGATCCCGGTCTCCTCGAACACGATGTGCACATGCCACGGTTTTATCCGGACATGCCATCCCGGTTCGCGGTAATCCCCCGCCGGGGCGCAACCGGCGACATCCGATGGTTCGAGGCGGACCCGACGTTCGTGCTGCACTTCACCAACGCCTACGAGGACGGCGATGAGATCGTTCTCGACGGCTTCTTCGAAGGCGATCCCCAACCGCTGGACACCGGCGGAACGAAGTGGGAAAGGCTGTTCCGCTTCCTGGCCCTGGATCGACTGCAAACCCGGCTGCACCGATGGCGATTCAACCTGGTCACCGGCGCGGTGAAGGAAGAGCGACTGTCGGAATCCCTCACCGAGTTCGGGACCATCAACCCCGACTATGCGGCCGCCAATTACCGCTACACCTATGCCGCCACCGGGAAACCGGGGTGGTTCCTGTTCGACGGGCTCGTGCAGCACGACCTGCTGACCGGAAACCAGCAGGGCTACTCCTTCGGTGAAGGTGTCTATGGCAGTGAGACCGCGATGGCGCCACGCGTCGGCAGCACCGGTGAGGACGACGGCTACCTGGTCACCCTCACCACCGACATGAACGCCGACGCCTCGTACTGCGTGATCTTCGATGCCGCCCGGCTCGCCGACGGCCCGGTATGTAAACTCCAACTGCCGGAACGCATTTCCAGTGGTACCCATTCGACGTGGGCCCCCGGCGCACAGCTGCGCCGCTGGGATACCGCGGATTCGGCGGCAAGCGCGATCGGGCTGTGATGCTCGCCCGTAACCCGATCGCCTATAGATAGCAGTGGATAACCAAAAGCCGCGTCGGACAACGCAGTGGCCCAGCGAGTTGGGCTCGATCGGTGCCATCCGCTTTGCCCGGCGTTCAGCGAACTTCAAAGAAACGGTGCGGTTCTACCGCGAGCTGGTCGGGCTGCCACTATACGAAACGTTTGAAGGCAGCTTCGGCAGCAACGGTGCGATCTTCGGCCTGCCGAGTTCGAACCTGACGATGGAAATCGTGGAGGCGGTCGACGCGATCCCGGTGGACCCCCACGAACAGCTATGCCTGTACTTCCCTGACAAGCGCGCGCAGCAGGCTGCGGTCGCGCGGCTGCAGCGCGCGGCGCTGCAATCGGTTGAGCAGCATCCGTACTGGGCAGCGACAGGAGC
>Ga0302319_10010790_pt1 | contig 17399 bp, 14 predicted proteins | sample Bog_T0_2_FD_203319 | JGI IMG/M metagenome (GOLD analysis project Ga0302319, IMG submission 203319) | Peat permafrost microbial communities from Stordalen Mire near Abisko, Sweden - Bog_T0_2 | ecosystem: Environmental > Terrestrial > Soil > Wetlands > Peat | place: Sweden: Abisko, Stordalen Mire...
GGCGGCTTCAGCAGAATGAAATCGCCATAGCGCGAGACCAGAAAGTCCCGCACCGCTTCGTTGCTCTCGCCCTTGGCGATCCGCTCGCGGATCAGCACGCGGATGTCCTTGGCGAGCGAGGCGTCGGAATCGTCGATCGATTGGTTCTGGCAAACGAGGCAGCGCAATTCCGAGGACAACGAGCGGGCGCGCGCCTCCAGCGCGGAGTCCGACATCACCTCGTCCGGTTGCACCGCGAAGGCGGCGGGAATCTCGATGAGCAAAGCGAACAGGGCGAGGCGGAGCGCTTTCATCGGCTCAACTCGCCACCATCGCCGCCGCGCCCGCCCGCGCGCGCGACGGCGCGCCGAAGCGCAGGCGCCGATCCGTCAGCGACACCGCGCCGCCGAGCGCCATGCAAATCGCGCCGAGCCAGATCAGCGTCACCAGCGGCTTCCAATACATGCGCGCGGGGATCGAGCCGTCGGGCGTTGGGTCGGCGATCGAGATGTAGAGTTGGCCCAGGTTCAGCGTCGCGATGCCGGCCTGGGTCGTCGCCATCTGCCGCGCGGCGAATTGCCGGCGCGCGGGCTCGATGGTGGTCACCAGCGCGCCATTCTCGCGCACGGTAATATGGGCGACCGTCTCCTGATAATTCGGCCCTCCGCGCGTGTTCACCGAATCGAGCGCGACCTCATAGGGTCCGACGTGCAGCGGCGAGCCGACATGCAACGTCGCGATCACCTCTTGACCGAAGCCCGTCGCCGCGAGGCCGAGCAGCAGCACGCCGACACCGAAATGCGCGACCGCGCCGCCCCAGAACGACAGCGGCAGGCCGCGCGCGCGGGAAAACAGCGCCGACAGCTTCGCCCCGCCGCGACGCACGCGCGAAAACACTTCGCTGAGCGTGCCCAGCATTATGAAAATCGCGAGCCCCGCCGCGATCGGCGCCAGCACCGGACCGCCGTGAACGAAGGCGATCAGCATGACGACGACGATCAAGCCGGCCAACAACGCGAAGGCGAGGCGCTGCGCGACGCCGAGCAGATCGCCACGCTTCCACGCCAGCGAAAAACCGAACGGCGTCAGAAACGTCAGCGTCAGCAGCAAAACGCCGCAAGTCATGTTGAAGAACGGCGCGCCGACCGTGATCTTCGCGCCGGTCACCTGCTCTAAAGCCAGCGGATAGAGCGTGCCGAAGAACACGCTCGCGCAGGCCGTCGTCAGCAACAGATTGTTGAGCACCAGCGCGCCTTCGCGCGAAATCGGCGCGAACAGGCCGCCTTGTTTCAGCATCGGCGCGCGCCACGCGAACAGCGCCAGCGAGCCGGCGATGAAGAACGCGAGAATGCCGAGAATGAACACGCCGCGGCGCGGATCGCTGGCGAAGGCGTGCACCGAGGTCAGCACGCCCGAGCGCACCAGGAAGGTGCCGAGCAGCGAGAACGAAAACGCGAGAATGGCGAGGAATATCGTCCACACCTTCAACGCGTCGCGCTTCTCCATCACGGCGACCGAATGCAGGAACGCGGTGCCCGCCAGCCAAGGCATCAGCGAGGCGTTCTCGACCGGGTCCCAGAACCAGAACCCGCCCCAACCCAGTGTGTAATAGGCCCAGTAGGAGCCCATCGCGATGCCGAGCGTGAGGAAACACCAGGCGATCAGCGCGAAGGGGCGCACGAAGCGCGCCCAGGCGGCGTCGATGCGGCCCTCGATCAGCGCGGCCGCCGCGAAGGAGAACACGATGGAGAAGCCGACATAGCCGAGGTACAGCAACGGCGGATGGATCGCGAGGCCGAGATCCTGCAGGATCGGGTTGAGGTCGCGGCCCTCGAACGGCGACGGGACGAGCCGCTCGAACGGGTTCGAGGTCGCGAGGATGAAGGCGAGAAACGCCGCGCCAATCAGGCCCTGCACGGAGAGCGCGTCGGCGCGGAGCCGCGCCGGCAGCGCGCGCCCCGTCACGGCGACCAGCGCGCCGAAGGTCGCCAGGATCAGCGACCACAGCAGCATCGAGCCCTCGTGATTGCCCCAGACGCCGGAGAATTTGTAGATCATCGGCATCGCGCTGTGCGAGTTCTCGGCGACGTTGAGCACGGAGAAATCGGACGTCATGTGCGCGGCCGCGAGCGCCGCGAAGGCGAGCGCGACGAAGGCGAATTGCCCGACCGCGGCGCTGACGCCGACGCCCATCAAGGCGAGGTCATTGCGTCGCGCGCCCCAGAACGGGACCACGGACTGCACGATCGCCAGCGCGAGCGCGAGGATCATGGCGAAATGGCCGCCTTCGACGATCATTACTTCTGTCCCTCTTGCCAGCGGCCCTGCTTCTTCAAGGAGTCCACGACCTCGCGCGGCATGTAGCGCTCGTCATGCTTGGCGAGGATCGTCTCGGCGTGGAACTGGCCCGACGATTCCAGGACGCCCTCGGCGACGACGCCCTGGCCCTCGCGGAAGAGGTCGGGAGTCTGCCCCTGATACGAGACCTTGATGTCCTTGCCGCCGTCGGTGATCGAAAAGTCCATCTTGTCGTCGCCGGTCTTGTTCACCGAGCCCGGTTCGACGAGGCCGCCGATGCGCAGCCTCGCGCCCGGGGCGACATTCTTGGCGACGAGTTCGCTCGGGCTGTAGAAGAACACGATGTTGTCGCCGAGTGCGTAAAGCGCCAGCGCCGCGCCAGCGCCGACGACGCACAGCGCGGCGGCGATCATCGCCAAGCGGCGGCCCTTGCGCGTCATTTCATCACCCCAACAATTCCAAATCCAAGCTCCGTCATTGCGAGCGACAGCGAGGCAATCCAGACTAAGCCGCCGCCGCATCCCCTAGCCTGGATGGCTTCGCTTGGCTCGCCATGACGGTAGGGCTGCATCTTATTCCTCAAAGTCCCAATTCGCGCGCCAGCGCGTCGATATCCGCGTTCTGTCCCAGCGCCTTGCGGGCGGAAGCTAGCGCTTCATTGGCCTTGTCCGTTTGATGTAGCACGGAATAGGCGCGAATGAGGCGACCCCATTCCTCGGCGGTGCCGCCGCTTTGCGCGAGCCGGTCGGCCAGCCGCGCGACCATGCCCTTGATCATGTCCTGCTGGTCGGCGGAGAATGTCGGCGCGGGAGCCGGCGTGGACTCCAGGGCGGGAGCGCCGGGCGCGGTCGCCCCCTTGTCGAGACCGAGTTCGCCGGCGAGCGCCTCGATATTCGCGTTCGAACCCAAAGCCTTGCGGGCGGAGGCGAGAGCGTCCTGAGCCTTGTCGGTCTGGTTCAGCACGGAATAGGCGCGAATCAGGCGGCCCCATTCCTCGGGGCTTCCGCCTTTCTGCGCGAGCCGATCCGCCAGCCGCGCGACCATGCCCTTGATCATGTCCTGCTGATCGGGAGACGTCGGCGCGGGAGTCGCCTGCGCGTCGGGTGAAGCGTCGCCCTCCAACGCGGCGAGACGCGCGCGCAGGCCGATCATCCAGGGCGCGCGGCCCTGGGCTTGAGGCGCGACGGCCTCATAAATTTCGGTCGCCTTTTTCACGTCGCCGTCCTGCTCGGCGGCCAGGCCGAGATAGAACCGCGCGATCGGCAGGTCGGGGGTTTGCTCGATCGCCTTGTCGAACTGCGTGCGCGCGTCCGTGGTGACGACGCCCCCGGACGCGGCGACCAGCGCCTCGCCGAGACTGGCGTTCAACGGTCCGCTCGGGCCCTCCAACCGAATCGATTGGCGGAAAGCGGCGATCGCGTCGTCGAACCGGCCGAGCCGCATATAGACCGGCGCGAGAACCGCCCAACCCTTCTTGTCGTCGGGCGAGGCGGCCATATGCGCCTCGATCTTGGCGAGCGCCGCCTCCACCGCCTGCGACGACGAAGGATCGGCCTTGCGCACGGCGAGCGGCGCATCGGGCAATTCGGGGCGGCCTACCTGGGCGTAAACGCTCAGTGCGATCAGGGGAACGGCGACGAGGATCAAGACCGCGGCGATGCGACGGCGGCCTGTGTCGGCGCCGGTCGCCGCGACCGGCTTGGGCGACGCGCTGACCGCGATCAGCCGACGCGCCGCCTCGGCGCGCGCCGCCGCGGCTTCCGCGCCCGGCAACTGGCCACGCTCGACGTCGCGATCGATTTCGGCGAGCTGCGCCTGATAAAACGCCGCCTCGCGGCCTTCGTCGGCGCCGCCGCCGCGCCGAAAAGCGAGCGGCCAGAGCGCGGCCAGAACCGCGACACCCGTCATGACGGCCAATGCGAACCACAACATCAACACAGGCCTCTCACGGCTTTCAACAGGTCGCGCCCGCGGCTGGAGGCGCGGATGGGCGACGCGAGCGAGCAGGAAAGGCCTGCTGTTATCGCAAAGGGTCGGCGTCGTCCAATCCTCGCCTAACCGATTTGAACCCGTGAGCGGATTGACGCCCCTCAAAAGACCGCGTTGATTGGGCGAGGAGCGGACGGATAGGTTGGGAATTCTTGATGCCAAAAACGGCTTTCGGGGCATCCTCCGGTCGGCGTCCCCATCCGCGGCTATCCGGTCGGCGGATCGCTTCCGTTTCGGCAGACCGCCAGCAACATGCCGCGGAGCCAGCGGTGGGCGGGGTCGGCGTCGAGACGCGGATGCCAAATCTGCGACACCGTGATTGGGTCCGTTCGCACGGGCAGCGGAAAGGCTCGCGAACGCGGAAGGCCGGGCTCGGGCCGGCTTTCGTTCGCTTCGTAAAACGACGCCGTGACGAGCGCCACGAGATCGGAGGCTTTGGCGATCGCCAACGCCGCGGAGAAGCTCGGGACAACGGCCAGGACGGTGCGCCTGAGGCCGAGCGCGGCCAACGCCTGATCCACGGGCCCATGCGTTTCTCCACGACGGGAAGCGACGACGTGGCCGCACGCCGCGTAAAGCGCTGGCGTGAGCTCTTCGGCGGTCCACAGCGGGTGACCTTCCCGCGCAACGCCCACGAATTGGTCCCGGAAAAGCGCCTGAACGCGCACCTCGGGGCCCGCCTCGCCGACAACGCCGACTTCGAGGTCGACGAGACCCTCGCGCAACGCTCTGACTTCCTTGTCGGGTTTGGGCGCGAACCGCAGCCGGACTCCGGGCGCCGCCTTCGTCAACGCGGCCAGCAGCCGCGCCCCGACGGTTTCCACGAAACCGTCGTTGGCGCGAATGGTGAAGATTCGCTCCAACCCGGAGAGGTCCGGCCCCGCGACGGCGGGCCGCAGCAACGCCAGCGCCTCCCTGGCGGCCTCCCGCACTCGCTCGCGAAGTTCCATGGCGCGGGGAGTCGGAACAAGCCCGCGGCCGGCGCGCACGAGCAGGGGGTCGCCGGTGACGGCGCGCAGGCGTGTGAGCGTGCGGCTCATCGCGGATGCGCTGAGGCCGAGCCGACGCGCCGCGCCCGCCACGCTGCCCTCGGCGAGCAGCGCGTCGAGCGCCGTCAAAAGGTTGAGATCCACGGCGGTCATCGCGACGAGCGTAGCACCGGAATGCATTCCATGCAGCTATAGACTGCGTTCAGTGCGCCTTCCGCCCTGCCCGCGACCTGCTATTCCTTCGTCAGCGTTCGAAAAGGAATTACTCGCCATGCCCGCTTCGACAACCGAAAAGCGTCTTCTCCTCATCGGCGCCACCCGGGGTCTCGGTTTGGCGATCGCCGAAGAATACCTGAAGCTCGGCTGGCATGTTGTCGCCACCGCGCGCCAGAAGGCGGGGACCGCCCTGCATGCTCTCGTCGGCAAAGCGGACGGCCGGCTCGACATCGAGAACCTCGACATCACCGATCCCGCTCAGGTTTCCGCGCTGCACGGCCGCCTCGCGTCCGAACGGTTCGACCTCCTGTTCGTCAACGCCGGCGTCGCGAACGCACCGGAAGAAACCGTCGCCGACGTCTCGACCGAGGAGTTCGTTCGCGTAATGGTCACCAACGCCTTGAGCCCGATGCGGTTCGTCGAGGCGTTCCAGGACCTCGTGCCGCCGACCGGCGCCATCGCCATCATGTCGTCCGGTCAGGGCAGCGTCAGCAACAACGAGAACGGCGGCTTCGAGGTCTATCGGGCGACCAAGGCCGCTCTCAACACGCTCATGCGCAGTTTCGCCGCACGGCGTCGCGACGACCCGCGCACCCTGCTGCTGCTCGCGCCCGGCTGGGTGCGCACCGACATGGGCGGCCCGAACGCGCGATTGAGCATCGAGGACAGCATTCCGAACCTGGTCAAGGTCGTGCAGGCGCAGGAAGGGAAAGCAGGTCTCCAATACCTCGACTACCTCGGTCGGACCGTTCCTTGGTAAGCCCCCGAAAAGCGCTTTCGCCAAACACTGACGCGGCGCTGAATTTGGCCTAAGGTGATAGCGGAACGTGTAAGTTCGAGAGGGTGGAATGGCTGACCGAGAGATTGGCGTCGGGATCGTTGGTTTTGGACTGGGCGGACGGGTCTTTCATGCGCCCTTCGTGAAGGCGGTCGGCGGACTGCGACTGGCCGCGATTCTACAACGACAGGGCGATGAGGCTTCCAAGGCTTTCCCGGAAGCCCGGATCGTGCGCTCGCTCGACGAGATGCTGGCGGACAAGGCGATCGAGCTGGTCGTCGTCACCACCCCCAATCCGACCCATTTCGATATGGCTAAGCAGGCGCTGGAAGCCGGCAAGCACGTCGTGATCGACAAGCCCTTCACCGCGACCAGCGAGGAGGCATGGGAGTTGAGGCAGCTCGCCAAGAGCAAGGGGCTGATGCTGGCTCCGTTTCACAACCGCCGCTGGGACGGCGATTTTCTGACAGTGAAGAAGATGATCGCCCAGCAGGCGCTCGGACGGCTCGTTACTTTCGAGTCACATTTCGACCGCTTCCGGCCCATCCCGCGCGCGGGAAAATGGCAGGAGGCGGAGAATCCGGCGAACGGCATGCTGTTCGACCTGGGGCCGCATCTGGTCGATCAGGCGCTGGCGCTGTTCGGGACGCCGGACGCAATCACGGCGAGCGTCCGTTCGGATCGCGACGAAACCGCGATCGAGGACGCTTTCGACATCACGCTGACCTACCGTAGACCGGAGGGCAAAACGCTGCTGGCGCATTGCCGGACGAGCTATCTCGCCTGCGACGACGCGCCCCGGTTCCTGCTGCACGGGACGAAAGGGAGCTTTCGCAAGCACGGGCTCGATCCACAGGAGCCCGCGCTGGTGGGCGGAGCCGAGGTCCCCGGGTGGGGATCGCCGGACGTGTGGCTGCAAGAGGACGGGTCAGCCTGGGGCCAGCTGACGGTCGCGCCAGATCCGGCGGAGCCGGAGAAGCTGGTCGAAAGCCCCGTGAAGACCGAAATCAGCGACTATCGCGGCTTCTACGCGAATGTGCGCGACGCGATCGTCGGCGCGGAGCCGCTCGCCGTGACGGCGGAGGACGGCTTCCGCGTCATCAAGCTGCTGGAGCTCGCCCGGCGCAGTTCGTCCGAGGGGCGCACGCTGAAAGTCGAACTGTAAGATTCGCCGCGATCCATGCTTGCCGAGCTTTGGCGACGCGGCGCCCGGCAAGCCGTCGGTCAACCGAGATAGCTGACCACCCCGCTCTCGAGATCATAGATCGCGGCGACGATCTTCAGCTTGCCCTGCTTGGTCAGGTCGGCGAGGAGTGCGCTGCCGGTGGGCAGTCGAGCCGCGGTTCGCCGCGCGCTCTCCTTGGCGGCGTTTACGACGAAGTCGCCCGCAGCGTCCCTCACGGCGAGCGCCGCGGGAAGAATAGGTTCGATCATCGGCCCGATGGCCCCCGGAAAGGTCGCGTTCTTCGTCACCACGTCGCAGGCGGCCTTGACCGCGCCGCAGCTGGTATGGGCGAGGACAACGATAAGCGGCGAACCCAGCACCGCGGCCCCGTATTCGACCGTGCCCAACGTGGCGGTGTCGACGAGATTTCCGGCGTTTCTGGCGACGAAGAGCTCGCCGATCCCATGACCGCCGAATATCAGTTCCGGCGGGACGCGGCTGTCAGCGCAACTGATCACCGTCGCCCAGGGGGCTTGGCTACGCGCCACGGCGCTTCGTTGCGCCGCCAGGTCGATCGAGCAGAGTTCTGGATGACTGACATAGCGTTCGTTGCCGGATTTCAGCGCGGCCAGCGCTTCGTCCGGCGATAGCGTCGTCGCGGCGCCGTAGGCGGCCCGCGCCATCCCAGAGGCGCCGACCAAAGGCAGGACCGTCAGAGCCGCAGCTCCCGATGCGAGGAAACCCCGCCGGCTCATAATTCCACAAGACTCGCACATTGCCAACTGACCCTTTCCCGATGTCGGCCCCGTCGGAGCGCAAACACATTTATCATCGAGAAGCGCGACCGGCATAATTTTCGATTCGACTCCTCGCGCCCTGCCCCTCACGGCCGCGTCGCGCCGCTCTCAATCGCGGCGAAGCGCGCAGCGTCGAGGGGCTGGTATCGCCGGGTCTCGGCATCAAAGACGTAAAGCGGATCGGAGACGTTCGCGGGGTCAAAGCCCTCGTCCACATAGACGCGGCGCTTCGGCTTGAAGGTTTCCGTCGCCGCGATCTCGTGCGCGACGCGCAGGAAAATCGGCCGCGCATGGCGAGGCAGAGCCTCCAGCCGCCCAGCAACCGCGTCGAGATCGAGCGCGCCCTCGAGCCGCAGCAAAGCCATGCCCGCCCGCCCCTCCGCGCCGGGAACCGCGACGCCGTAGACGATCGCCTCGCGTACGCCGGGGCAGGCGCTCAGAGCCGCCGCCACTTCCGTCGTCGCGACGTTCTCGCCCTTCCAGCGGAAGGTATCGCCGATGCGGTCGACGAAGCGATAGAAGCCGCGCGCGTCGCGGCGCATGAGATCGCCGGTGCGCATCCAGGCGTCGCCCGCCGCGAAGACGTCGCGCAGGATTTTCTTAGTTGTCTCCGCCGCGCGGCTGTAGCCCTCGAAGCCGGCGCCGGGGCTATCGTCGATGCGCCCCAAAGCCTCGCCGACCTCGTCGTCGGCGCAGCGAAGGCAGAAGCCGTCCGGGCCGCGCAACAGCGCCTCGGCGTCCGCGTCGAACCGCGCCAGCGTCAGCGCATCGCGCGCCGCAACGTAGGGAGGCGCGCGGCCGATCGAGCCGATCTCGCCCTCGACGTTGTAGAGCCAGACGTTGCCTTCGGTCGATGCGTAGAATTCCAGCACGCGCATCGGCCCGAAGCGATCGAGCATCGCACGCCAGACGTCGGCGGCGAGCCCGTTGCCGATCGCGATCCTGATCTTGTGCGCCTTGTCGTCCTGGCGCGGCGACGCGGCGACAAGATAGCGGACGAGTTCGCCGATATATTGGAAAGCGGTGCAATCCCAGCGCGCGATATCGCCCCAGAAGCGGCTCGCCGAAAAGCGCTCGGCGATCACGACCGATCCCCCATTCACCAACGGCGCGCCGATCGCGACGACGCCGCCGACGCTGTGATGCATCGGAAGGCAATCATAGAGCCGGTCCGCCTCGTTGAGGTTGGCGAGGCCCGCGAACCAATGCGTCCAAACGACGATGCGGCGGTGGCTGACCTCCGCGGCCTTGGGCAGGCCGGTGGTGCCCGACGTGAAGATCCGCAGCGCCTTGTCCGCCAGCGTGACCGGACGGCGCTCATGCGGCGCGAGCGGCTTGCCGGAGCACCGCCGCAGCGCGGCGTCAATCCAGCCATGCGTCCAGAGCTCGATCGCGGAGTCGAGCGACGTGATCGCCTTCGCGCATTCGGCGGAAGCGATCAATCGCCGCGCGTCGGCGACGCCGAGCGCATGCGCGAGCGCCTCGGCGCGAAGCTCGGGGCTGATGAACGCGACAACGACGCCGACTTGGCTGAGCCCCAACCAGATCGCGACATATTCGGGACGATTGCCCATCATCAACGCGACGGTCTCGCCGCGCTCGACGCCTTCGCTCAAGGCCCAACGCGAATATTGGTTCATGCGCGCGGCGAGTTCGCGATAGCTGAAGCTTTCGCGCTCGCTGATCAGCGCGGGCGCGTCGCCGCGGCGCTCGGCCCACTCGCTCACCGCGCGCGGCAGAGTCCGTTCGGGATCGCGCGTGGCGCGAGCGGTCGTCTCCATGGCGCGCATCCACGCGCGGGCGGGCGTATCCGTGGGCGCCGCCATCCGATCAACCACCCCAACGCGCCGCGGCTCGCGACGGGCTCGCCGCCGCCTTGCGTCGCGCGATGAGCCCGAGCCAATTGCCGAACAGCAGCCTAGCGCTCGACCGCCATGGCGCTTCGCCCGAGGCCGTGATGTCGTAGTTAGAGGGCGCGGCGGGCGGCATCGAGGTCGTTCCACTGAGGAAGCGCTGCATGTCGCGCCGATATTCGCGCGCGAGCGTGTCGGCGTCGTATTCGGGATGGCCCTGCAAAAAGACCAGCAGACGCGCCGCCTCCTTGACGAAGATATCGGGGCCGGCCTCCGCCAAGCGCGTGAGAGTTCGGTAGCCCTTCGCTGCGAGTTCGGCCTCGTCGAGACCGTTGAGGCGCGAGTGCGGCGTCGCGATGCGGGAAGCGAAGCCCTCGACGAGTTCGTGCGCGGCGACGACATCGGCGGTGAACACGCCCGAGAGCTTGGTCGGCAAGCGGCCGCGCGCGACGCCATCGCGCCGCAGCACAGCGGCATGCGCGGCGAGGCACGAGAACAGCGCGGACACGGGGCCGCCTTCCGCCCAATCGAAGATCCTCCCCAGCTCATCCCAATAGGGCTCTTGCCGCAGGTCCGCCGCCTTGGGCTCGGCGCCGGTGACAATGATCGCGTCGGGCGCCAGGGCCGCGAGCGCGCTCGCCGGACGATAGCTCCGGCTGATCGCTTCGCGCGCCTCGGCCGCGCGGGGCAGGTTGCCCAACGTGAATAGGCCGAGGGATATTTCGAGATCGCCGCTCGCATCCTCGATGAGGCGCGAAAACTGCCGCTCCGTGGCCACTACGGCCGTGTCGGGCATGTTGTTGACGAGACCGACGCGAATGCGCTTGCCGCGATGCTGGATCGAACCGCGCCGCCGGCGGCGTTCGCGCAAGTTCACCACGACGGAATCGAAAGTTTCGAGCGTGAGCGACACGGCTCTACTCCGCCGCGATCGAGCGCGCCGCCGGCGCGGCCGCGCGCAAGGCCTGATCGATATCGGCCAAGATATCCTCAACATGTTCGATGCCGATGCTGAGGCGGATGGTTTGCGGACGCACGCCCGCCTTGAGTTGCTGCTCGGGTGTCATCTGGCGATGCGTCGTCGATGCGGGATGGCAACAGAGGCTTCGCGTGTCGCCGATGTTGACGAGCCTTTTCACGAGTTTCAGCGCGTCATGGAACGCCTTGGCGTTGTCGATATCGCCCTTGACCCCGAAGGTGAGCAACGAGGGCGCGCGTCCGTCGAGATATTTGCGCGCGAGCGCGTGATAGGGACTATCGGCGAAGCCGACATAGTCGACCCAGGCGACGCGCGGGTCGGCGCGCAGGAAATGCGCGACCGCGCGCGCGTTCTCGACGTGCCGCTCCATGCGCAACGAAACGGTCTCGATGCCCTGCATGATCAGGAACGCGCTCATCGGCGCCAGCACGGCGCCGGTGGTGCGTTGGTAGACGCTGCGCGCGCGCGCGATATAGGCCTCGCGCCCGAATTTATCGGCGTAGACAAGGCCATGGTAGGATTCGTCTGGCTCGCAGAACATCGGAAAGCGCGCCGCGTTCGCCTTCCAATCAAAGGCGCCGGAGTCGACGATCGCGCCGCCCATCGCGACGCCGTGGCCGCCCATGAATTTGGTCAGCGAATGCACGATGATGTCGGCGCCGTGTTCGATCGGTCGCAGCAGAATGGGAGTCGCCACGGTGTTGTCGACGATCATCGGCACGCCGCGTTCGTGCGCGACGCGGGCCAGCGCCGCGATGTCGCAGATGTTTCCCGCTGGATTGCCGACGGATTCACAGAACACCGCGCGCGTGGTTTCGTCGATCAACGCCGCGATGTCCTCGGCGCGATCGCTCCTGGCGAAGCGCGCCTCGATTCCATTGCGTCGCAACGTATGCGCGAGCAGCGTATGGGTGGTTCCATAGAGTTGCGGCGGCGCGATGATGGAGCCGCCGCGATCGGCGAGCGTCAGGAACGCATAGTTGAGCGCCGCCTGCCCGGAGGCGAGCGCGATGGCGGCGACGCCGCCTTCGAGTTCGGCGACGCGCTTCTCCAGAACGTCGGTCGTCGGATTGGCGATACGACTGTAGCGATAGCCCGGCGCCTCGAGGTTGAACATCGCGGCGGCTTCGTCGGCGCTCTCGAATTCATAGGCGACGTTCTGATAGATCGGCGTCGCCACCGCCCGGGTCGCGGGATCGCAGGTGAAGCCGCCGTGGATCGAGATGGTTTCGCGTCGCATGGAATGAACCTCCGCGCGCTCGCGACTTGGCTTCACGCCGCGACGCGATGACGCATCCAGATATGCGCGCGAGAACGCGACCTTTCAACAATTCGAATAAAATTCCTTAGATAATCATTAAGATATCGCAACGCGCATTCGCGAGGAAAGGTAAACGCGAATTAACTCATGTCGGCGCGGCGACGCGTCTCGCCGATCGCGACATGCGAACGAGCGCGCGGCCGGGCGCGGTCAGCGGCGAGGTCCGCAACAAGCTCATCAGACGGCGCTTGATCGCGCGGCCTCGGTTGAACACGGTCGGCAACTCGAGACTGCCTTCGAGCAACGGAACGGCGCCGGTCGCGAGCCGCGTCTTGTAGGCGTAGTCGCCCGCGCCGAGATCGATGTTGCGCAGGCCGATCCGCGGCGCCGCGTTGACCATGTTCAACAGCAGGATCAACCCGGGCGAAAAGCGCGCGAAGCTCACATCATGCGCGGGGAACCAGTAGGACCACGAAACATCCGAGCGCGGGCCGAAATGCGCGGCGATCAGATGGTCGCCCGCGTAGAGCGTCGACAGCACGCCCGCGAACCCTTGCGCGCGCGACGCCCAGACGCCTTCTACCACAGCCCGCGTCGGACCTGACGCGAAGAGGTCGCGATTGCGCGTTCTGACATATTGCGCCGACTTCCATCTCAGCAGTTGATTCAGAGCGGCGGGGTCGGTTTCCTCGACGGCGAAGCGTACGGGTCCGATCTCGCGGGCGAGACGGCGCTCCAGATACGTCACGCGATCGACCAGATTGGAGCCGGCCGCGCGCTTCGCCGCGGCATAGGCGGCGAAGCCCCCGGAAACATCGATTTGCGGACTTTCGCCCGCCTTGCCGCCGCTGGGGCAAAGCAACGATTGCGATGCGGGAAGATGCGAGAAGTCCCATCCATTCAATTGGCAGGCGCGCAGCAATTCGCGCGGATCGAAGCCGTCGAGCGCGGCGAAGTCGCCGACGAGGCCATGATAATCGGCGAGCGAGCCGCCGACGGGCCCCGCGACGCCGCGCGAAAGGCGCTCGAACGGCCAGAACGCGACCGCCTCGCCGTCTTTCTCGACGATGGCGATTTCGACGTTCGATTGTTGCTCGGCCACGCGCCCCGTATATTCGGGATGAAAGAAGGCGCTCTCGAATGTGGGGTTCGCGCGCTGCAACGCGGCCCATTGTCGATAGCTCAGTTCATCGAGTTCGCGGCCGGCGATGTGACGGATTTTCATGAAGGAAAGCCCTGCGCGATGGCCGGGCTTGACCCCATAGGCGCTAACTTAAGCGTAGCGCTCGCCGTCATTGCCGGGCTCGACCCGGCAATCCAGGAACCGAGCATTGTTGAACGCGCGCGGTTTGTCGAGCGACTGTCGCGCCTGGGTGGCCGGATCAAGTCCGGCCATGACGGCCAGTGTGTTTCGAAACCCGCATTTGCCCTTAAGTTAGCACCTTTGGGGCTTGACCCGGCCATCCATGCGCACGTTCTCCCAAGAACTTTGTGTTTTTTCATCCGCCCGCGGTTCTTGGATGGCCGGGGCAAGCCCGGCCAAGACGAGGCCGCGACGCTCATCACAGCGCCCATGGGGCCTGGCCCGGCCACGACGAGGGCGCGGCGCCGGGTGTGGGATCGTGCTTTCTCGATCCGAGTCATATTTCCACGGTTGCGCTCGAACACTCAGGCCATTGTCGGCAAGCGAGGGCAAAATAACATCAGGCGCCTTTACAATCTATGGCGCGCGATCGACTTCGCGGATTCATCTCTTGTTAAGACTAATCGCGCGGATTGAAGATTCCGTCTTGCCGCGTCCGGTCATAATATATACAATTATACCGAGTTTAATTAACCGAAACCTGTTAAGATCGGCGGCATGGGCAAAGCTTTCCTATCCGGCATCCTCTGTCGCGAAATCGCCGAAGACGATTTTGGCGAGGTCGTCGATTGCCTCGCGCGCGGCTTTCCTGAGCGTCCGCGCGCCTATTGGGAAGCGGGACTCGAACGCATGGCGGCCCGACCGCGAATGGACGATTACCCGCGCTTCGGCCACTTGCTGGCCTTCGGCGGACACGTCGTCGGCGTGTTGCTGCAGATTTTCTCGCGCCGCGAAACCGCAGCCGGCGATGCCGTGTTTTGCAACCTCTCGAGCTGGTGCGTCGATGTCGAACATCGCTCTTATTCCATCATGCTGCACATGGCCGCCGTGAAGCGCAAGGACGTCACCTACCTGAACATTTCGCCCGCGCCGCATACGCGCAAGACGATCGAGAGGCTCGGTTTCCGACGCTATTCCGAGGGTCAGATGATCGCCTCGCCGCTGCTGTCGCCTCCGAGAAGCGGCGTTCGCATGATCGACTTCGTCGCGGACAGCGCCGAGGCCGTGCGCCTTACCGCGAGCGAACGCCAAATGCTCGCGGATCACGCGGCGATGGGGTGCCTGCCCCTGATTGGCCTGAAAGACGGCGAGGCGCATCCCTTCCTCTTTCAATCGCGCATGTTTCTTCGCGAGCGCATTCCGTGCGCGCATCTCATCTATTGCCGCGACCTCGACGACTTCGTCGCGTTCGCGCATGCGATCGGCCGTCGCTTGGCGAAGCGGCGGCAGCTGTTCTGCTTCATCGACGCCAAGGCGCGTGTGTCCGGATTGGTCGGCGGCTATTTCGCGGACCGTCGGCCGCGCTACTACCAAGGACCGACGTCGCCGCGTCTGGGCGACCTCGCTTATACGGAGGTCGTGCTCTTCGGCCCCTAAATCCTCACGCCCGCTTCACGCGCCCCGACTCGGCCGCGACGAAGCTGACGACGGCGCCGGCGGCTATTCCAAGCTCGGCGAGTGCGCGCGGAGCTCCGCCTTCGCCGCTTTCGTCGAATGCGATCACCTCATCCGCCCAACAGAGCAGCGGCGCCTCGTCGCTTTCCCCGGGATCGGGCCCATCACAGACAATGAGGTCGATCGTGGGATCGCGAAGCTGTCCCAGATGTCGCAGCAGATCTTCTGGATGGCTCCGCCCGCGGTCCAGGTCGAACGCCTTCGGCAACGCGAGCAGGACACCTTCCTCCGTGTCGTGCAGCGAGTCGCCGTCGAGGTGCAGAGCTCCGGTCGCGCGACGGATCGCGCGCGTCAGTTGGGCGTCGTGCTCGGCCGCGTCGATCAGCGCGACGCCGAGGCCACGGCGCGCGGCGGTCAGCGCGAGGTTGATCGCCAATGTGGTGCGTAGACCGGTCACGTTGGCGCCCGAGACCGCCAGGACGACGGTGCGCTTCGCAGCTGGAATTTGTGAGTCGTCGAGACCCAGCGCGGCGAGAATGGCTCGAAATTCGCCGGCGTCGGCCCGCGCCGGCAGCGTGGGAAAGCCGAGCCCGGCCAGTTCGATCGCGTCCAGGCTTTGCGCCCAACGCGCGGAGCGCAGAGCGGAGCGCGCGGTGATCGTGAACGCGCCCGGCGGGCGGCTTTTCCTGTCCTTGGGAGTGGGCGCGGGCGTGGGCTCAGGCTCCGGCGAGGCAGGGTTCGGCTTCCGTTCCCGCATGATCGCGCCGGCGAGTCCGAGCGCGAGCCCGAGCAGCGATCCCGCCGCCGTCATCAACGTCAAGCTCGGCGGGAACGTGCGCCTGTTGGGCGGCGTCGCGAGGGTGATGATCTCGGTGCGGCTGGGTTCGACCTGTTGGATCTCGCCGGTTTCGCGCGACCGGGTGACAAACAATTCGTAGACGCTTCGCGCCGCCTCGGCCTCGCGTTCGAGATCGCGCAGCCCCACCGAACTCTGGCCGTCCGCGCTTGCCCGCGTCTTCAAATCCTCGACCTCGCGGCCGAGCGCCAGCTCCAATTGATGCGCCCGATCGTATTCGATGCGCTGGCTGCGCGCGAAGCGCGCGAGCTCCGCGTCGATCGCGGCGTCCGCGGCGGAGACCCGCGATTCCGCCGCGACGACTTGCGGATGTTTCGGGCCCAATTCCCCCATGAGGTCGCCGAGCTTTTGGCGCGCCTCTCCCTGTTGGGTCCGCAAGGCGGAAAGGCTCGACGACGGAATCCGGGACGCGATCGCGGCGATATCGCCGCCATGCCGGCGCGCGGCTTCGATCTCATCGAGCAGCGAGCGCGCCGTCGCCGCGTTGGTCCGCGCGCCCGTCAGTTGCGAGTTCATGTCCTTGAGTTGCTGGTCGGACACGAATCCTTCGAGGCCGTTGGCGCCCTTGTAGTCCTCGACTTTCTTCTCCGCGTCGAGAATCCGCTGCCGCAGCGCCTCGATGCGTCCGGTCAACGAGTCTTCGGTCTTCCGCGATGCGTCCCGCTGCAAGGCCGATATGACTTCGATATAGCCGTGCGCCGTCGCGTTCGCGAGTCGCGCGGCCTTGATGGGATCGCGATCGAAGACGGAGAGATCGATGATGAAGGTGCGTTCCGGCCGCTTCACCTGAATGCGCGCGCCCAGCACCGCGGCGGCGGCGCCGGCGCGATCCGACGGCTTGGGCGCGGACCCCATCAGATTCGCCAGCCGCGATTCGCCGAGAAATTCGGAATCGGCGTCGAGCTTCTCGTCGGCCACCACGCGGTCGAGCACGGAGCTCGAGGTGATGATGAGACGTTGGCTCTCGACATAATTGATGAAGCCGTTGGAATCCTGACCGGGCGCCAACGCATCCTTGCCGGCGCCGGGAAGGCTGCCCGGATCGATGTAGATCTCCGCCGTCGCGACATATTTCGGGGTCAGCAGTTTCGTCGTCGCGGCGGCGACCAGGGCGCAAGTCGCGACGCAGCCTAGAATGAACAGCTTGCGTCGCCGGGCGATCGAGAGAACCCCGAGCGAGCGCTCTCTCGCGCCGATCGGCGCGGGCGAGACCTGTACGGCGGCGGGAGTGGCCTCGGCGGCCGTTGGGCCGTAGTCGAACATGATATGCGCACCTCCCGGTTCGGGTTGCGCGAACGGATATCGCTCCTGTCGCCCGCGTAGCGATCGAACTATCGGCGCCCATGGTTAACGAACCGTCACCAAGCGCCAACGGAGAGCTAAACGGTGCTTCCCTCTTGTGATTTCTTTAAGCGCTTGATTTTGCGTACATTTGACTCTGTTTTGGTACGAATGTGTACCCATGTTATTGGCATTATTAC
>Ga0302319_10010793_pt1 | contig 17396 bp, 16 predicted proteins | sample Bog_T0_2_FD_203319 | JGI IMG/M metagenome (GOLD analysis project Ga0302319, IMG submission 203319) | Peat permafrost microbial communities from Stordalen Mire near Abisko, Sweden - Bog_T0_2 | ecosystem: Environmental > Terrestrial > Soil > Wetlands > Peat | place: Sweden: Abisko, Stordalen Mire...
TGGCTACACCGGCTATTCCAGGACCCGCGCAGGCTTTTCTGGCGCTATTGTCGTAACAACTCTGCGTTCCTTTGGCATATCGCACTGCAGTTGACGGGCCTTCGCAGCTATCCACAAGCGAAGCTGGACCCGGGATTCTCTGGACGACCGCAGGCTGTGACCGACCGGTAATCCCGAACCGAAGGGAAAGACACAACTCTCAGGCCGTCCCACTCATTGGACTACTTTTGATCGCTCATTTGGGCATTCCTTACCGCACTGACCAAGCCGGCCAGGCGGGCCGGATCGACATCGCTGATAGCAACTCCTTCGAGATCATTCGTGCTGAAGTCCATCACATGAAACCCCGAGCGTTCTGTTGCCAACTCATCTGTCTCTGTCGCGCCCGACTTCTGCCGCAGAAAGATGGAGACGCGATGCTTGCCAATGCTGTAGAGCAGTTGGGCAACGGGCTCATTGTGCAGGTAAGTGAGGTTTGCACCGTCCAGCGTAGTGTCGCTCGGCAGGCCCTGAGGTAGATTGAAGCTGAACGGGATCTTTCCTTGGAACCATGGCTTGACGGTGTGTCGATCACTGGAAACAACCTGCGGGGGCAAGTTGCCGGCAAGATTGGCAACGTGCTGATCGAAGACCTCTGTAACCAACGCGGCGCGCTCAGCTGAAGCCAGTTCGGCCCGTTGAGAGCCGTGTTGCAGCAGAATCAGACCTGCGGCGGCAAGAAGGAACACCGCCGCAACGGCCCAGCCAAGCGACCTGAATCCGAACCTGCCTGGCGACGTAGGACCGGGGACGGAACGGAACCCTGGCGCCTGGAGCCGTGAGTCTTCACGGGACGCTGCACGCGCTAATCGAACCGTCAGATCCGGCGGGGGGGTGTAACGCTGCCCGGCCTTTGCCGTGGCGGATTTGAGAAGGCTCTGATACAAAGCATTTGAAGTGCAGGACGGGCACGCAGCAAGATGCTGGCTTGCGCTGGCCAGTTGGTCCGCAGACAGCTCGCCGTCTGCAAGGGCATTCAGAATTGCGTTCGACAAATGATCGGTCATTGGCGCGACTCCCGGGACGATGGGCGTTGAGTCTCAAGTGCCTTGCGAAGCGCCATGCGTGCCCTGGCAATTCGAGACATGACGGTTCCAATGGGAATTTCGAGAGTGGTGGCGATTTCCCTGTACTTCATCTCTTCGACGTCACAAAAAAGAATGACCTCCAGCAAGGGCGCAGGCAGCGTTTCCATCGCAGCCTGGAGCGCGGCGCGGTCTGCCATCTGGAGCAGGTTCGTTTCTGGAGTCTGCCGGTCAATCGTGGCTTCCGGATATTGCGTTGGCCCTGACTCTCCGTCGACGATCAACTCGTCTTCAAGGCCCACCGTACGCCTGGCTGCCAATCCAGTGCGAGAGGTCAGGTAGGTGTTCCGAAGGATGCGGAAGATCCATGCCTTGAAGTTACTGCCGGCCTCATACGATGCGAATCCGCGAAGCGCTTTTAGAAATGTTTCTTGCACCAGGTCCTCCGCATCGGCAGCGTTGCGGGAGAGCCAGAAGGCCACGTTATAGAGGGAGGGAAGCAACGGCAATGCCAGGTCCTCGAAGGGAGAGGGCTGAGGGGCTGGTTCGCGAGCGTTTCGCTTCCATGGCAACGGCATCGTCACAAACGTACTATCTCATCTTCTCTCCAAAGATGAGAACTGGGATTGGGCGAAATTATTCTCCGGGGCTGGGAATAAAATGCGCGACGGCTTGTTTGCATCCGTGGAGGGACTTCCCATGAAGGATACGAATCGCGTTAATCACCGAGAGAAACAGGTTGAGCCAACCGACGCGGCTGAAGCGGCACAAGCCAACCTCGTTCCAAGCCCGATTGCCAGTGACGGAATCGACCGCCGACACTTTCTGAGCTGCATGGCGTGGGCAGGCACCGGCCTGCTGTGGACCATGGCGGGCGGAGTGCCGACCTCAAGACTCTTTGCGGCCACTGCCGGAGGGGCGGGTGGGCAAGGAGAGTATGGACACGCCGGCTCCGGCTTCAGCTTCGTCCAAATCAGCGACAGCCACATCGGCTTCAACAAGGCGGCGAACCAGGATGTGACCGGTACGTTGAAACTGGCGCTCGACAAGATCAACGGGTTGCCATACGAGCCCGATTTACTTCTCCACACTGGCGATATCACCCACTCGTCGAAGCCGGCAGAGTTCGACACGGCGCAACAACTGATCAAGGACGTCCGAGCCGGCGAAGCTCTTTATGTTCCGGGTGAGCACGATATCGCAACCGACGACGGCGCAATGTATCTGGAACGGTTTGGCAAGGGAACAAAGGGCAGCGGCTGGTATAGCTTCACGCATAAAGGCGTGCACTTCATCGGGCTCAATAATTGCCAGCAAGTCGATGCCATGGGCAAGCTGGGTGACGATCAGCTGAGTTGGCTCAAGGCTGACCTTGCTTCGCTTTCGGCTTCGACGCCGATCGTGATCTTTGCGCATATTCCGCTTTGGATGGTGTATCCGGAGTGGGGTTGGGGCACGCCAGATGCAGCAGAGGCGCTGACTAATCTGAAGCGTTTCGGCTCTGTGACGGTGCTGAACGGACACATCCACCAGGTGGTGCAGAAAGTGGAGGGAAACGTGGCATTCCATACTGCGACCTCGACCGCATTCCCCCAGCCTGCGCCTGGATCGGCTCCCCACGCTGGCCCCATGGTGGTTCCCGCCGGCAAGCTGAAGAGTGTTTTGGGCATCGCCGAAGTCCGATACATCGCCAGGCACGCCCACCTGGCCATTGTCGATTCGTCGCTGGAGGAGAGGTCGTGAGGCGGGTCCTGACCTCGGTGATTTGTCTCGCGATTGCCTTCGCAGCGTCGCTCGCTTTGGCCCGCATTCATCCCTTTGGGGACGCGGGCCTGTATGCGACGAAGCCTGTGGATGCAGGAATCCTCAACAACGCTCAACTACCATCCGCGGTGGGCGCCATCCTGGTTGAAAAGTGCGCGGACTGCCATTCCAATCAGACCCGTGCGCCTTTCTATGGCCGCTTTACCCCAATCGCCTGGCTGTTGGAGCGGGACATCGTCGAAGCCCGAAAGGCCATGAATCTTTCCCTGTGGAACACCTACTCTGCGGACCAGCAACAGACCCTGGTTGCCAAAATGGTGCAGGAGACCAAGTCGCGCGAGATGCCCCCGGTGCAGTATCGAGTGATTCACTGGAACGCAAGAATTACGGATACCGACATGCGACTCTTCAACCAGTGGGCACGCGGGGAGCAAACCCCGCAGACGGAGGCCGCGGTTGCCAGTGAGGGTGATCCGGCACGGGGCAAAGCCCTCTTCGAAAAGCGCTGTACAGGGTGCCACGCCTTGACTCAGAACGGCGAAGGTCCGCAATTGAAGGGAGTCTACGGAAGAGCTTCCGGCACCGTAGTCAATTTCGCTCACTCACCGGCTCTGAAGAAAGCACATATCGTCTGGGATGAAACGTCGCTGGAAAAATGGCTGACCGATCCCGATGCGTTTATTCCAGGCAATGATATGGATTTCCTGGTTTCTAAACCGCAAGAACGTCGGGACTTGATCAGTTACTTGAAGCAGACTTCGGCTAGATAGAACGGAGACCTTCCTCCCCCGCAGCAGCGCAATCGATCCCGCCCGCATCACTTGCACTGGACGAAGATAGCCACTCCGACTCACAATAATTCTGCGCAGGATCATTGTGAGTCGTGATGGAATCCTGCAGGCGGTCGACAAACAGAGGCCTTGGCCATGAATCTGGGCTCTGATGGTGCAGGTGCGAGGAACTCCTGCAGTGACCGCAATGGATGCTATGGCCAGGACTGACGGAACAGACGGACCTGACAACGGACCTCGATGGCGCTGGTATCCAGTCGCGCTGGTTGCGGCTGCCATCGCCATCAGTTACTTCGATCGGCAAACCGTCCCGGTTGCCATTGCGGCCATCCAGCGAACCATCCCGATTTCGAACCAGCAGTTTTCCTATCTCCAGACCGGCTTTCTGCTCTCCTACGCAGCCATGTACGCGATCGGTGGCCGGATGCTCGACAAGCTGGGAACCCGGCGCGGTTTTTTGCTGATCATGCTTTGGTGGTCGGTGGCGTGCATGTTACACGGCCTCGCAAACACATTTACCTGGCTGCTGGCGATGCGCTTCTTGCTGGGAATGGGCGAAGGTGGGGCATTTCCCGCCGCCACTCGAGTGGTTTCGGAGTGGCTGCCGGCGCAGGAGCGCGCCACGGCTATGGGCATTATCAACGCGGGAACAGCGGTGGGCTCGCTGCTGGCTCCGCCGCTGATCGGCTTAGTCCTGATCTATAGCGGGTGGCGTGCTGTCTTCTTCGCGGCCGGAGGCATTGGCTTGTTGTGGGTGGTATGGTGGGCTCTCTCCTATCGCAGCGGCGCTGGCACTCTTTCGGCGAATACTCTGGATGCGCGCCTGCTGGCTCAGCACTTGTCGCTTCGCCACATCCTTGGTCTGCGTGGCGTACAGGCGCTCGTCTTTGCAAAATTCATGAGTGACTCCGCATGGTATTTTCTGCTCTTCTGGCTGCCCAAATATCTTTACGACGCCCGCGGCTTCGACATAAAGCAGGTTAGTTGCTACGCCTGGATACCTTATGCTGCGTCAGGCGTTGGCAGCTTTCTTGGAGGCTGGTTCTCCAGCCGCCTGTTACGCGGCGGACGCTCGCTGGATTTCTCGCGCAAGCTGGTGCTGGGTATCAATGCGGCTATGATGCCGGCCGTGATGCTGGTTCCCCTGGTTCCGGTATCCTATGCGTTGTTGTTGTTCAGCCTTGCGTTCTTTGCACAGCAATCCTGGTCAGGCCTGATCATGACCATACCCGCGGATGTCTTTCCTTTGTCGGCTGTCGGCACCGTTTCCGGGCTGGTCGGCTTTGGCGGATCCATCGGTGGCGCGTTCTTCGGCCTTATTGCCGGCGCGCTGCTCGGGCACGGTTTCAGCTATGGCTTGCTCTTCGCTTTGGTGGGAACATTTCACCTTATCGGCTTCCTTGCCCTCGTCATCTTTGGCGGCAAGATTCAACCATTCCGCTCGAAAGAGCTTCAGGAAATTGAGAGCCCTGCATGAAAATTACCGAAGTGCGCACACGTGTTGTCCAATGGGAAGGCAAGACCGTACCGCTGCCCCCTCACTTCTGCACCAACCCGATGGATCTGGTCTCTTTTCGCGAGGCATCCATGGGGAACTTTGCCTTTCACGGCTGGGTGCTGGTAGAAATATTTACCGACAGTGGTCACGTCGGCCTGGGCAATGCGGCTCTATCTCCAGTCGTGACGAAGGCACTGATCGATACCTACCTGAAGCCCTTGCTCATTGGCGCCGACCCGTGGGATACGGAGTATCTTTGGCAGCAAATGTACCGGCGCACCATGGCGTTCGGGCGCAAGGGAGTGGCCATGACAGCCATTTCCGCGGTGGACATAGCATTGTGGGATCTGCTCGGTCAGAGTGCAAAACAGCCGGTGTTCCGGCTGCTTGGCGGCCGAACCAAGGATAGGATTCCGGTCTACGCGAGCCGCTTGTATGCCATGCCCATCCCCGAACTCCGCGCTGAGGCGCAGCGCTATAAGGATCAAGGGTACAAAGCCATGAAATTGCGCTTTGGCTGGGGCCCAATCGATGGTGCCGAGGGTATGCAGAAGAATCTCGAACTGCTTCGCGCGGTGCGCGAGGTGATCGGCGACGGCATTGATCTGATGGCCGACGCGTACATGGGATGGACGCTCGACTACGCCAAGCGCATGCTCCCGCTGCTTGAACCCTTCCATCTCCGCTGGCTGGAAGAGCCGGTGATTCCGGATGACACGCGAGGCTACAAAGAGCTGAAGAGTTATGGCCGGGTCCCCATCGCCGGCGGCGAACATGAGTTCACAATCTTCGGATTTCGCGATCTCCTGGAAGCAAATGCGCTCGACTATATTCAATTCGACACCAACAGAGTCGGCGGCATCAGCCAGGCGCGGAAGATCACTGCGCTGGCCGAGTCGTTCCAGGTGCCTGTGGTACCGCATGCGGGACAGATGCATAACTATCACGTGGTGATGGCAAGCCTGAACTCGCCCATTGCGGAGTTTTTTCCCAAGGTGGATGTGGAAGTGGGAAACGAGTTGTTCTGGTATATCTTCGACGGCGAACCGGTGCCGAGTGGCGGCTTCATCGACCTCGACGATACGATTCCGGGACTCGGCCTGAGCGTGAACGAGGAGTCGTTGAAGCGCTTCACCATCATTGAATAGACTGGGTTGGAAATGTAGGAGGCCCATTGGTAAGCCTGGTTCAGATCGGTAATGGCTCAGAGCGCCGCGTCGCGATCGTGGAAGAGCCGCATCTACGCTGCCTCGCCGGCGTCAGGTCAGTTTACGAATTGGCGTCATCGTGCATTCGCGAGCGCGTCTCCCTGTCAAAACGCGCCCAAGATCTGGCAACCGGAGTGTTGCTCTCCTATGAAGATATCTACTCAGGTAAGAGCGAGTGGCGCTTGCTTCCACCCGTCGATGTTCCCGCCGCGCCCGAGCGCGTGCTTGTTTCCGGTACCGGTCTGACGCACCTGGGCAGCGCGAAAGACAGGCAGGCCATGCACGAGCGGACTGTTACGGACGCCGCCAAACCGATGACCGACAGCATGCGCATGTTTGAATGGGGCATCGCCGCCGGCCGCCCTCCAGAGGGAGAGATCGGTATTGCGCCTGAGTGGTTTTACAAGGGTAACGGCGACCTGCTGCAGGCGCCTTTCTCTGCGCTCACGGTGCCGGCGCACGCAGAGGACGGTGGCGAGGAAGCAGAAATTGCGGGCATCTATCTCATCGCAGAAGATGGCCAGCCACACCGTCTCGGATTCTGTGCGGGTAACGAGTTCGCCGATCACCGGTTCGAAAGGCGCAACTATCTCAACCTTGCAGGTTCCAAACTGCGCCACTGCAGCATCGGCCCCGAGCTGATAGTCGGAGGCGATTTTCGCGCGGTCGTTGGCGAAGTCAGCATCGAGCGTGGCGGCGTCCCCCTCTGGCAGAAGACGATTGAGACGGGCGAGGAAAACATGTCGCATAGCCTCGCTAACCTTGAGCACCATCACTTCAAATTCCAAGGGCATCGCACACCCGGGACCGTTCACGTGCATTTCTTTGGAGCGCATTCGCTCAGTTTTGGAGACGGAATTACACTTGAAGACGGCGACTGGATGCAGGTGCAATTTCAGGGTTATGGACGCGCTTTGCGGAATCCCGTTCGCATAGAAGACAAAAAGCTGGACCGCCTGATCCGCGTGCAGCCGTTGGTCTGAACGCAATCCCCGACATCAGATTCTGGAGAAGGACATGACACAGCGAGTTGCAATTCTTGGACTGGGCACGATGGGTATGGGCATGGCGAAGAACCTGCTGAAGGCGGGTTTTATTGTTGCCGCCTATAACCGAACCACTGCAAAGGCGGCTCCGCTGGTCGCGGCAGGCGCTCGCGTCGCAGATACCCCGGCGGATGCTGCGCAGGACGCGGATGTGATTATCAGCATGCTGTCAGATGACGACGCTTCGAGAAAAACCTGGACGGCAGAGCACGGAGCTCTGAATGGCGCTAAGACGGGAGCCGTCCTGGTGGAGTCCAGCACAGTAACTCCGGCGTGGATCGCCGAGCTCGGTGGACTCGCGGCGGAGCGCAGCCTCGACCTGCTTGACGCTCCCGTGACCGGAAGCCGCATACAGGCAGAGGGCGGACAGCTCACTTTTCTGGTTGGCGGTCATGCCGGCGTTCTAGAGCGGGTTCGACCCGTGCTCGCGGCCATGAGCAAGGAGATCGTGCCGTTGGGCCCGTCCGGTAGCGGAGCGCGCATGAAACTGATCAATAACTTCCTCTGCGGTGTTCAGGTCGCATCCCTGGCGGAAGGACTGGCGTGGATTGAGCGAAGCGGCCTTGATCGCGAGCAGGCTCTGAAGGTACTGCTCAATGGGGCGCCGGGCAGTCCACTGATCCATGCAATCTCCGCGCGCATGGTGGCCGCCAACTACAACGTGAATTTTCTGCTCTCACTGATGAGAAAGGATCTGCACTATGCAGGTGCAGATGCGACGACGCTTGGTCTGGAGTTGCGCACGGCCAAGACAGCGGAGGCGCGCTTTGTGGAAGCTGCCAACACCGGCTATGGCGATAAGGATATGTCCGCCGTGATTGAGCCACTGCGTGCAGGGCTGGCTTAGGAACCAGGGTGCTGGCAAGGTGCCTGCGGTACGGAACTCTGGTAGTATTGCGTTGAATTATGTTACTTGGCTATTCAATTCTCAATGGCGAATCGCGGGCGGGAGCCGGGGTTGCATTCCGGGGCTTCGACCCGACGGCTGGAACAAACCTGGAACCGGTCTTCCATTCGGCTTCAGTGGAGGATGTCGAGCTCGCGGCTCATCTGGCCGAAGAGGCGTTCACAACTTACAGCAAGTTGTCTGGCAGGGAGAAGGGCCGGTTTCTTCGCCACATCGCGGCTGGAATCGAATCGATCGTGGCTGAACTGGTGGAGCGAGCCCAGCGAGAGACCGCACTGCCGGAAGTGCGGCTGCGCGGAGAGACTGCGCGAACCGCAAATCAGCTTCGACTCTTTGCGCAGGTAGTGGAAGAAGGGTCGTGGGCCCTGGCGCGCATCGATCCTGCAGAACCACATCGCACACCGGCGCCACGGGCCGACATCCGCTCCGTGCTGCGCCCGCTGGGCCCGGTTGCTGTATTTGGCGCGAGCAATTTTCCTCTCGCTTTTTCTGTCGCCGGTGGCGATACCGCATCTGCCCTGGCGGCCGGCAATCCCGTCATCGTCAAGGCGCATCCCGCTCATCCGGGCACAAGCGAGCTGGTTGGACAGGTGATATGCCAGAGTGTTCGAGAGTGCGGCCTGCCTGTGGGTACCTTCGCGCTCCTCTTCGATGCGGGTACGCAGTTGGGAGCCGCGCTGGTGCAGCATCCCAGAATCAAGGCCGTTGGGTTCACCGGATCGTTGGCCGCAGGCAAGGCGTTGATGCAACTGGCCGCAGCGCGACCGGAACCCATCCCCTGCTTTATGGAGATGAGTAGCTCCAATCCAATATTCGTGCTTCCAGAGGCTCTCGAAGCACGCGGAAAGGAGATCGCGAATGGCCTGTTCGCTTCGTTCACTTTGGGCGTCGGGCAGATGTGTACCAAGCCTGGACTGGTCTTCCTGCCTTGGAATGAATATGCTGACGCGCTGATCGCCGACCTTGCCGCTCGCGTCGAGAAGTCAACGCCTTCTACGATGCTCACTCGAGGGATCTGCAGGAATTACAATTCTGGCCTGGAACAGCGGCAAGCTCACGGCGCCGTGCAGGTTCTTGCGCTGGCTGGCTCGGCAAACGGCCATGGAAACGCCCAGGGTTCTCCAGCTGTGTTTCAAATCAACGGCAGCGATCTTCTCCATAACCCCGAACTGGCGCACGAGATCTTTGGACCGAGCACGCTCATTGTCCGCTATACGGGCAGGGAAGAATTGATTGCGCTGGCGCGCGCGCTGGAAGGACAGCTCACGGCCACTTTGCATGGAACCGGCGCTGATCTCGCGAACTTCGCCGACCTGCTCGATATCGTGGAGCGAAAAGCAGGAAGGCTGATCGTAAATGGATTTCCGACCGGCGTGGAGCTATCTCATGCCATGGTGCATGGTGGACCGTATCCCGCCACCAGCGACAGCCGCACGACCTCCGTAGGAAGCCCTGCAATTTTCCGTTTTGCGCGGCCCGTCTGCTATCAGGATTTTCCGCAGACCGCGTTGCCCGAAGAATTGAAAGACGAGAATCCGCTGGGCATCTGGCGGATGATCAACGGTGCATTTACACGCGACGCAATTGAAAGCCAGCCCAAATAGGCGGCTCCCCCACCCGGCGGCCTTATGCGTCGGGGCTGCCAGGGAGCGTTGCATTGCGCAGTTGGAACACCAGTCCTCCGGCCAGCATGAGAGACATGGACATGAAGAAATATCCGGCGCGCGAGTTGCCGGTAAGTGCCTGCAGCAGGCCAACCAGCCACGTGCCGGCAAACCCACCGAGCGCACCACAGCTATTGATAAGCGCCATCACTTCGCCCGCCACGTTTTTCGGGAGCATTTCCGGCACCAATGAGAAAAATGGTCCGTACGGCGCAAACATGGCGCCACCGGCAATAATCAGAAAACCATAGGCCAGCCAGAAACTGTAGCCTGCTGTCATAAAAGAGATGAAGAGGGCAACACCGGAGAGCATCAGAAACGGGCCTATGTAGCGCTTGCGGGTCAGGGCTCGGTCAGAAAAATGCGCGACTCCCAGCATCAAGGTGATCGCCAGCAAAAAGGGCACGGCATTCAACAGGCCGACGGTCTCGATTCCCCGAGCTGACCCCGCTCGTATCATGGTGGGAAGCCACAAAACAAACCCGTATATTCCCGCGCTCCAGCAGAAGTAATGGACGCATAGCAGCACCACGCCGGGCATCCGAAAAGCCTCTGCAAAGCCTGCCATTTGCGGAAGCGCCTTCTGTTCCAACTCAAGCTGGCTGGTAAGTTGGTTGCAGCAATCCTTACTAAGCCATCGCACTTCAGAAGGACGGTCGCGCACTACGAGCGCCCAGACAAACGCCCAGGCGATTGAAGGGACACCTTCCAGAACGAACGTCATCTGCCAGCCGACGGCCTTGATCAGGAACCCGGTGACAGCCGACATCCAAAGGACTGTGACTGGGTTACCGAGAATGAGAACCGCGTTCGCCCGCGACCGTTCCGCCCGCGTAAACCAGCTTGTCAGCAGCATCAGCATGGAGGGCAGAATCACGCTTTCCGCCACTCCCAGCAACAGGCGGTCGAGCGCAAGCAGCCAGAATTCCCGGATCACGCCCGTGAGCGCAGCCAGCGCGCCCCAGCTTAGCAGGGCAAAAAATACCAGCCGCGTGACACCTCTCCGTCGCGCATACGCTGCGCCCGGAATCTGAAACAGAAAATAGCCGAGGAAGAAGAGTGACCCCAGGAATGCGGATCGGGAATCGCTGATGTGGAGCGTGCTGGCCAGGCCGGCCGCGGCGCCAAATCCATAATTCGCCCGGTCCAGATAAGCAAGACTGTACGTGACGAAGACCGCCGGCATAAGGCAAACCCAGCGGCGCCGCAGACCCGGCAGGCGAGGTACCGAGTTTTGCGCTCCTTCATCCACCCAAGGTTTATAGCATCTCCGACGGACTGGCAGCATCGCTCATCGTGAGCCACTACTCCAATGGGGAGTTCGTCTCTATACTTGGGTTGGAAGGAAAAACCCCATCGCAACCATTTCACTCTCTTCGGTGCTGGAGACGGATGGCCTCAGTCACTTAAACGTCGCCACGCATGCTGACGGGCCCGCCGGTCTTCTGCCACTCTCCGCAGAGATGCTGCTCACTCAGCCTTCCGGCAATCTCTTCGGTCTGAGCCAAAACGCCGGCATGGGATGGGAACCGAATCGTCTGCTTGATCCGGAATTCCTGATCCTGAGCACTCATGGCGGCCTGCGTGCCGAAAATGGTGAGCCCATCGCTCTCGGCTTCCACACCGGGCACTGGGAAGTCGGCCTGCTGGTGGCGGAAGCGGCCCGCGAATTGAAAGCCCTCCACGCCATCCCTTTTGCTGGAGCATGCACCGACCCCTGCGACGGTCGTACTCAAGGCACCGCCGGCATGATGGACTCGCTGCCCTTTCGCAACGATGCTGCGATCGTGCTCCGCCGCCTCATGCGCTCGCTGCCCACCGGCAAGGGAGTAATCGGCATCGCAACCTGCGACAAGGGCCTGCCCGCCATGATGATGGCGCTCGCGTCCTCGGGAAAAAATCCGGCGGTTCTTGTTCCCGGCGGCGTATCGCTTCTGCCGCAGTCGGGAGAGGATGCGGGCAAGGTTCAAACCATCGGTGCGCGGTTCGCTCAGAACCAGATCACCCTGGAATACGCGGCCGAGGTGGGTTGCCGGGCTTGTGCTTCTCCTGGCGGCGGATGCCAGTTCATGGGTACCGCCGCAACCAGCCAGGTGGTTGGTGAAGCGCTCGGTCTCGCTTTGCCCCACACCGCGCTCGCGCCCTCAGGCCAGCCCATATGGCTTGACGCAGCTCGCCGCGCAGGTCGCGCAATTCTGCGCTTGCATCAGTTGCGCATTGGTACTCATCAGATCCTGACCGAGTCGGCAATCCAAAACGCCATGGTGCTCCACGCGGCTTTTGGTGGATCGACGAACCTGCTCCTGCACATTCCAGCCATCGCCCACGCGGCGGGATTGAAGCGCCCCACGGTCTCCGATTGGGTCGAGGTCAACCGCCAGGTGCCGCGCCTCGTCGATGCGCTTCCCAATGGCCCTCGCAATTTCGCCACCGTGCAGGTCTTTCTCGCCGGTGGTGTGCCAGAGGTCATGCTGCACTTGCGCGCCGCCGGACTCCTCGACACAAGCGCAAAGACCGTTTCGGGAGAATCCGTTGACGCCAGTCTCGATTGGTGGCAGGACAGTCCCCGTCGATATGAATTGCGACGCGAGCTTCAAGAGCGGGACGGCATCGACCCCGACGACGTCATCATGTCCCCCGTTCGCGCCCGGTCCAGACGACTCACCTCCACGATTTGCTTCCCGGTAGGGAATCTTGCGCCGGAAGGGTCGGTCATCAAAAGCACCGCGATCGATCCGTCACTGGTCGGCGAGAAAAATGTCTACCGGCACGTTGGTCCCGCCAGGATATTCACCTCTGAAGCTTCAGCGATCCAGGCCATCAAGGCCGGCCAACTGGCGCAAGACGATGTCGTTGTCCTCATCTGTGGCGGGCCCGCGGGAGCCGGCATGCAAGAGATCTATCAAATTACTTCAGCGCTCAAACAGTTTCCTCACTGCAAACACGTGGCAGTGCTGACTGATGCACGCTTCAGCGGCGTCTCCACCGGAGCATGCATCGGCCACATCTCTCCAGAGGCCCTCGCGGGCGGGCCGATCGGCAAGGTGCTGGAAGGCGACCGGATCGAAATCGTCATCGATCGCGAAAACCTGACCGGCTCTCTTCAACTCGTTGGGGACGCAACTGAGATCTTTGGTGCTGAGGAGGGTTCGCGCCGTCTTGCGCTGCGGAACCCGCGTGCGGACCTGCGCCCTCATCCACAACTGCCGGACGACACACGTCTCTGGGCAGCGCTTGTCCAGGCCAGCGGTGGCGTCTGGGGCGGTTGCGTCTATGACGTCGACAAGATCATCTCGAAATTGGAGGAATCGTCGTGAAGCTTTACCGTACGAACGCGGGAAATTTTGTGGAAGAGGACAACATTTACTATCGTGTTCCGTCGACATCGTGGGATGTTCTTGTCACCCACGATGATCTGGAGAAATATCTTCTCTCCATCATCCGGGAAGGCGAAGGTACGGACGATTTCGCCTCCGCACAGATCCTTGCGCCCATTGGCAATCAGGAGGTCTGGGCCGCCGGCGTTACCTATTACCGCAGCCGCAGTGCCCGCATGGAAGAGTCGAAGGGCGCCGGCGGAGGCGATTTCTACGATCGCGTTTATGCGGCGGAGCGTCCGGAACTGTTCTTCAAAGCCACGGCCAGCCGCGTAGCCGGTCCATTGCAGGACGTGCGCATTCGCAGCGATGCGAGGTGGTCGGTTCCGGAGCCGGAACTCACTCTGCTCGTCAACCATCGAGGCCAGATCATTGGCTCTACTATCGGAAACGACATGAGCTCGCGCGACATTGAGGGAGAGAACCCCCTCTATCTGCCCCAGGCCAAGGTGTATGACCGCAGTTGCGCTTTAGGCCCCTGCGTCCTGGTCGGCAGTGAGCCCCTGCCAATCACCACGCCCATTCGTCTGGAGATAGTCCGCAATTCCAGCACCGTATTTTCCGGCGCTACAACCCTCGCCGAGCTCAAGCGAGCGCCGTCCACGCTGGTTGAATATCTCTCCCGCGACAACAGCTTTCCCTTAGGTACATTCCTGCTGACAGGCACCGGCATCGTCCCGCCTGATTCCTTCACCCTCGCTGCAGGAGACCGCATTCGAATCACCATCGATCCAATAGGCACCCTCGAAAACAAAGTGGCACAGGGCGCATAAGACCAGCCTCGCCGCAAATGTTGTTCCCAGTGAGAAGCGGTGCAGCGCACCTTGTGAACGCGGTCTTATTTATGCACTTGCCGCGGTAGCTGTGATTCGAGATGCCGTCTGCGACAAACAGTTTCATTCGCGATTTCTTTGAGATTTTCATGGAAGTCTACAGTGCCGGTGCGGTATCCTTGGTTCCCGGCATCTTCCCAACCGGAGAGCGCTATGGCCCAAACCAGCAACGGTAGTGCGCACCAGAACGTTTATCGGGCGCAGGTGGACCGGCTATTCCTGCGCATGAATCGCAGGGAGATTTCAATTGTTTCGAGCGTGATGCGACATTCACAGCCGCGCGCGGTTTCTGCACTGCTCAAGGCGACGAACCGCCTGTGCGACGGCTGGATCTACCTCCCAATTGTGTGTTTGCTCTTGCTGATGGGTGAGTGGCGCCTCATGCTCGTTGCTGCCCTGGGCGCGGCGGTCTCATTTCTACTGTACTTCTCGGCAAAACCTCGTTTCGCTCGCACTCGTCCCTGTCACTTTGCAGAGAATCTATCCACCGGAATGCGATGCCTGGACCGGTACTCGTTTCCGAGCGGCCATTGCATGACCTTGTCGGTGGTGGGCGTATTGCTATGCTGGCAGCACCATGCTGCCATTCCCCTGCTCACCGCAATGGTGTTGCTTCTGTCGTGGGCGCGCATTGCGGCCGCGCATCATTATCCCACCGACTTGATCGCGGGCATTGCTGTGGGCCTGTTTGTGGGAGTCCCCGTGGCAGCCGTACTTCTCTAGCAGGCTGCGGAAAAACTCACCGAAGGCAGCAAAAAAGCCTCAGGGCACGACTTCAGTCGTGCCGTAAACAGCTCAAAAATACGGTGGGCTTTAGCCCCTGCCCGATGCTCTTGAGACCCCGTCGCCCGAATCCAGGCCTTTTCCCGCTGCCCACTAAGGGTTACCGCTGTCTTCGAGGGTTATGTCCGGCTCGACGCGGACTCCAAGGCTTTTGACGCGCAGCCGAATAATCAGAGCGGGCAATCCCGTGGCGCTGAGTTGTGCAGTATATTCAACTCCGGAAGGCAGCGACTGCGGAATCGTCACTCGACAGGTAACCACCTTTTCCTCTTGAGACCCCAGGGAAAACGAATTGGGAGCAAGTTCGACCGCCACCGATGCCGTGTCACCCGTCTCTGAGGAGAAGGCAGAGACCGAGAATGTAATCGCGACCAATTGCGGGGAGCGATTCGTGACCAGAAACTGGCGACCCGGCATGTCGCCTTCGTAACCTTGAAAGGCAAATTCGGATACAGGAGACCCAGCGTTCCGCGTTTCCCCTGGCGGGGCGGACCCATTCTGTTTCGTCTCCACGCCGGCTGAGGCGCGCTTCAAAAACTGATCGGCCAATTCGCTTCCGGATTCAGCGATGGCCGTATAACAGAGGGTTCCTGCCTGCACCACTTTCAGGAATTCGCCCGGAGCGGTGTGGGAGATGTAGTTCAGGTACTCTCTTTGCGCGTGCTGCGCCGAGGACGGATTTCGCGCAACATCGGTAACCAGCTTCCAGTAGCTGTTCCATCCGCTGCGCCACGACTCCATGACTTGCGATTCGAAATTGCCGAGGGCATCGGCGAGCTTGTCTTTGCTCATGGCTCAGGAAGTCGTTCCAAGCACAGGATCGTTCGTCACCGGCGTTTGAGTCCCCACCGGATTTTGTGTCCCGACTGGCGTTGTTGTAATCGCATCGAAACAAGGCTCGCTGCACTGGAAATGGCGGTACCAGTTGTCGGCGCGAATCTTGTAGGGGATGTCTCCCTGATCGAAGCTGCACGCGTCGTCGCAGGCGCAGGCTACATCGAGCACAACCTTCACCTCTCGCTCGTACTTGCCCTGCACCAGTACCTTGGCTTCGTAAGTTGTTCCAGCCTGAAATTCTTCACCCACGGCCACACCCACGGCAAAGGTCACGGTTTCGCCGGCGGCGGCGGTTACCGTTTGCGGTTCAACGCCGGGTGTGGACTTGAGAGCAGTTCCGCAGCTCTTGAAGGGCTGGGGCACCAGGGTGTAGGTGATCGAGTCCTTCGAGGAGTTGTGTATCTTCACGGTGGACTTGCGCAACTCGCCCAGGGACGCATCCCAGGTGATGGTGCATGCGACCTTAGGCGGACAACTCGTGGTGGGGATTTCGCACACCACCGACCGGGCAAGCGAGGCAAGACCCGAAGTGTACGTGTCGTAAAGGTTGCTCAATTGCGACTGCTGCGACTGCGTGGGCTGCAGCGACTGATACCAGCTCGTCCACATGGAGACGACCGGGTTGAACGCCTTGACAGCGGACTGGGCCAGCTCGAGATTCATGCGAGTGTAGTCGGTCAGAAACTTCGTTACGTCATTGCCGGCCTGCTGAATGGTGTCAGTCGTGCTGGAGTCTTTACAAGCCATCGCTCTTACCTCGTTTCCTTGGAGTCTTTGCAGTATCCGATCCCGCTTTGCGCGTCGTGTAGATATCTACAGCTACCGTTGCGTTGTACAGTTGCAAGTCCGCGTGATAGCAGCGAAAAGGCTTGAGATCCTCCGGCAGTTCGAAAGTTGCCTTTGCCGTGATCTTCTGGCCGGGCCGCAGGATGATGGGGTCGCGCAAAATGGCCAGCATGCCGCCAGAACGCCTGCCCCACTCGTCCAGCCACGCATCCACCTTGAGCTTTAGTTCGTCTTCACGCGCTTCGTGCAATCCCGTGAGCATGGCGCTCTCAAGATCGATTGAGTCGATCAGAGGTGCCTCGCAGCGCTCGCCCAGCGGCAGCGGCACGTTGCCCGCATTCTCAATCACGAACGTTCTCTCAAAGCTGGTTTCGGCGCCCACCAGCAGCGTTACCGTAGTCGGCTCCATGCGAAAATCAACAACATCGGTTACATGCGCGGTCGCCGGAACAGACTGCCCCGCAATGTTGACGCTGAAGTCGTAACTTCCCGGTGGGGTCTGCGGATCGAGACGCAAAGTGCCGGGGATCAAAGCCTGCTCACCGGGAGCGAGGCGAGCGCCGAGTGACACCGTCCGCAACGGGAGGCGCGCGGGACCCAGCAACCCCTCCGTTTCGATGGGGATGTTCGTGAGCTTCAGCTTCTGGCCGCTCGGATTCATAAGGCGAAAATTACCCCGAAGCCGATGCGGAGGCCCGGAGAATACCACCGAGGCGCTTCCATTGCCGTTACCCGCGAATTGGATCGACTGCGGATCGCCCATTGAAAGCTCCTGTTTCAGCTGCACTTTTCAGTGCGCCGGGGAACGTAGTTTTCATTAATCACCTGTGCCTCACCA